>Ga0209535_1002660_pt1 | contig 11627 bp, 12 predicted proteins | sample LinPmetageLP28_FD_184041 | JGI IMG/M metagenome (GOLD analysis project Ga0209535, IMG submission 184041) | Marine viral communities from the Pacific Ocean - LP-28 (SPAdes) (version 2) | ecosystem: Environmental > Aquatic > Marine > Oceanic | place: Pacific Ocean | collected 2009-08-22
CCAGCAGCAACAAATGCTCTGTTTAACAAATCTTCGTTAGATACATCTTTGTTAATTCCATAAAGAGTTTTACCTAATTGATATTTTGAATACTCCATTACACCAGCAGTTATAGCACCAGCAGTAACACCAGCTGGTAAATTACCACCTGAATAAACAGTACCAGCTATTGTAGCAGCTATGTCTGGCAAGATGACCATAGCATTACCACCTTGACCAGTAAAATCACCAAGATCAACACCAGGTTTATTAACTAATTCAAATTTTTTAGTTTCAGGATTTAAAAATTCTAGTTCTCCAGTATTAGTTCCTGTTCTAACAGTTATGTCTGTTTTATATAAATCTGATAAAACATTTTTAATAGCAAGAGCTTTATTTTTATCATCATAACCTAATGATGCTGCAAATCTTGCATCTTGTTTAAGTTTTAATGTAGATGAAGCTCCATCTGTACCAATATCATTTTCAATTGCTATATCCTCTACAGTAGGTTTATAGCTCATGTTTTGTTGTCTGTCGAAATTTAACATTTCGTCATCAGGAGATATAATGCCATCAACTTCTGGAGATAAAGTTTGCTCTAAATTTAATTCTTTTTTTTCAGCAATATTAGGAAATACTAATTTGTAAAATTCATCTTCGTCTTTATCGCTATAATATTTTTGATATAAAGCACCAGCTAACTTTACATCAGGAACATCTGCGTATTCTGGATATTGTTTTTTTAAATCAGCTATTGTTGTCATTAGAAAAAAGTTCTTAGTTTTAATGGGTCTTTATCTTCTTCTTCAGTATTAGAAGATTGATTATTTGTTTGATTAGATTTATCTGATCCATCTGATGAAAAACCAAATTCTTGATTTGGTGCTAATACTTCAAATTTTGCACTTGCGATTTGAAATTCATCTTTTAAGATTTGATCTAAACCAGCTATAATTTGATCTCTTGAACCACCCCATCTTATTCTATCAAGGTTTCTTGTAATATCTCCCTCAGAATACTTTGGATTTCCTGGCTCTTTAATACTTGCCAATACATAAGCTAAATTAATAACTGATGATTTTACTTGTGAATAATTTTGAGCATCTTTAGTTATTCCTTTAGATTTAAGATAACTTTCTACATCTTTGTTTGCATCTTTTTTGTATGAATCTGTAACTCCTAATTCTGCAAATTGTTTAGTTTGGTCAGCTAAAACATTAAATCCAGAAACAACAGAACCAGCAAAACCAGTTTTAGTATTTGCTACTCTTTTTTGTAAATCAGGAATTAAGTTATTTAAAATTGAATAATTAGCTTTTAATTTATTTGCTTTATCTAAATTTTTATTTGCAATAGAGTCTGGTTTTTGTGTTCCAGTTGTAATTTCAACTTGACCAGTATCAGGATTAAATGTCATTTTTTGACTTTTATCTATTGGAGTAAATCTTCCTGGCATAGAAGCAACTTCATTATCTGTTACAAAAACATTTTTCATTAAAACATTATCAAATGCTTGTTTTGTTTTTTGAGTAGTGGGAGTAAATGCTTTTTTAATTTTTCCAGCTTGAACTAAAGATGGCATTAAAGCACCACCTAAATTTTGTCCTTGAGAACCAGCAGAAAGAAGTCCAGCTCCTAATAAAAATTCTTCGTCTTGTAGTAGTCCTTTTAAATTAAATGCCATTATATTAGTCCTTGATTTGTTAGTTCATCAAAAAATGGATTAGCAGATGTCATACTCATTGAATAATTATCATTGAAAGTATTACCATATCCAAATTGTTGATTGTTTGGTGTTAAGTTTAAAGATTTTGATACTTGGTCTTTAGCTTGATTATAAGTATTCATATAAGCTGGTGAAACTCCTAAACTATTTGATCCTATATTTTTAAAATAATTATTAACTTGTGAGTCTGGTAGATTTGGATTTATTATTTTTGCTACATTTTGTATTAATTGTGATCTAGCATTATCTCCCCCACCTCCATCTCTTAGATTATTTACATCTTCTACTGATATTTCGCTTTTACCACCAAAAATATCTCCAAATGGATTTTTTAGTTTATAACCCATAGCAGTTGCATCTAAATAACCATTATATAAAGTTCCAGCACCTGGAAATAAAACTGTGCTTAATAAACCACCAACAACTTTATTACTTGTTTTTTGGCTTGGATTTATAGATTCTCTTACACCAGTTCTATATTGTTCAAATTCTTTTTTTTGTTCTGGATTTAGTTTAACATCTAAATATTCTGTTGTAAAATAATCCAATCTAGCATCATCTTGTTCTTTTGCTTTTTTAGCTCTTTCTTTAGCTGCAGCTTCTGCTTCTGCTACTCTTTTTTGTCTATCTTGTTCAGCAGCTATTGCTTTTTCTTTAACAGCTTTTTGTTGTGCTATTTTTTGATCTTGTGAATTTCTATCTCTTGCTGCTGTTTCAGTTAATCCAGCATATTTTGCAGTTCCATATTGTGCCATAGATCGACCAGGTGATATTCCATAGTTAGTATTACGATTATTACCATCATTATCACCTTTACCTCCACCTCCACCTCCACTTTCTGACATGCTTCCACCCCAGTCACCACCACCAGGAGGATATGCAAATATACCAGATGGTGTAGGAGTTTTAATTCCACCAGCATCAATTAACATATCTCTTTCACTTGGAGTTATATAAGCAAGTAAATGATTTTTTGGTGCTTCATCATTTAAAAGTCCTGCATATTTTTTAAGGTTATTCATTAAGAATTAATCCTTTTATAAAATTATTGAAATTAAAAATAATACACCAAGTATAATAATATATTTAGATGTATTGTTATCTATGTCTGTTTTTAAATCATAAATTAATTTATTTATTTTATCCATTATAAAAGTCCTCCAAATAATGCACCTATTAAAGCTCCTTGTGTTCCATATTGTGATCCACCAAGCATATTACCAATTAATGCACCACCAAGTCCTTGTGTTACTCTGTTAGGACTGTTTTGTGCTTGTTGAACTGGAAAACCTGATGCAATTGGACTTACTAAACTTGAATAGTTTTGTAGTGATTGAAAAGGTGCTAAATTTTTTTGTCTTTGTAAATTTTCTAACTCTCCTCCAACTTGTGTTAAAGTTGGTGCAGCAGTAGCAATACCAAGTTGTCTATTTCTTTCTCTTTCATATTGATCAAAAGCTAAAGGCATAGCTTCTTGAGTAATACCTGATAATATTTGCTGTTGGTTCATCATTGAGCCTGGTGTTCTTCCAGCTCCACTAAATTCAGAATTAATAGCAGTTGCTATTTGATTTGCTGAACCTTGTAGCATAGGAGATAAAAAAGGATTTAAATATTTACCACTTAATGTGTCTGCAATTTGTGTGTTTGATGCTTTTGCTAATGCTTCAGCATTTGCTATTCCAGCTGTTGTTTGAGAAGTTGGTGCAACATATCCAGATGCACTTACTCCTTGTCCATATAAATTACCAGCTTCAGATATAATCTGGTTTAATGCTGGTTGTGCTGGTGCGTAAGGTGTAACTTGCGTTGTTCCTCCTCCACCAGAGTTTCCTCCTCCAAATGACATAATTATTTATCCTTTTTGTTTGTTATTTGTTTTTCAAGAACAACATGAGTTTTTTTGTAATCAAATTGTTCCATAATTCCTTGCCAACCAGGTCTTGCAATCAATTCCATGTTTGTGCAATTGTTCTCAATAGCAAAATCTTCTAGTACACTAATTAGATGTTGCCATTTTTGTCTGTGTTTTCCTGTAACAATAAAAATATTACAAGATTGTATTAATTTTCTTTTAACAATTTCTGTAACAACAACTCCATAATATTTTTCAAGAGTTGTAGGTTTGTCTTTGTTCCAAACCACCCAAAGCTGCATTTTATTTTCTTTAACACAATCATAAACAAATTGTGCATCTGTATGATTGCCTGAATAAGATAGAGCTTCACTTATATCTTTTTTAATTAAAGACCAAACATCATCTAAATTAGATGATGGTATATTGACTAATTTCATTATGTAATATTTAAATAACTTATGCCAAAGTGAATTGAATCTGTTGAATTTACTGTTGCTTTTAAAATATCAGATTTTTCTAATACTAAAGGTACTGTTAATAATTCAACTGATGTGTTTGCTGTAAGTGATTGTGTTTTTAATATAGTAAATTCTGTTGATGTTGAACTGTCTAAAACATCTAAAGATAATGTAGGTGTATTAGAAGTATTATTGGTAACTCTTATAGATTTAATAATTATTGTTTCATTACTAGCAGATGCTATAAGCGAAGTTTCTGCTGTAGTTGCTAAAGCTACACCTTTAAATTTATAAGAGTTAGCCATTTAATCTTTTTTATTTTCTACTTTTACTTCTTCATCTTTAGGAAGTTCAACTTTTAGAAGATTAGAATAATGACCTTGCAATATATTTACGTCTGCCATTTCCAAGTTTAACTGTTGTTGTTTAGCTTGGATTTGTTGCAACTTACCTAAATATAACTTGCCATTATCAGATAACTTTTCGCTATCGTAGTCTTTGTCGTCAAATTTAAAGTTCATGTATTACCACTCTTTAGTTTTAGACGTTAAAGTAGGTGCTTTCTGTGATGCAATTTGTGCATCAAGATTAGCTTTCATATCAGCTTCAGTAGTATCTGAATGCTCTAATACACAAGCTATAGCATCTTCTTTACTCATAGTGTCAAAGTTTAATTCTGATTGACCATCTGAACCATACATAGTTGCAGAGTTATCTCCATCAACTGCTGTAAGTCTCCAATGGATAACCTTAACTTTGTTATCTGCGTCTGTTTCGAAATTATCGAAACTCCAGTCGTATTGTGTTGCCATATTATTTTCTCCTTATTATGGTTGGTTTTTTAGAGCAGTTACTTCTGCTTCTAAATTTTCAATTTTAGTTTGTTGTTCTTGAACTGCTTTAACTAATCTTGGTACTATGTGAGAATAATCTACTCCCCAACTTCTAACTGGTTTTCCATTATCATCTAATTCATCTGTTCCTTCAGTTACTGCTTCTGGAACTACATTAACTAATTCTTGTGCTACAAAACCAAAATCTTTATGAGTGTCAATATTATCTTTCCAATCAAATTGTCTTACTTTTAAATCTTTAATATCTTGTATAGCTGAACCAGAGTTTTCTATATTTTCTTTTAATCTTTCATCCGAAGCATTATTAAAAGCAATTGTAGTTGCAGAGTTTGAAGTTATGTAACCTGCATTAGTTCCATTTCTTGAAAAAAGAATATGATATTGTGTTCCAGAAGTTTCACTTGAATCACATTTTAAAGCATATTTTGAAGAACCAGGATGTGATATATCTAGCATTACACCAGTATCTACACTAGTTCTGTTTATACCGATATTTCCTGCTGATGTGATACGCATTTTTTCTGTTGCTCCACCTGCACCAAACATGAAACTACCAGAATTGTTTGCTGTTAATCTTGCTTTATCTACACCTGCTGTTTGGAAAAATATATGAGAATCGTTACCACTTGCACCATCAGCAATTAAAGCACCATAACCACTTGATGCGTCTGCATGAATTTGAGCATTAGCACCAACTGATTTTAAACCAGTTCCATCAACTGATGCTAGTATTGTTCCAGTTGATTCTAACTTTGTTGTAGGCGATGCAGTTCCGATACCTAATCCAGTAGAATTTAATCTCATTTTTTCTGAACCTGTTACTGCAAAAGTCATAGCATCTGCGTCATGTTTGTAATTTAATTGACCTCTGTAACTACTTGTGCCTGTTCCATCTGCAAAATGAATAGCACCTTGATGAGATGTTCCACTAAAAATAGTTATTCCTTGATGTGTTGAACCACTTCCAACTATTAAAGGTAATCCTGCACTATCAAAGCCAGAAGCACTTGTAGTATTTATTAATACATTCTCTGATGAGTTAATAGTTATAGCAGTAGCATCAGCATTATCATCTATACCTTTAGATTGAAAATTTAATACTGGTATGTTTGCTTTATCTCTTGCGTTACTCATTTAATTATTCTCCAATGTTGTTATTCTAGCTTCTAGTTCTTGAATTGTGTTTTTCTGTTCTTGCACAGCTTTTAATAAAACTGGAACTAAATTATGATAAAGAACTCCTTTAAGATTTTCATTACCATTTTCATCTATTTGTTTATCTAATATATAATCAGAACCATTTATTTCATTAACTTCTTCAGCAATTAATCCATATTCTGTATTAGGTAAAATATTTGTAGTTTCTAAATAAACTTTATTACCATCTTCGTCTGTTTCATAATCTCTAAATTTAAAACTTCTTGGTCTTAATGAATGTATCCAATTAACTGAACCCATGTCATTAATATCAGTTTTCATAGCTCTAATTGAACCAGTAGCAGGCTCAATAGAACCAATTGTTCCAGTATGAACCCAATATAAAGGATACCTATTAGATGTTGAACCAGTTGTATTTAAGTTAGGTGCAATTACATGACCTGCTGATGTGATACGCATACGTTCTGAATTATTAGTCCAAAATTCTAGACCATCATCACTATGTTCATATCTTATTCTGCCTATATTTCTGCTATCATCATCTCCAAACCAAATTTCGTTTGTTGCAGTATTCCTACCTACTGTTTGTAATATACAACCATCAGTATCATTATTTTCTATTGTTAATACAGTACCATCATAAGGCGACCAACTTTGAGAAACATCATCAGCAACAATATGAAGTTCAGAACCTGGAGATGAAGTCTTGATACCAACTTTTCCATCTGATGAGATACGCATTTTTTCTGAACCATCTACTTCAACTCTAAATGAACTTCCACTAGCATTGTTTCCACCATCTGCTGAAGCAATTAATGTTCCATCATTATCACTATAAAATTTTCCATAAGTAGCTGTTGTAGAACCACCAAAATAAATTTGACCATTAGAGCTTGCACCTCTTACTTCTAAATTTGCTGATGGAGAACTTGTACCAATACCAACTTTTCCGTCTGATAGGATACGCATACGTTCTGAATTTGCAGTTCTAAATATTATAGGTTCTGTTTCATATGTACCAAGGTCAAGCAATGCACCTGTACTACCTCCTTTATATATTAATGCTGCTTTAAAAACATTATTACATCTAATACCTAAACCACCTAAACTGTTTGTACTATGAGATACATTAATACTTCCATAATTACTTACCCAATCTTGATTTACTTGCAAACCAGTTCCTGGAGTATTTGTATTAATTCCAACTTTATTGTTTGAACTATCTACAAATAAAGTATCTGTATCAACTACTAAACCACCAGTAACTGTTGCAGTTCCTGTAACTGTTGCACCAGTAGATGTTGTTTCAAATTTCTTTGCGTTGTCATAATAAAGTTCAACAGCACCATCAGTATTAAATACTGCCATTTCTTCGCCATTAGTTTTTTGAATTTCTACACTTGTTCCATCTGAACCAATTAATAATTTACCAGTACCAACATCTCTTATAAAACTGTTACCAGATGATGAACTGTGGAAAATTTCTAAATCGTTTCCAGTTCCTAATCTTATCTTGCTGTTATCAGTTAAATCTAATCCTGTAATTCCTGTGTATGTTCCAGTAATTCTAGCATCTGGTACTGTACCACTTGATAAATTATCTGCGTTTAGACTTGCAACTGAGAAAGTTCCAAAAGCTACAGCTTCAACAATGTCTCCATTAGTTAAAGCACTTGCAAAGACAATAGAACTACCAGATGTAACTGTAACATCTGTTGTATTTACCATCTTAATTCCATTTAGATAAACGTCTATAAATCCAGCATCATAGTTAAGGCTGTTTCCGTTATCATCATTACCAGAAATAGTTGTTGGTGTTCCTGATACTGTATATTTAAATCTTTCTGAAGTTCCATTTACTGATGATCCAGCAGATTGAAAACCACTAGCACCATAAACTTTTAAAATATTGTTTGTAGAATCAAACCAGAGGTCGCCAGAATTTAGTGATGTAGTTGGTGCATTTGCTGATATTCTATATACTTCTGCAAAATTATTTACCGAACCAAGATTATTAGCAACTGTTGTTACATTAGAAGAATTTGATGCTAAAGAATTTAAACCACTAATTGCAGCTAGTGTGTTCATGTCAGATACAGTTTGAGCTGTACCTAAAGTGTTCATGTCAGATACAGCATCAGTAGTTCCTAATCTACCTATCTCTGTTGCTTTAGCAGCAACTGCTGTAACCTCTGTTGCCTTTGGAACTAATCTGTGAAAATTATAAGTGTGTTGAGTAGTAGTAGATTCAACTAATATTCCAAAACCAGATGGTAATGATGCGTTTGCACCACAATTATTTAAAGTAACTGTTGATCCACCAACTGTTCCATTTGAAATACTAACTACACCTGAACCATTAGCAGTCAAAGTTTGTGATAAGGCTTGAATACTTACAATAGTTCCTACACCATTATTTACATCAGGATTAGTATTTGGAAAACTTGTTTGATTTGCAATTGGAACAAATCCCCCAACATCATCTACAAGATCAACAACTCTAGTATCTATAGCAGCAGTTGTGGCTATAAAATTATCGTTACTTGTCCAAGATTGACCTGAGCTTATTAACTCTGAAGTATCTTTGTTTAAAAATCTATTGTTTGCAGCAAGGGTAGTAAAGAAAGTATTATCGTCAGGAGTATGACCTGAGTGTTCAGAATTAGTTACAATAACTGCATCTGCAATCTTATCTATAGTTACAGCATCATTATTAATTTTATTTGTTGTTACAGCATTGTTTTGAATTTTAGCTTCGACCACAGAGTCTGTTGCTAGTTTGTCGGCAGTTACATTTGCGTTTAAAATTTTACTTGTCGTAATATTATTATCAGCAATCTTAACTGTGCTTACTTGTGCATTTCCAAGATGAGCTGTGTCTATTGATCCGTCAACATAGTGTTCGCTATCAATACTATCGTCAGCTATTTTTGATCCATTAACTGAATCTGCTCCTAGTTTAGCATTGGTAACTTGTAAATTTGCAATATGCTGAGTGTCTATAGAGCCATCTACATAATGCTCAGAGTTTATACTGTCATCTGCAATCTTAGATCCATTAACAGAGTCAGCTCCTAGTTTGGCATTAGTGATTGAACCATCAACTATATTTGATGTCCCAATAATTGATGTTGGTATAGAAGAATTTGTTTTTGAAAGTGCTGCAATATAAACATTAGAGATGGCTTCACTAGATAATGAGCCACTATCCCAAGTTACATTTACAGTTGTGTTTGTAGAAAATGATGATGATGAGATTGTTCCAAAAATTGTACCAGGTGTAGCTGCTGTTAATTTAATTCTTCTTCCAGCATGATAGACAGAAGTTACATCTGCACCATTAATTGTAAAAGATGTAGCTGACGCATAAGCAGCAGTATAAGCACCAGATCCCACACCATACTCAAACCATTGGCTATCATTTGCAAAATCTCTAGTATTTTTCATTAATGCTCTAATAGCATTATTCAAATTACTAGGTAGCATACCCTCATCTACATCAATTCCATTTAATGATGTGTTACTTGCCTGTGTTGTTGAATAGTCTTTAATGTTTGTTGTCATGTTGCTCCTAATTCATAAACCAACTAAAAGCCTTATCGCTTTCAGTATTATTTTTATTTATTAATGTATTTACTGCTTCTTCTACTTGCCTTTGAAAAAACTCTTTTGTTTCAATAGAATATCTAATGTTATCTATGTCTATTTTATCTGACATTATCTTGCTCCACCCTCACTAGCTGTCAAATCAATTCCTTGTGCATTAGTCCAAATGGTTTCTGCTGGTATCTTAACATTAGCTCTAAAGTATCTACCACTTTGTCTAACAGGATTTAATCCTGTACTGTTCATAGAAGTTGATGATGATGTGGTAACATTATCAACTAATCTATCTCTTGTTTTAATTACTACTTTAGCACTTGCATCTACAATTGGTCTTATGTTTGTTACATTAGCTCTCAATCCTGGAAATATTTCTGTTTCTTTTGTTTCAAGTTCAGCTTCTAAAGTTTTTCCAGAAAAAATTGCTGCTTTAAAATCTTTATTAATTGCACCAAGATATAAATGTCCTGTTGTCCAAAACGCAGAGTCTAATGAAATATTAATTTGATCTAAGTTAGAACTAATAATATCCATAAGTTCAACTGTGTTTGTTACTATGAATTGTTTAAATATTTGAGATGCTTTTACTTTAGCAACTGACCACTTTTGAGTTACATAATTATAAATTAATAATTTATCACAAATACCAGTAGTATTCGGATTGTCTTTACTTGGATATAACCAAATTGCTAAAGTGTTAAATGGATCAACAGCAGCAGATATTCTATCTGTATATGCTTTGTTTAAATCACTATCAAAAAATCTATTTACTTTCTCAGCTCCTATCGGCAATACTTGGTCGCCATTGATTTGAAAAAATCCGTCTGATGCGTAAAAGAAAACTTGTCTGTTGTCTTGGCAAACAGTTTGCCCATAAACAGCACCTCTATTTGGTGAAATTACTGAAAATCTAAATACAACATTTCCACCCACAAAGTCCATACGAATTATTTGATCTTCTCTAAAAACATAACCAACTTCACCAGAAGTAATTGCCACTACTTGACCACCAGATCCTGGCAAATCTTGAGTATCAGATGAACTAACACCAGCTTCCCAAGTTGATATATTATTTATACCTGACCAAGCTACTCTGTTTTTAGCACCTACAATATTTCCTGTTACTAAGAAATCCCTAACAACACCTGAAGTTTTAAAAATTGGTGGAGTTCCATTAGATGCAATAGTTGATAAATTTTCAAAAACTGTTGAAGTACCCATCAAATAATATTGAGGTTCATCAATTCCATTACTAGCAATTACATATTGTCCAAATTGTGTAAATGTAATGTAATCTGTATCTGTACCAGTTAAAGGTGTTCCACCATAAAAATTAGTAGTAATTAATCTTACAGTATCACTTGAAACATTTGTTAAATTAGCATTACCAATCGTTGCCCTTGTAACAGTTACAACTGCATTTGTTACTGTAGCTGTAAAATCAGCATGACCATTTATGGTATTTTTTAAATTTGTAGCAGTTGTATTGTTGTTTGTTTGTACTTGGAATTGGTTGGTAGATGGACTTCCAGTAGCTGAAGTAAAAACAACTGTAGAACCATTATTTTTTTTTAATGTAATGGTTTTTCCAGCACCTATATTTGCATAATCAGAAACTGTGATTGTGCAAGTAGCTTTGGCTGTTGCTAATTTTACATTTCTTGCACCAACTTCTGAAAAAGTACCTGAAGTTAATTTATATAATGTGTCTTTAGTACCAACAAAAGTAAATACAGTATTTGTGTTGTCCCTAAATGATCCAGCACCTTTTGCATTTTGAGTTACATTAGATGATCCACCATAAGTAACCAATCCTTTTACAGGCTTATATGAACTTTGAGCATGATAAACATTTGTAGCAACAGTTGCACCAGGATTTAAATGATCTGGTTGGTCTGGCAACCATTCGCCAAAAGGTAATTGCATATTTTTTTCCTATTATAAAGTTGAAATAAATGGAGAAGCTACTGTGTTCTCACCTCTAATTT
>Ga0209535_1002661_pt1 | contig 11626 bp, 19 predicted proteins | sample LinPmetageLP28_FD_184041 | JGI IMG/M metagenome (GOLD analysis project Ga0209535, IMG submission 184041) | Marine viral communities from the Pacific Ocean - LP-28 (SPAdes) (version 2) | ecosystem: Environmental > Aquatic > Marine > Oceanic | place: Pacific Ocean | collected 2009-08-22
TATGTTGCGTTAGGTTTAAAGTATCCTGATATATAACAAAATGGTTCAAATATAGCACTATAAATTCTACCCTTTAAAGTAAACTTACCATAGCCTAGTCTCCATTTAATATCTTGTAATCTATTATATGCAATTTCTTTCCAGAATGCAGTCCAAAATTTACTACGTCTCATTGCTTTAACTGCAGGTACTGCAAAGTGCCAATAGCCTGCTGTATGTTGTGGTGTTAAATGTTTTGAAGTGTAGTATAAATCTAACATATAATCTTCTTTTGAAATTAATCCTTTGTTATATAATTCACTACAAATAATTCTTCCTTTTTTATCTCCACCTTTATCTTTATTTGCTTTTGCTTTAGCAGCTTTATCACGAGCGACATCAGCTCTAGTTTTCATTCCAGTATCTGGTTTACTGCCAGTATTTATTGCTTTACCATTATTAGTTACGGCATTGCCATGCTTATCAGATACTTCATTAGATCTTGCCTTATTGCCTACTGCATTATTTTTATCTACTTCTCTACTTCTTTCTGCTTCAGTTTTACCTGCTGCCTCTCTAGCAGATGCAATATCTTTATTATTTTCTGTTTCTCTTCGTTCTGCTGAAGTTTTATTAGCACCATAGTTTGCATTTTCGTTATTAGTTCCTGCACCTATAGCGGCATCCCTCATATTTCTTTCTGCTGTATCTCTAGATGATCCTGCAAAGCCTGCTGAAGTTTTTGCAGCATTTACTGCACCAGATACATCTCCATCTGTTACTGCAGCTTCCATTCTATTGTAGGCTTCAGAAGATCTCATAGAAGCAGTAGGTCTTCTTTGAGGAAGATTAGAAATTGGACCTGGATCTATTGCTCTTTCTGCTGCTCTATCTAATTCAGACATCTCATCTCCTGGAGCAACTGTATTTGGATTGACTGGTTTTTTTGTAGGGTAAGGTCCTGTATAAACATTTGGATTGACTGGTTTTTGCATTGGCATATTAGTGCTCCAGTTTTTAATAGTAGCTTCTAATGCTGCATTTACTTTAGGAGTCAGCTCCATTTTATTTAAATTTTTTAATTGGTCTAAAGTAAGACCTGCTGCAAATGTTTCTGGATTATTTTCTAATCTTTCATTCAATTGATTTGTTGCTAAACGTCTTTGATTCCACATAGCAAGACCAAATGGTGTAGCTAAAGGAGTAAACCCTATCCCAAAACCAACAGCCTTATCCATAAGGCTAGGATTTAATATCCCTCCTAGTTCTTGTAAACTTGCACTTTCAAAATCAAAACTTTCAGGTAGTGCATTATTTTCTCTATCTGCACGACTACCACGATCTCCAAGACGAGCTGGATCTATCAAAGGATTAGTATTGACTGTAGATACTGTTCCTGTTCCTGGTAACGTTCCTGTTCCTGGTAACGTTCCTGTTCCTGGTAACGTTCCTCCGCTTTCTGGTGGTGGAGTTCCTCCTCCCATGTACCCTGTGCCCGAAGAACCAAAAGTAGTTTGAGGTGTAGTTAAACCACGTTTTATTGCATCAGCAGGATTTTCATAATAAGTTATTGGCAATGGAGTTACTGCTGGTACTGGACCAGGTTTTAATATCATTTCACTTGCAGCTAAAGCTGTAGGTTTTGTATATTCATACTTAACTTTAAATACTCCTGTTGTAGCGTCTTGATCTAATACTTGTTTATAAGGAGTTATTTTTCCTGTTCTTGGATCTATTCCCGGTGGTGTGTCGTATTGTGCCATAATAATTATTTAAAAAAATTTCTACTTTTTGAGTCTTTCTTTAGTTGTTCTTCTAGGTTAAGAATTCTACGCAGAGAACTGATCTTCCCCTGGCTGCGGTACAGCTCCTGCACCGATGTTGCCGCCTCCAGCTCCTGTTGCGTCTGCTGGATTTGTTTCTGAAGGTACTCCTTGAGTATTACCCATGTTAGTTTGTCCGCCACTAGGGCCTTGAGTTTGTTGATTTCCATTTGTCATCCCCATTATTTTTGCAAAAATTTGTGCATTTTCTGGATCATTAATTAATTGATCAGGATCAATATCTAAAGATTTTGCAATTTCTTTTAGAATTGAATGCCATCTAACAAACGGGGCAATATTAGGGTTGTTAGCAGTTTGCATAAACGTCATTAGTCTTTGTGACCTTACTTCTTTTTGCATTAAAGAAGAGGTACCTCTTGCTTTAACTTCTAGATCACCTTTTATGTTTTCAACATCACTATTAAATTGCATATTCCATGCGTATAAAGCTTCTCCTAAAGGTCTTAATAAGTAGTCATCTATATTTTTTACTACTGTTTTAATACTTAAAGCGGCTGCTCCCATAAGCATAGACATACCTGCTGCTGTTCTTGTAGTAGACTGTACTCCTGTTGTACCATGAGAGTAAGAAGGTATTCCTGTAGATTCATCTGCAAGTTGTCTAAACTTATCAAACATCATTAAATTTTCTGTTGCTGTATTAGGAAACTTTAATCCATTGATTGCAGTTCCTGTTACGCCAGACTGTCGTCTAAATATTTTACCAGGATATATACTCATATCTTGTCCTGGAACTAATTGTGTTTCATCTATATCAAACACTAAATTACCAGCTAATGCTAAGTTATCAATAGCCATTCTTGCATGACCATTCATTACCATCTGTGCATCTTCCATATTTTCTGGTATGCCTACACCAAAAAATTGATATGGATTTATTTCATAAGGACATATATGAAATGGTATTCTCTCAGGAGTAAATGGATTTAATACTAATCTTAAAACGTGTCCATTACATATCCATGCATTAATTTGGACTTCATCTTCTTCTGACATATCCTCACTAATATCTAAGCCTGCCTGTTCAGCTAGGTCTTTATCCATTGATCCCCAGTATTCATATACTTCAAATCGTTTTTTATTAAGATCGTCTACGTTTTCTCTATCTAGAAGGGCAGTTTCAAATCCTCGAACTTCATAATTTTCTCCCATACTTAAGCACTCAAGTATTGAGCTATCTCTAAAGAAAGGTCTATTTCTTAAATTTCTTAATTGTGATCTATTGAATGAATGTCTCTGTATAGCATAATCACAATCTTGTATGTTAGTGGCATCTGGATCAGGATAAAAATCCCAAATACTTACTGCTTCTAGTTTAGGAACAGTTTTACTTTGGGGTTTATATTGTTGATCCCCCTCTTCATTCTTTTCCCATTTATGTAAAGTTTTATCATGACTAAATGGACCTTTTAATACTCCAGTACCAAGAAGAACCATTTCAAATAAAACATGCCGTAGCATAGTTATTGCAGAAGTTTCTTCTAATTGATCATGAATTAACTTCTCGGCATTACTTGCAGCTTTTCTGGCAGGTTCTATTTGTGGAGTTTGTGGAGATTGTACTGAAGGTCCTGCCGAAAACTCAACACCCTCATAATCATTTGCCAATCCTCTTAGTAAATCTGCACTGGTTGTTCCAGGTTCCATCGATCTACCATCACCCTCAAAGCCATATATGTCTTTGATTTCTACTTTAGGATCATCATCTCCTATAGTTTCTTCTTCTCCAGTATTGGCATATTTTGCAATACCATCAGGTATAGTCGTAGCTTCTACTCCAATTGGAAATTTTCCAGTTGAGAATAAAACTTCAATTAATTGCCCAAAGGCAGCTAGAACTTTTGTTTTAGTTATCTTAACAAATACTCTAGATTTTTCTTTTTCAGTAAATGCCATATCAGAACCATAGATACCTCTATAATTACGATATGCTCGTAACCAACGGCTTTCATCGAATAGTCTAGCGTCTTCTGATTTAATAAATCTAGCTTTAATTAATCCTTGTAAATCAGAATAATCATTGTAGCTTTGATCTTTTTCTTTTTTTTCATCATCTAAACTTATGATAGTATCGTCTGGTTGCTCAATAGCCATTATCTGTCCTTATTGGATTGTTTAGTAGTCTCGTTCGTCTGCTTTTGAAAATACGCTATTGTCTACCATATTAGTTTTTACTTTAGGTGCATCTTCATTTTTTCCACCTTCTTCAACTGTAGGCATATTATTAGCAGGTCTATCAGGCTTAGTATTAACTTCGTCTAGATCACCTTGTTTGTATTTTTTCATGATAGTCATGTTATTTCTCCTTAGTTTTTGTTTTAGTTATGGCTTCTTTCATAAAGACTAGAAGCCAAGGGTTATCTCTTAAAACTGTATGATATATATTAGCTAAATTATTAACTACAGTTTCTTCTTTATCATCATCTGCAAGGGGATTATCTTTTTGTGTTAATCCACTTACATATACACAAGCATGAAAAATCTCATGTATGACTGTATTTAACATATCATGAGGTTCTAATCCTGCGTTTATTTGGATAGCATTCTCACGTTGTAAGTACTGTCCATAGCAATCAGTTAGATTGTCTTTTTTAAAATCAGGATTCTCTACCTTAATAATAAGGTCTTGAAATCCTACTCTTAATTTTTTATTGTCTATATCCATTAGTATCCAAATACTCTATCTGCAGGTTTAAATGCTTTATTTTTATTAAAGTCATCCGAACCATTTCCTTGTGGGTTAATGGGGCGAGACATACAGCCATAACGTAATGCATCATATGCATGATCTTCTGTGTGCGTATCAACATCCTCTGGATTATTTTTATCACACGGTAGTAGAGGTAGTGTTCGTATTAAATTTATACAATTATTAAAAACAAAAAGAGATGGCTGTTTCTTATCTCCTTTGTCTCTAACTGATAAACGTTTATGTAATTCTAGTTTACCATTTATACGGCTTCGAGGAGATCTATCAGATGGTCGCCATCTGCATCCTGCAGTTATCATTGTTTCTGCTATACTTGGACCTACATCTCCTCTTCGTGCCCAAGTACTGGAATCTAATATTCCATAACGAATATACTCACCGTGTTCCATCTCTAGTACTTTTCTTGCAAATATATCTGCTACAACTTTTTGTGTATATAATTCTCTGTAAATCCAAAGATTATTATCAAAGTCAATAGCAAACCAAAGTACACATGCAGGAGATGAATATCCCCAGTCACAAGATCTAAATCTATTCCAATTTCTAGGAACTTCAAATGGTTCAACTACATGTACTGCTCTATTGAACTCTGGAAAAGCAGCATCTTCGTACGCTCCCCAGTCTCCTTCTAAAAATTGTTTTCTTTGCACTTCAGGCAAAGACGCTAGCATAATATAATAATCCTCAGTTTGCATTAGATAAGGATTATCTTGTAACTTAGCTGGTATAAATCTTCTGGTTATAGACCTATTACCAACTGGTGTTTGAATATCTATAGAGAACCTTGTATTGGGTACAGCTGGATCGACAAACATTTCTTTTACCCATGTTGATCCTACGTTTCCTGGATTACCAGTGGCTCTCATATATACTGGTATCTCAGGATCTACTGATCTAAGTGATGATCTTAGAAAATTATATATATCTGGATTGGGATATTGTGGTAGCTCATCGACTCCAATCCATGTATAAGACTGACCTTGATATCTAAGTACGTCAGTAGTATTTTCAGCATATCCAAATTCTATTTTTGCTCCTGATGGAAATCTCCATTCTTTTTCTTGTTCTCTCCATTTAGCACCAGGATATGCTTTAGGGTATAGTTGCTGTGAGTGATTAATTAAATCTCTTAGCTCTGGCATAGAACGTCTTAATAATAAACATCTATGTTTTGCTTTATCACAATAACGAAGTGGATCAATAAGCATAGCGTAGGATTTACCTCCGCCTCTTGCCCCACCATAAAATACTTCTCGTTCTGATGCAGCTAAGAATTGTGTTTGAGGTCCTTCGTTAGGTTCAAATATAATTTCTTGTTCTTTAACTGCTTCTTTTATATTTGGCGATAAGTCATCTAAGTCATCTTCAATAACTATATTTTCTTTATTCTCTAGAATATTGTCAACTTTTTTAATAGTTTCTTTTTTATTCTTTAGTTTCTTTTGTGCATTATGGTAGTTATCTTTAGCTTTCTGTACTTGTTTAGCTATATCACTAATGCTAGCTTTAGCTGATCGTTTAGCTTTGGCTATAGTTTTCTTTTTCTTTTTAGGTGGTGGTATATCATTCACTTCTTGATAGCACCTTCCGTAAGCCAGGAGCAGATATGTATCTACCCGTTTTTCTTTCCATCCAACCAGCAACTTCTCGATAGGAACAACTTTTAATATATTGTTTTGCTTGCTCTATAGCTTCGAGTTCCTCTTGGATCGGCTCTAATAATTTCTCGTCTTGTTCACTTACTTTGTACCCAAATGGAACAGTTCTTGCAATTCTTTTTCTATGACCTAGACTCATTGTTTCGTTTCCCATATAACATTGTCCACGACCAACTATGTATTTTTCCTGACCAAATAAATATCTTATATACTATACTTTTCATTATGCTTCTTTGGCTGGTAATATAAAAATACCATGGGCTATTTTGGCATTAATATCTATTTTCTCTCGTTTAACTAAACCTACTCTATCTAGTATCTGTTTAGCCGCTTCCATTCTAATGCTTGCTCCTGGTATAGAGCCATCATCATCTATTGCATTGGCTATGCTTAGTGCAGCTTTTGGTGAGTGTGCTGCCAATACCGTCTCGGCACGTTCTAGGATTTGGTCTTTTAAACCTTGTACCACTTTCGGATATGAGGTGGGAGCATAGCCTGCAATTTCTGCGGCTGCTCTAGGCTCACCATTTGCTTCTCCAAATAGAGCAGACAGAAATATCTTTTGTTTCTCAGTTAATTCTGTTGTTTCTTTCTTGTCTAGAAGCATACAACAATTATTACTGCAACTACGGCAATAGCTAAAGCAATTTGTTTATGCTTTGGCATAGCTATAATTTTATCTTTAATCTTTAATAGTTTATCCATATTATCTCCTTTAGCAATTCCATGCTCTTAATGATTTGTTTATTCTTGAATCAGGATCTCTTGCAGTTTTAGCAGAGGTCAATTTCTTTTTCATCCCTTTCATTCTTGCACAGAATGAGGCTCTTCTTGGATTACCTTTTACTTTACTTGGTGCTTTAAGGTTTCTTTTTTTGCCTGTCTTAGTCTTGCCTTTATTATAACTTGCACGCCCTTTAGCATTTAATCCACCCTCTGGATTCTTACCTTCTTTTCTAGTCCATGCTGCTGACTTAGCCATGCCTTATGCCTTCTTAGTTTTTTTCTTTTTAATATCTTTTTTATGTACTAAAGGTTTACTATTTTTACTATGGCCTTTGCCTGTATGCAACTTACCATTAGGCATTTTGTGCGTAGCACCTTTCCATTCTTTACCGTCTTTTGTGTAGTGCTTTACGCCTTTCATTATGATATCTTTCTATATTTTTTTACTTTTTTTGCAATATTTTTTGGTTGTTTTGAAACTTGTTTACCTTTAGCTTTAGCTTTTCGTTTTGCCTTTGTGGTCGCAGCATATTCTGCAGCAGATAATGCTTTGATTGCCTTTTCAGGAAGGTAGCGTTCACCAGTCACAGAAGATTTCTTCCCTGACTTAGTTCGCCATTTTTGTTTTCCCCATGACTTTAGGCTTTTTTGACTTTTTGCTAGGGCCACGTTTCCTTACCTTTTTTAAATCTGCTCCAGTTATTTTATCTCGAGGGGCAGCTACACGAGCTAGTTTCTTTTGTTTTGATGAGTATTTACTAAATGGCATTACTTATATCCTCCGCCTGCTTTCTTATATGCTTTGGCTAAAGCCTGTGCTTTACGAGCTGACCACTTGCCTGCACCAGTACCGTGAGATGCTTGAGCTTTAATTCTATTAAATATACGTTTTCTTTTTCCAGGTTGGGTATAGTTACCTGCTTTATTTACTGTACTTTTAGATTTTGCCATATTACTTTAAGTTATTATAAAATTCATCTAATGCATTATGCTCACAGTTTGCACATTTGCATGATACACAAACACCATTGTTACCACAATGACAACTATGATTGCAGTTCTTGCATCCTGCTGGTTTTTTTTCTGTTTCTGTAGTTATTCCGAGTCCGTTGTCTAGTTGCATGGGCTTGCTCCTTAGATTTTTTATTGAGTATATCTGTTAATTCAGAAAAAGTCATTACGATATAACTATTACTAGTCCTTTTTTAGGTAACTTTTTAGTTTTTTTCTTACTTTTCTTCTTAGTTTTCTTTGGATAACTCTTAGACTTCATGTGGTTAGTAACCTTTCATAGGTTTTTTAACTTTTTTCTTAGTCTTTTTTACTTTTTTCATTGGTTTTTTTGGTTTCATTGCTCCGTACATAGCTGTTCTCCTTAGTTTTTTCAATTTTTTTGCCGAATATCTGTGCATGGCGAGACTTTGACATGCTATAAAACTTGCCATTGATCATTTCTTTGCCGATAGATCCGTATATTTCTCTGATTGCCATGTAATTTTTCCTTATAAACCAGTAGTTTCCGTGAATGTCCTTGGTTGTTTACCTTATATATCTGTGTGACCCATTGGTAACTACTGTATATCTACCTATTATACACATGTATGACGATTCTGTCAATACATTTATTTGTTTTATTTACATTATTTATTTTGTTATTGACAAAATCGGTATTAGGGTGTATAATGGTATTAAGGCCTCCCCCCGGGCCCCTATATATATTACCCAATGACACTATTAGGGACTCCCATGTGGAGGGGGGACCCCACAGGTACCATACTAATGTGGCCACCAAAGTGGTTACCATTGATTTCTACTGATTTTCCAGCAGTGGCGTATAGGATATAGTACCCACCCCCCATGGCGACCTGCCCATGCCCTTGTTATTCCTAGATAAAATATATTTATATAAACTTATTGACATTTATAGAAAAATCTATAACACCCCATAGAAATTTTTATAATAATTTCTTTTATGGTTTCTATTATTTATAAACTTATAGCAACCTTGATTGCGTATCTTATGGGCTACTTGATAACCACTTACTAACCTTTAATAATTTCCGTAATGGTATCTATGCTCGAGCTGGTATGATGTGGCGATAAAAAAAAGGCTACCTTTTAAAGTAGCCCTTCTCTATTCCTTGCAAGTATGATTGATTTACTTATTAACTATTTCTTTTTTAACCATAGAGAATTCAACTTCACCATCAGCTTTCAGTATTCTTAGGCGTTCACTATCTATAGTTTTTAATGTTGCATGTAATTGCTTATATGCTTTCTCCACTCGATTATCAATAGATATTAAAGCAATGGCATTTTCATCACTTAATAATTCTTTTTCTAATCTCGTATTAACTTCAGTCAATAACTCAAAGACTTCTAAAGTGTGATTAGTTTCACTTTCTTTTTCTATCCTAAAGTATTTGCTGTAAAGCGTTGCAATCATTTCAATAGAACATTTAATTTTACTTGATTGAGGGTTATAAACAGTTTCCAATTCTTTAGTTTCTGGATTTTGTTTTTTCCATTCTTCTTTATAATTTTGATGTTCTATTACTAGGCACTCATTAATTAACTTAGAAATTCTGTCGTTCTTAAACTCGAATTCCTTAGTTTCCTTATTCCACTTTGGCGAACTACAATATCTAGAAAGTATATCACCTTGTGGGGTTTTCTTAACGTTCTTATCTGAATAAACCATAACTTCATTAAAGAACTGGCTTTCTTCATTAGAACATTCTTTTAAAATCAGACATTCTTTAACAACACTTTCAACAATTCTTCCGAATTGAGTTTTATTAATTCCTGTATGATCGCTTTTAACTTCACCACTTAATTCATAAAGATAGCTAGTTAATCTTCCAATATCAAAAATGGGTTTTAATTCTTCTTTGATATCTGTCTTAGATTGCTTCTCATTTTTTTCAAAGATTGCTTTCTTCTCTAAAAATGGAAACAAGTTTTTTCGCAAGTCTATTCTTATATTTTCTATATCAGTATCAAAATTTGAAAGCGTACTAACTGAAGTACTTAGTATTTCCTTAATACTATCTTCTTCAGTTTTTAAACTTTCGTTAGTGATATTGTTTAAGATTTTATTTTTAGTCATATTTTTTATATTCCTTATTAAAATAAACTTGCAAGGAATATCTATTTTATAAACTAATTATTCTATTAGCACAAGCCCTTTTATCATATTGATTTAATTAAATAATCTCAGTCAATATTGACTAGGAATATATATATATTTCAATGAGTTATATTTTATATATAAATTTATTTACTTAAAAGTCCTGCAGCTTTGGAGCTTTTTTAGAACCGACAGATCGTAGCCCACTTACAGATACCTATTGACAGCCAATTAATTTAGTAGTAATTTGTATTCATGAACGACAAAAAAAATAATAACGATACAGATATTATTGCAACAATAATATTTCATATTGGAATTGTATTCTTTATAATACTTCCAGTTGTTGCATTAGTTCTGTAATACAAATACCTATTGACATCAATGGCTTGAGGTGGTAAGGTTAGTTATAACTTTAACACTAACAAAAGGAGACAATGATGTTAGAAAACTTAATAGTGATAATTTATTTGGCTATCATATGGCTATAAATAATCAACCATATTGTGATGACTGTAAAGGCAATCACTTTATAAGAACAGACATGGGCGATACTAACTGTCCTAACTGTTGCAAACAACCACCAACATACAAGCGAGAGAACGGCATGATCAAGCTAGGTGATGTAACCTCAAGAATAGTTGCAGAACTAACCAAAGGGAGGGTACTATGATTTTAAATAGAAACCTAACTGAAGATTATGTTAAATTCTTTAATGCTATGGACAGTAAGCAACGATATAACTGGAATAGAAAAAGAATTCGTGGAACTATATCAGCTATACGAACTGCAAAATGTGCATCAACAACTATAAATTGGTTAAGCAATCTTCAATATCTGTTGAGACAAAGACGCAGATTACAATGGAGGGTTATACATAATGAATAGTACAATAAAAGTAGAGCGAGTAACTTTTGAATGGAATGATAATCATTCAAGGGCTGGCAACTTTGACACTTGGTTAAGAAGAACTAATCGAGAGCATAGAACCTATAAAGAAGCAGAGTATAGTAAAGAAGAAGGACTAAAAATCTTTACTAAGTTATATCCTGCTGGAGCTTTGTACCCAGCATGAATTTGATATGGCTCTATGCAATAACGGTTATTGTATGCTTATGCATATGGTCTTCGTTAGCAATGTTTTCAGCAATGACTGGATAATATTCCGTAAGGGATCATGCCTCTAGTGGTCTCCAAAACTAGGGGCATTGTAAAATTGGAGAGAGAGGAAATACAACTATGTATGTAGTACTAAAAGAAGTTGAGTACAGCCATATTGATAATACTTATGGCTATCAGTACCAATCAAAAGATAAAACTAAGTGCGAAGAATGGATAAGTTCTAGACTACAACTTAATATACTTGAAGGACAAAAAGAAAAGTATGCTATTGCTAATATTATAGAAGTTCTATCATAAAAAATTTAGATCTAAAAAAACCCCACTAGGAATTATCTTAGTGGGGTTTTTCTTTGCTTGGCTACCAACCAAACTCATCTTCGGGATCCATTAAGCAGTACCAGATATGCCAGTAGATAGTATAATGACATCAGCAAGATTAGCTTTAGTCGTTTCACCT
>Ga0209535_1002663_pt1 | contig 11625 bp, 9 predicted proteins | sample LinPmetageLP28_FD_184041 | JGI IMG/M metagenome (GOLD analysis project Ga0209535, IMG submission 184041) | Marine viral communities from the Pacific Ocean - LP-28 (SPAdes) (version 2) | ecosystem: Environmental > Aquatic > Marine > Oceanic | place: Pacific Ocean | collected 2009-08-22
GTCAAGCTGACCGCCGTACTTCGCCATAAGCTTTTTCATGGCTTCCTTGCGCATTCCTGGGTCTTCGTCGCTTCCTTTTGCGCCTCCTGTTTCTGCAATAGTGGCCAAAGCAGATACAAAGTCACTTGGAAAAACAGCCCTTACTTCGGGGGGAAGCTCCGTGAGATCATCGATAAGATCTCTTGGGTCAATGTCATTGTTAGGATTTGCTGCATCTTTTAGTCGGTTCACGACTGCTTCTGTGACCAGTGAGCCGGGGTCATTCGCCGCTTCCCTGCTGCCAGCAGACGCAAGGCCGTCGTCGGCACCATCAACTTGAATTTGATCAGGTGTTGTTTGAAACTCTATGTCGTCAGACGCTTGAGCATCAGCTTGATCGGAACCATCAACTTGAATCTGATCAGCCGCCGCTTGAAACTCTATGTCGTCAGGTGTTGAAGCGTCAGCAGCGCCACCGAACAAGTTTCGATACCGGCTTTCAATCGGCATGTCGATGTTCAGGGCGTCCCGGACTCCAGAAACCGCAAGAACGGGATGAGTGAATGATTGCAGTAGACCTTTAGAAATTTGGCCACCGCGTGCTCCTGATTCCAGAATACGATCTCTACGGGCCTTGAGTTTTTCAATCTCTACATCATAGTCAGCAGTGTTTTTTGATGGATCAAGGGTCGATGCAACAACTGCCGGAGTCTCAACATACTTGCTGTAAGAGATCGGAACCTGGATACCCTTGGCCTTCAGGCTGTCCATTGTTGCCGCTTGAATACTTTCAGGCTGCGACTCATCCAAAGTTACGTTGTCGCCATCTATCTTCATCCCAGGGATGATGTACTTCTGTTTTTCTTCTACCGAAGCCGTGGCCGCTGGAGCTTCCATTGCTGCCGCTGGGGCTTGCATTGCTGACCCTTCAACCGGCATGCCGAGACTTCTCTTCAGCCAGTTGATTTCAGTCGTGTAGTCCACTCCTGCCGGCTTTTCCGGTGTTCCAGGCGCAACTCGATCAAGATACGTCTGATCAGCCATTACTTCAGCAATTTTACTGTCGGTTAAAATCGGAGCGTAGGCGTTGACCAATACATGCGGACTGATCGAATCTTCAACAAATCCCGAGTCAGGCATTATCTTCTTGAATTGTATAGCAACCTCAGCATCAATCCCTTTCCTGATCAATGCCTTGTTTTCTTCAGGAATTTCTTTCGACTCATCAACTCTTTGTCTAGCGATGGCGTACGCATAAATTACAGAAAAATCAGACGGTTTTGATTCTTCTTTTTTTGCGATCAGTCCAGCGTTAGTGAATGTATTTTTCAATTGAGTCAATAAAAATCCAGGATCGTCTTTTGCGTCTCTGAATGCGTCTTTTTGCTGACTGCCACCAATAGTGTTTTCGGCTTTTTGATAATAATCGTTATTTGTTTTTGAAATTTTCAGCAGCGACTTTTTAGTCCGATCACTCCAAGTCTTTACGTCTTTCCCTTCCTTTGATTGCAACCTCGTGTAGGATCCAAGAAGTCGCTTGTCAGCATCTCTTTGGCCTTTTGACCCTCTGCTTGAATACGAGAGCTTGTACCGATTCAGCATTGCAATCTGGCGATCAATCTGATCAGCACGCTTGAGAGATGCTTCAAAATCACCTTGGACTTTTTTGTAGTAAGCCTGCGCCGAAGGTCCAATTTGTTGGTTCAGTTTAAGTACAAGTTCTTTTCCAGACATGATGATCTCTCTATTTGCTCAAATACAAAACAAGCAGCTTGTCGCTACTGGTAGCAGTGCCGCCTGTATTGTCGATTGTATCTGCTTTCTTAATTGAAAACTCGGTTGTTAGATCTGCAAGCAATCCTGATGTTCCATTCTGCTCTAAAACAGAAATTAATTCATCGGTAATCTTTATGCCGGCAACGGTGTGATTTCCTGCAGCACCACCATCAATCAATGAAACTTTGATGGGGTTGATCATTTTAGATCCAGTAATCGATCCATCCTCGATCATGTCGGATCCTACAAACCCAGAAGCAAACAAGCCTCTCATACCGTTTTTTACTGAGAAAACAGCAGAAGGCATCGCCCGCTTCAAGAACGAGGCCGTAAAGGCTCCTGCGGTCACCACACGGCTCAGTACTGATTCGGTAAACAGATCATCCGGGATGTCCGATTCCGCTACGTCTTCGGGGAACTGAACCGTATTTGAACCAACGATAAGCTGGTTTGGTTCAGGCCGTAAACGGGGAATATACCTACCATTCTTCCATGGCATTTAACCAACCTTTGTTTTTGTGCCTGTGCCTGTGCCGAAAGGAAAGCGTTTGTTTTGACTGTTGTAAGCAAGGGAATCAGGAGTTTCGAGACCTTTAAACTGTGCAAACGGATCAAGTTTTGATTTTGTTTTTTCGGCAGGGGTCATCAGGTTTGACAAGTTCGTACCAAACGTTTCCGGCTTATCAAGGCCCGCAGTAAGTCGCGCATTCTTGTACCGCTGCTGCTGAATTGTGTTTGCTTTTTTTGCAGCCGTCTGGCCTTGCTTTTTGATCTTTGCTAGCTTTGCAGCGAGATCTGTTGTGTCCTCGCCCGTTTTTTCCATTTCTTTGATTCGAGCGTCTATTTTTCCAGCCCTTGTGTTTTTGCGTTCCGCAAGGTCTTCGAACTGTCGCTGTGCAGTTTTTGGTCTGGCGGCAGCGGCGATAGTTGAGCCGGCACTTAAAGCAACAGCAACATCATCCAGTACTCCTGGTTTTTCTTGCTCTGCGAGAAGTTTTTGCATCTCAGCATCTTGCTTTGCCGGAAGAAGTGCCGCCGTTTTTTCAGCCTCACCACGAAGTCGAGCAGTCTCGGCATCGATTCGTGATTTGTCCAACGACTTTTCCTTGAGTTGCTCGTACTCGCCGAAAAGCTGCGCTGATTGTGTCGGATTCATTGCTGCGGCAGATGAGATGTCACGACCTAGTTTGTCGAGCACGGCCTTGTCTTCGGCATCATCAATGTTCACTTCTACAGGTGTTGCCATTTTTTGTTTGATGTCATCAATCTGCTGGCTTGCAAGAGCAATCTTGCCTTCGGCATCTTTTCGGCCCATAACGTTGCCAAGAATGCCACCAAAAGACTCAACACCACCGCCAAGAAGCGATCGTCCACGATAGATTTCTTCTTCTCGGGAACGCTCATCTTTCAAAGCTTCGAAAAGCAACATGTCTTCAGTAGTCTTAATATCGTCGGTTAAAGCCATGCTTGCCTCTACAAAAATGTCTTGCGGCCATAAGTAACGGCCAAGTAGTTGTCGTATGGAGTGCCGCCGCCCATTGCCATGTTTCCAGAAAGACCCAAATCTTCTTGGGAAAGCCTGACGCCCGGAAGATCAGTCTGCTCTTTAGCGGCCCTTGAAGACCTCTCTTTTTCAACCGCAGTCTCTCTTCTTTGAGTTCGACGTACTTGAGCGTCTGCGTTTTTTCGTTCCCGTCGCTGCTTTCTTTCAAGCTTCTTGCGTTCTTTTTCGGCTTTCTCGGCTTCACTGGCGCCAAACAAACCAAGTCCAAGCCCGACTGCACCACCGACTGCGGCACCAACTGGCCCTCCAACGGCGAACCCAGTAGCGGCACCAGACATAGCACCGCTTGCTCCGCCTGCGATGTAAGCACCTTCGTTAGCCATCACTACCTCCTTTAAATCATATCACCTGTAGAGGCAGTCAACGACAAAGTTTCTGGCGTCAAAAAAGATGTGCTTCACATGAAAGTCATCTCTTTTCTTGAGCCGATAATACGTCCTGTATGAAAGTTTGTTTTCGCCTTTTTTCAACTCTACAGGAATCGTAAAAGAATGATTCATCCTTCTGCAATTATAAGACTGTTCTCCTCTTGAATAAATTCTACGTTTTGTTCGACTCTGAAGAACAGAACCATTGCCGTCGCCTTTGTCCAGGAACAACGCCGTTTCGCAAATGATTCTGCCAGCCAGCATGCACCTTGTAAACGCAGCTTCTTGTCGTTTTGAGGCGATATCCAAACTATCTACATTTGCAAAACCATCACTACCGCCTGAGTCATGAACGTAAAAACTGCCAATGACCAAGGCGGTGCAGTCTTCACGAGCAAAAACTGTGGATGACATCCCCTCGATCGGTTGCCACGCTGTGGGCGTAGTTGAGGCACCACTGAATGTTGGCTGCAAGACAGAGCCGGTCTGCTCGTGTCGATAGTACCGATCAAGGCGATTGTTTGTCCTTTTCCTAAATACAGTGTCCGATGAAATCGATTCAACTCTTGGATGTGGCGAACCATAAAATTCAGGTTTTTCGATGTGCTGTGTTTTGATGAATGCACTGTTTTCAAAATCACCAACAGGCGCTTTTCTGGGTACGATTCCTCCATTTAGAAATCGTTGAAGCTCAAGCATTCTTTCTCTGATGTCTTCAGCCTCAACAGCGTCACCAGACGATACGTTTGAGAAAATGGTTGGATCTACAGGCATGCTTCTCTCGCTATGTTCTAGATTTTTGAATTTTGTATCCGTAGATGTTGAAATCTCTAAGTTCGAATTTTTCGAACACAGGCTTCAAACAACCTCGAATTTTTCCAGTGGTTCCAGCACTTGAGTTTCCGCCACCAGGATCGAATCCATAAAATGACCCCCACAGAGCAAATTGAACATTTGTTATGTCTGTGTTTGTATTAAAAAGATATCCTGTTGTGTACGAAAAATCACCATGAAGACTGTTGTGGTCTTTGAATGCTAAACTATATCTAGATTCACTTGTTTCTGACGGGTCAGTAGTATCTCTGTGTACTTTTCGGAAACCAGTACTGTCAACGTCTGACTGTCTAGAAGCAGAAGAAAGACCCATCAGTCCACGGTCTTCCCAAAGGGTAATATAAATTGACTCAAGAACCAATCCTTCAATGCTTGCGCCCGATTGACTTGCGGTCAGTTGAGAAAGGCTGGAGTCACTTGGAATCTTAGTACTGAATGCCATTCTGAATTCTTGGCAAGTCTCATTTAAAAAGACCCAGCCTGTATCGTCACCAGTAGTTCCATCTACATTGGTTCGATAAGCAAGCATCAACTTTACTACTGGAGTTCTACCGGAAAAAAACGTTTTTGCACCAACGTCTGGTATTTTAAGTCTACAGCTTGCCCTTACTAAAACGTTGTCATCTTTTGTAATAGTAGGGACGGTGATTGCCCCTCTTGATGATGTTCCACTGAACATCCAGTTTCTTCTACTTGATGTCCAGTGGGCGGTATCTCTTAATGAAGCTGGGTTGACTTCTAGAAAAGAAACACCGGCTGACTGGACGGATCCAAAAGCAGACTCGTCTTCAACCATTGACTCGTTGATGGCTTCGTTGGCCAAGTTTTCGCCATTGACGGTGAACTTTTGAAACGCATTATTTACTTCGTTGAATTGATCCGAAGTAATTTGTTCGTTTTCTTTAAACTCTGGAAGTTTTATTCTGCCCATTAGGCTTTCCTGTATTGAATCACCAAGTTTGATGACTGTATAAAACAATCAATTCCGATCTTTATTTTTGATGGGTTTTGAGAGCTTGGGATGGAAAATGAACTCGAAGAAATTTCCGTTCGATCAGGCAAAGGTGATGTTCCATCAAGAGTAACTTCAGTTTGCTTCGGAGTATACTTTCCAACCTCATCATCGAATACGGCGCCGATTCCAAGAGTACTCGCTTTCAACTCAAAATGGGAAACGGCCCGAACTGATACAACAACTTTATTCTTCCCAGCAACCACTGGTATACAGCCGCAGAGGTACACCCCCTGGCGCTGATTTCCATTGAAAAGCCATCCGCTTTCCGAAATATCATTACCGTTTACTTCAACTTTATATTGGACTGCGTATCGATCAATAGGTTTCGCAATCCATCGGCCTTGCGGGTAATTTTTGTGCTTGAAAACTTTGTCTGCCTCATCAGGATCAAAATATCCAGGAGGACTGTGAGTTCCGATAGGCCCTATACTGTTATCCAATCCAGTAGTTGAGCTTCCGCTTGCAGCCAGCCATCCACCTGGAGGATCATGAAGCGGATTGCCAAGAATATCATCGCCTGCTGAAAGTCCTTGAAATGGTTGAAAGTGTTCTCTAGCAACTTTCATGAATGTCTTCGCTTCATCTTCGCTTACAAATCCATTGCCTTCCCATATGTGAGAAACAGCGAAATCAACTATAATCCAACCATCTGATTCTGCATCAAATTCAACAAATGGAAGCTGAACATCATTGTCGTCTTTTGATATAAATCCAGTTGTAGAATGACTGCATTGAAATCTAGAGCTTGGACTGTCAACAGCATCAAAAGATGACTGAAAACACTCTGAAAAAGAACCTACGGCAAAGCAATCTTTTTCAATCCTATCTCCCGTTTCAGAGTCTCTAAGATTGTCTGAATCAATGTTCCCATTCAACTCATCAACAAATTCTTTGAAGTTGAGATTCAAATCGTCAGGATGAGCAATCTCACCAGCGTCAGGACGACGTGTTGGAAATTTTATCGACATTTCTACCTCTTATCGGCGGTCAAAACATCCGTCATCATTCGAATGTTGCGTTGCTCTCCGACTTTAACGTCCGCACTCCACCCGACAATCATCATGCGATTTGGGAATAAATTTTTATCGTCTTGCAAAAACTGAATGGCAAACTCAGTAGTCAGTGCTTTGTGCATGTGGCTCACGTCGTAACGAATCACAATTGGCCGGTGAAAACCCCAGACATCTCCACTGTCAAACCGTGCAACATCAGAAGAAGAAGGAAGCCCTTTACCTCCGTAAACCGGCATCTGTTCAGATCCATCAACGTGTTGTTGTTTCCTTCCTTTATTTTCAGACAGGCTTACAGTTGATGAGCGATTGACTTTAAAGTTTGTTTTTAAGTCTTCGTTTCCATACGCCACTGCATAGCAATTTATGTACCCAACTTGAACTGCTGAAAAAACACTGCTGAATGAAATTGGTGACGTTTCGTACAGCGGATAATCCAACGTTGCCGTATACGACTCAATTACAGGTCCGTCATCCTGACTAAGACCTAAAGATGACTCAGAGCCAAGCTCGTTTTTCTTTCTGTAAAAGTCAGTGTAAACGTGAATGCCGGGAGAGTTTTCAAGGTCATGTGAGCCAAAAAACACGTATGGCTTTCGGCCACGCACTTCAGTTGCGCATTGAATCGGGTAGTTTTCCCTAAAGCTCCAAGCGCCAATCTCATAGTGCCAGACCAATAGGAGATTATTTTTCTTTCCAATTGTTGGAACAGAAAGCCAATACTCTTTGTTGTTTCGATTCAAGCACCCAACAGCAGATCCAGCGGCTGAAAATCCAATCCTTTCAACCAAATCTTTGATTGGTGTGCTTAGTTCAACAACCATTGTTGGTGCATTCGTGTCTTCAAGCATCCCTCGAACAACATGAACTCCACTGCTCGACAAAAACACGAGGCCGGTCTGAGGAACATCTTTAATTGAGTTGGGAGCAATGCAGCCAATGTCTCTAGTCAGTGTTTGGGCTACAAACCCCGCCTGAGGGCTTCCCTTAATAAAGAAGATCCCGTGCTCCTTGAACACGACCAAAGCGTTTGTGGTTGCATACAGGCCAGTTATTTCACCAGCATCCGCGTCACCAATATCAAAGACATTGTCACGAGGAAAAACTTCTGGAGTTCCAGGAGCACTGAACCGAATCAAGTTGTTCGGCATTCCGGCAACAAAAATTGTGTTCTTGAATGATGCGATGTACTTGGCTTGAGCGGGAAATGCTCCGAAATCCTCAGGGTCACGAATTCCGCCAAGGTTAGAATCGGAAATGCCGTCTTCAATAATGCTCGTTTCATTGTCTTGAACTTCCTTTAGAAAGTGGAAGTTTCGACCAATTTCAGAACTAATCGCGTTGCCGAAGTCATCAAAAATGTCTCGTGTTCTGTAAATCCTTCGAGCGACAACCTCGGGTCCACCGATTGGAAGAGTCAGAGCCGTAAAACGCCTGAATCCATTAGCGCACTCGAACTGGCAAATGTTGCTGGGATCAGACAATGGGCTTTCTTGGCCACGGTTGTTTACGAAACTTACGCGATACTGGTAGCCACAAACTTTGGCATCCAACCATCTGTTTGTTTCTAGTATTCCTTTTTTTACTGTTTTTGCCCCTTTTGGTTTAAGGCTACCCAAACCTTGACCTTTGATTCGGGTTCCAAGCATGTATCTGGTCTCATTTACCTCATGGTCATCGACAGCCTCGTTGTAGTACTCTCGGAACACAACAGTCGCAGATGGTGATGCTGGTTGAGTTGAAAATCCGGCAGGAGATACATAGCGACCATCGAAAACAGAAGGTTCATCAACACCGTTGACCAAATACAAACGACCACCAAATGCAACGCTTTGGGATCCGATCGAAGATGTGGTGGGTACGAATCGCTTTCGAGCCGTAGCGGATGAGGTTCCACTAAAGAATTTACCTTCAAGGTCTATGAGGGTATTGAATGGCTTTGCCGTAATCGATGAACCCAATCGGTCAAAATTAGATGTCTTCAACTTGAGCAAAGCGCCTTTGCCATCCTCAAAAATAATCGATCTTTGAGAACCATTGTGTCGAGACAAAAAGTGAATTGAAGTAATTTCAGAGTGATTGAAACCCCAATCGTAGTCGCCGTAAGTAATTAGGTCGTAGGCTCCAGCGTTTTTCCAGCCATCGTAACTGTCCCACGACATCTCTTTGATTTGAGCAGCAGAGTCGGCACTAACGCGCCAACGCTGATCCATTCCACGAAGACGAGCAACTTCAAATTTCTGTGTTTTCATGATTTACTCGGGATACCAAATCGTTCGCGATCGGCCATTGCTCGATCGAATCCACGACGAATGTACATTCTATCGGTTCGTGAAAGATACTTACTCTTCATGCGCTCCATCAGTTGTTGAGCGCGAGCTTCGTAAAGCTGACTGTACGTGGCCATGCCGTGTTGCATAGAGATGTCCTTGAGGGCCGCGTAAACCAAGTAGTGGTGGTATTGAACGGGCCATTCAGGACAATCAGCATCATTAACCAAACGCAATGGGCGACGGTGATACCGAGCCTCAACAGGGTAGTCGCTTTTCGGCGTGTACCAGAATCTCAAGTATTGACGAGGACCAATCTCGTTCAAGTGTGAATGATCGAACAAATCTCCAGATGGACTGATCTTCGCATCGGTTGATCCTGACCCGTCAGTGGTCCCAGTCAATTCTTCAAAATTGTCTGCATAAACAGTTGTTTCTTCACCAACAGTGGCAATGTGTCTCCACGGACCAACTCCGGTTTCAAGTCTAGACAATGCAACTTTTGACATGTCTTTAGGCTTGATGATTCGTCTGTATATTTTTTTATATCTTCCAGTTGATCTATCGATTGATGCTGATGAATAGTTTGCTCTTGTATCGAACAACCTCTGTAATCGAATCGACGAGAATGAAGTTCCTTCATTAATTGTTACAGTTGAAATCTCTGATGGTGGGCTTTCTTTTCCTGCGTACAGGAAGGTGTAGCAGTACTCGTATGTTGCGCCCGGTATTGCTGTTGCATCTACGAGACCAGTTGGTAGCTCTGCAACAGATAGAACCGGTGCATAGTCGGGAGGCCTCAGGTTACTGTGCATCTCTTCAATGCTGACGAAAGGCTCGCCGGTATCAGCACGATCCAGGTACAGATACTCTTCTTTTCGTGCATCAAGAAACATAAATCGACCACGATTTGGACCGGTCAATGTACTTGTGGTTGAGTCGGTAGAATAAGAGAGAGTTTCACTCTGCTTGATTCCGCGATCCATGATTCCCATGATTTCGATTGAATCTCTCGGCATGGGGTACGTGATGTACTTGATTGTCCAAGATGCGTGGTTTCCCTCAGGTACGGGAGAATCCACAACAAATGATCTGGCATCTCGATAATGCGTGATCAAGTATTCAATGTTGTCGATGACCAAAGTCTGCCCAACAATATCTGAAGGCAGGTTCTTAACACCAGCGCCAGTGGACGTAGAAAGCGTCACAAGGCGTCCGCCGTCAGAGATGATGGTATCGGCACTTCCTGCGGTAATGTCCTGCCTCAGAATGAATACATGGCGCTTTTGCATGAACAACCATTGGTACTGGCTGGAGATCTGCAAGTAGTGCCGGTTGATGACACGGCTCAACCGATCATCGTATTGCTTCAAGTCTGGGTTGTAGTCCAACGCAGAGTTGATTTCTTCGCGGATTTCTTTGAGATTCACGTTGGGCTCCAAAAAAGAAAACGGCTGCTGGAGAAGTATACCCCAGCAGCCGAAAATGGACCGAGGTCCGGTAGCGATTATGGCCTAGAAGAAGCCCTTGTCCAAAATCATCACATCGGCGGTGGTGCTTGTGGCATCCTCCAAAGCGATTGCACAAGGTGGTGCTTCGTCTCCATCAACTCGGATGTCTGCCGTTCCGATATTAGCATCAACAACGAGTGAAAGACCACTTGTCGACCCAGTCGTTACAGCAGCATCAACAAATTTACCAGCGGTTTGAATCTTGATTACTTTAAAAAGATTCGAAGAGCCAGAAGAGTTATCAATCGCTTCAGTAGCAACTCCGAAAACAAGAGCGTTTCCACCAGATACTGTGGCAGCAATAACCGCCGTGGCACCCAGACCGTTTTCAGTGTCAGTGGTATCAATTGCTACCCATTGACCGGCAGCAAGAGTTCCACTTGCTGCGACTTTAGTGCGGAGCCGTACAAACTTTTTCGGAAAATTGGCGTCACCATCGACACCGTCTACTTTATGAATTGCCATGTTGTCCTCCCTCTTTTGACTATATGGCTATGAAATAGGGTGAGGGTCAACACGACCCCCACCCAATCAGGATGACCTAGAAGGTTTCCAGGTCGAATGCAATACCGCTAGAACCAAGGTGCTTGGCGATCAGTTGACCACGGCACCGGAGCTTAGCAGCGCGAACGTCGTACTCACCCGACACAGTCTCGAAGTCCGAGAGGTCGAAGTAGCCCTTGGGATCCCAGAGGCAGTGAATGTCGTTCATGTTCAGGAAGTAGAAGCTGATTGGATCAGCAGTCGTACCTGAAGCACCACCAGCGTTGGGCATGTTGTACTCAACGTTGATTGGAATGCCTTGGAACATTTCGACCATGCGACCGCCATCAATCTGAGACTGATCGACGTAACGCTCGTGAGCCGAAAGGGCGCGCTTGAGGTTCTTGAATCCAGCACGGGAAGCAAGAATCACGTTTGGAGCGCCAGATGGCGACACAGCGTTGATCTCGACGAGCAGGTCGTACAGACCAGCAAGGCCGTTAGCGTTGAAAGATCCAGCGCCATCGAAGGCTTGGTTCTGCCAACCGGTCTTGTCCTGGTAGTCACCCTTGTCAACACCACCAACGGAGTTGACTTGAGCACCAACGGCCAAGTCTTCAAGGAATCCTTGGTGGTCGCCAGTAGTAACGTCGATACCGTTGAGGGTATTCCAGTCTTCCCAGCCAGTCTGGTTGCCCTTGACGATTTGCTTGACGAACTCACGCTTGAGAGCGTTAGCGGTCATCATCACGCGGCTTTCGAGGATGGAGAGCACAGCAGCGTCACCTTGGTTGACCATCTCTTCTTCCGAGGAG
>Ga0209535_1002664_pt1 | contig 11621 bp, 12 predicted proteins | sample LinPmetageLP28_FD_184041 | JGI IMG/M metagenome (GOLD analysis project Ga0209535, IMG submission 184041) | Marine viral communities from the Pacific Ocean - LP-28 (SPAdes) (version 2) | ecosystem: Environmental > Aquatic > Marine > Oceanic | place: Pacific Ocean | collected 2009-08-22
CGGCTGTCGGAGATCCCTGTGATACATCATCAATAAAGAACTCGAAGTAAACATCCTGACTTTGCGATGCGTTTACGGCTTCTGCAAAAACTGTTACGGTTGCGGGATCTGGTGTAGTTCCATCTTTATTATATTCAATGGACTGATCGGATGCAGTTAGTATAACACCTCTTGCCGCATTTCCGGCAGCACCATCTGAACCTGCCGCACCTTCTTGTATTAATATCCAATCAAGACGAAAAGAAAAAGTATGTTCGGTTCCACCAGCATCAGTAAATATAAAGTTTCCGGTTACGTTTGGATTTTTGACTCCATTAGTGTGTGCCGAAAAACCTAAAGCAGGTAGTGTTACTCCGGTGTCTCTAGTACCACCCGAAAAAGTGAGATTAGTAGGGTCTTGGTATCTCCAAGTATTATTAGTCTTGACTGCATTATAAGAAACCTGAACCAAATTGAAAAACAATTCAGGCGTTATTGTTTTACCGGATGGACTCCAATTGCTCGCAGCTGCGTTGACATTATCAAAGTACGGAAGAGCTCGAAACTCGACCGAACCCAAACTTCCAATTGAACCAACACTTTGAAAGTTACAATCACCATTAGTGTCAATTGTAATTACTTGACCACTTGTACCCGCCACTCTTGGTAAAGTGTATGCCGGAGTGTTCGGTGAGTTCAACTCATCGAAAAAACCAATTCTCGCTAATGGATTTTCTGGTGATTCGTCTGGATGTAATTTTAAATCGGGCATAATTTATTAAATCGGTTTCGTAGTGATACCTGGCTTAACACCAGCACTATCACGGTGTTTGTGACCGACAAGACTGACTCCCTTTGCAACCACATCAACTGTGGCGGTGAGCGTTCCGGTCACATCAACGTTGTTGTTGATTTTAGTTACTGCGGCACTTATGTCTTGATTTCCGGTAATGCTCATTGTTTGATCACCGCCGACAGTAATTGTCTGCGATTCTCCAACCGTAACTTCCTGTTTTGTTCCAACGGTGACTTTCATTTCTTCTCCTACGTCTAAAGTGTAATTTTTTGCAATCTTTGTGTTCATATTACCATCAACATTCAAGTTTAGGTCTCCAGTAATATATATATTCTTATTCTTAATAACCACCTCGTAAGAATCTCCTACTATCACAACAGATCGATCTCCATCAGCATAGACTTCATCATACGATCCAGACTTGTGAAAGACTGAGATTCTTTCCTTTCCGCTTGTATCATCAAACTCCACGACGTGGCCAGATTCGCTCTGATAGACATTGTTGTCGGGATAGATCGGAACAATATTGTCCTCCAGATTTTCAAGAGACCACGTTCCACCATCTGCCGTATTTACGGTCGATAGTGTATCACGACGAGTGGATTTGCTCTTATAGACTGCGGAATCTTTGTAATCCTTTCGAGCAGGTTGAGGAGTATCTGGTTTACTAAGAGTATCCTCTAGCGGATAAACCTGATCCGGATCGGAAAAGCCCTGAGAGTATTCCGGCCGTGCTTCGAACATCGATGGAATAGATCCCATGATAACCGGATCCTGTACGTTCGAACCATCACGAAAGAAACCAATGATCCAAGAACCTTGAACGAGACCAGTTGCGGAATAACCAATACCAGATGTCGAAGCCGACGTAACAGGCATCATCACGTTCGCCCAAGGAAGATCTTCGGTAGGAATGTCACCCTTATTGTCAGTGTGATAACCAAAACAACGAACACGATAACGACCCATTTCTTCAGGATCGTTTACATCCTCTACTACTCCGGTGAACCAAAGAAAGTTGCCACCGACAAAACTGTCTCCATATTCATTCATTATGGTTGTTTTGGTGAATCGTCTAAGTCAACCGAAAAAGAATCCCTCTTGACTCGAAGATTCACGTAATATTCATCATCTGAAAATTCGTGAATGGCTGAGGTGATCAGATACTTACCTGAAAGAAACTTATTCCTATGATCATTCCCAACGTCTTTACCCCCGACCTCTTTATACGCAATAGGATCGATTGCTTTTGGAAATTCTAGTTGTATTTTTCTTCCGGCATTGAGTTTAAAGTTTCCGTTTAATCGTATATCGTGTGTAAATGTATTGAACAGAGCATTGTATGCATTAATAAAGTGACGAGATACTTTGCTCATATTGTTGTAATTACTGTTATCCTCAAACGATTTTGAGTTTACTGAAATGTATTCGCAGTGAGCTCGAGTGAAGTCTGTCAGTTTGTCATCGCCAATCAGAAATTTATCTGATAAGACTTTCTTTCCTTCCAAAGAAGGTTTGTCCGAAAAATCATTTGAGTAATTGTACTCATACTTAGTATAAGTTTTGTTTGAATAATCAAGGTAATTATTCTGTGATGCAAATGCACCTCTTCTTGATTGAATACTTTTATTCAGTTTCAAGTCGGAAGTAACTTTTAAAATTCTTTGTTCTCTTTGTCGAAAGTCTCCATCTGTATTTCCATCAAATGTGAAGTCCCTTGAATCGAAATATGTTTCAAAAACTTTATTGTCTTCACCCACCAGATAAGATAGAGAGAAGAGTCTATACTTGCCATTCAGAGTTTGAAAAAAGAAGAAAGGAGAGAAGCTGTCTTCTGCATAGGTTTGTCTTCGAAACCACTCTATCACATCCATCGGTCTCTGGTTTGAAATGATTCCCTTTGAAGAACTAATCGAATCTCCCGAAGATCGAAACTTTTTTTCTGGTAGATTTAAATCCTCAGTTAATATCTTTTCTATCACGTTGGCGCTATTGTCCACATAAGATCGTGAAATCTTCTTTTGATTTGAGATGTAAGACTGCTCAGATATACCAACCAAAGTGATGACTTGAACATAAACCTGTTTATCACTTGTTCCATAGGTTGGATATTCACTGATGAAAAATTTCAATTTGAGATTCTTAGGATCTCCATTTCTTTTCTTATAATTGATGATGACTTCAATCTTTTCTTGACCGATCACCGGAAACTCTTCGATAAAGTTTGTGCTATCTTTCAACGTGAGTTTCATCATCAAAGATTGCGAATAGAGACTCTCACTTATCTCCATTTTGACGGCAAGGAATTTTATATCCTGTCTATCGCCTTTATAGTTTGTGATGAAGATATGGTCTAACTTATAGGCCGATGGAATACTCGCCTTATTTGAACCAAGTTCAAGATTCTTTCCAATGATTGCCATTATGAGTTGATTAAATTCTGATACGTTTCAACAAAATCTTGAATGAATTCCGGTCGAATATATCTTATCTTTTTTCTCGTCTCGTTCTTTTCGTTCTCATATTCGAACCAAGTCTGAATATTAGTAATACTTCCAAGAGCTCGATTTGGATGAATCGCATCGTAAGCACCAATGTCCACAATTGGAGAATCACCCGAGAGGAATCGATAAGGAGCATTGAGTAACTCATCATAAGCTCGATGTGGTCGATACGTGTATGTCGATAGATCACTTTCCACTAGAGTATCAACATCGGCTGCGATTGCATTGATCGATTTCAGATAACTTGTGTATATGTCTAACCACGTATCCTTCTGCGTTTGCGTTGCGGTAGATGTAAATGCAAATCGATATATTCCGGTTGTGCTATAGAAATCTGTTGCGGTTGCATCGTGAGTTATAAGTTGCAACATAAAATTGTCGTATCGCTCAATCTTTGCAGTTGGTTCGGCCGAATGATCAACTCGAAGAAACCGGAGATAATCATAATTCAGATCCAGTCCGTTCATCATGTTTCTTGTGTAATCATTCTCAGGACTGTTGAGAGGACTATCAGCCGCAGATGCTATGTCTGTTGCGGAAGTGGGTAAATTGGGCAAGAAGATGAAAGCACCATGATCTCCATACTCCTGCTCTAAACCACGATGAAAGTCTACGTATGACTTATACCACTGGTTGAATCCATCCTGAAGAAAATCATTGATGATAAAGAATGTCCAATAGTAATCGGGTGTTCTATATAACTTTTGTGAAACGATGTCGGGCCTTTCTCCATCCTGTATCTCATAGAAAATATAAGTGGAAAAATCATCCGACCTTAAGGTGTCTACATCTACATGACGATAGACATCGACTCTCTTAGTAAAGTCGTTGGTTTCCTGAAGATCGTATTGTATTTTTGGAAATTGTTGAAAGAAAGCCATTTTTTAAAATGTCGGGATTTCGGGGTCTTTTTCTTTTGGTAGGGTAATGTTTCCACCACTGATTTTCGGAATGCCATTTTCATCAATTCCTCTATTTGATCCCAAACTACCTTCTTCGAGATCATCAATATCTGTTCTTGTAAGTGTTCGTGTTTCTTGATAAGATACACTAATATCTACCTCAAAAGGAGCTCCGTCCCGATGAAACATATTTGTGGTCGAGTTAAAACTTGATTCAATTGATACCAAGTAACAAGAGAAAATTTTCGGTATAAACTTATTTTCATTTCCGTTTCCGTCAAGGAATCTAATAGTCCATGTCGGAGGAAATGCTAGAAGCAAACTCTGTGCATCGGATCTAGAATCAGCGTATGTAAATTTCCTAAACTTTGAATGAATTTTTCGAACTAACTCTGCCTCTTCTGCGGATTGTGCAATCATCTTAAATGCAAAAGTAAAGGATCGTATTGCATTTCCACTAAATGTGGTATTGGTGTTTGGATTTGCAATATTTCTGTTCTGAAGATTCATACCAGCCTTCAAAGTCTCTGGAAGAATCAATCTTTGAGCAATGGCACTTGCGATTTCTCCTCTTTTAAAATTATCGGTTGCCGCACCCATCTGTCCTTTAAGATTATCAACTATACCCCCCAGAGATCCATCACTGTTCTGTAAAGCACTCACTGTAGCTCCACCCAATATTCCAAGATCTACGGTGTTGTATGTTGCGGAATCATTGATCGATATGTTTGCGGGACAAGGAAAAAAGATGTGGTGTTGTTTTACTCCACTTGCGTCATCTTTTTGATGAGCAGTAAATTCAATGATGTTTACATTTGGCTGCCCTCGAAGATCTATGGGATAAACTAACCCACTCGTTTGACCAGATGTAAGAAACGATGGTAGATTGGATTTGCTCGGTATCAAGTTTTTTCCAATCGCTCCAACACTTGAAGATAGTTGAGATTGTGCGTTTCTTACTAACGCATTTGCTTGTTTTCCGACACCTGAAAGATTGAATAGATTCGCCATAGATAAATAGATTCTGTTCTTATTTATAAGAAAAAATGGCGTATAGTGGGAGATATAAAGTAAAGAATCCGGACAAGTATAAAGGTAATCCAACTCAGGTTATCTTTAGATCCTTGTGGGAGAGACAGGTTTTTCGTTGGTGTGATGAAAATCCAAGTGTTCTTCAATGGTCGAGCGAAGAGATTATCATTCCATATCGATGTAATACGGATAGAAAACGCCATAGATACTTTCCGGATGTTTACATCAAGACAAAGGATAAGGAGTATTTGATCGAAATCAAACCAAAGAAGGAGACAAAACCACCGAAATCCCGTAAAAAAACAAAACGTTACCTTAACGAAGTAATGACCTACATTAAGAACACCTCGAAATGGGAGGCTGCCGAAGAATATTGTGCAGATCGAGGCCTCATCTTTCAGATATGGACAGAAGAAACTTTGAAGGGAATGGGTATAAAATTGTTGACCTAATCATATAAATAGATGCATGGCCGTATCTCATTTTGACAAACTTCAAGCAGATGCTTTTCGTTCAGGTGTTCAACCTCGTACCGAAGAGTCGTTGAAGTGGTTTAAAAAGCGTCTTAGTAGTATCACAACAATCAATCGAAATAAGATACTGAAAGACGAGAATTTGATCAAAGTGAACAGACCTCTTACTGGTCGTATGTTCATGTACTTCTACGATCCAAAGACCAAAGAAACTCTTCCATACTACGATAAGTTTCCGTTAATCCTTATGGTTGATAAAGCACCAAAGGGTTTCTATGGATTGAATCTTCACTATCTTGATCCAAAGAGACGTGCAATCTTCTTTGACAAGTTGAGAGATTACATGACCAACAAAAAGTACAATCGAAGTACAAAATTTAAACTATCCTATGGTCTTTTGTCCGGAGCTCAAAAACTCAAAGAGTTTGAACCGTGTTTCAAAAGATATCTCACCTCACAAATCAAATCAAGAGTATCAGAAGTTCCGGCAACCGAATGGGAAGCCGCACTCTTCATGCCAACCGATCAGTTTGTGAAGAACAAGAGGCAAACCGTCTGGAACAAATCACGTAAACTCATAGCATAATGTCTTTAGTCAACAAAGTTCAAGGTCTCATAAGTCCAACCACAATCGACGACTTCAAGTCGGTTATCAGTCGAAGAAGTGGATTGGCTCCGGCAAATCGTTTCGCGATATTCATGTCGCCACCTTCTCAAACACTATTGAACTTAGACTTGCAAAACGTTGCGAGTAACCTTTTGAGTGGAAACTTTGGAACAGGGCAACTCGTAAACGATCCAAGAGACATCGCCATTTTATGTGAGAGTTGTTCTTTGCCTGGGCGGCAGATACAAACTCTGGATCATCAAAACAGAAACTATCGTCAGTCTGTGAAGGAACCTCAAGGATACTTCAACGAAGATGTGAGCTTTGTTTTCCACTTGACCAATGACTACCACATGAAAAAGGTATTTGATCGTTGGTTAGATCTTATCATTGACCCTGAAACTTATCAGGTAGCATATAAAAACGAATTTGTAAGTGATGTAACTATACAACAGTTAAATCAACAGAATGTTCCGGTGTACGGCGTGAAGTTAAAGAACGCCTTTCCGGTAACAATGAATGCGATTGAACTAAATAATTCTTCAACAGAAACACAAAAACTGAATGTCACACTGACATATGAAGATTATGAAACCGAAGGATCCATTGCCTCCTCCATCGGTGGTGTTAAAAATATAATTGGAGGCGTGCTTAATAGATTATTATAGATTATGCCATTACCAGTATTAGAAGCGCCGAAGTACAACCTAGTTGTACCTTCGACTAAAAAGAAATTACAGTATCGCCCCTTCCTCGTAAAAGAAGAGAAGGTACTTATGATTGCTCAAGAATCTGAAAACGAAACTCAGATACTTCAAGCAGTAAAGGAAATTATCAAAGCTTGTACCTTTTCGAAGATCGATGTTAATAACATACCAATGTATGATATTGAATACATCTTTCTTAAGATAAGATCAAAGAGTGTGGGTGAAGTTGTTTCTTTTCAGCTGAAGTGTGAAGAGTGTGGAGAATACAATAAAGTAGAAGTAAATCTCGAAGACGTTCAAGTTCAGTTTCCAGAAAACGAGATTGATCCTAATATCCAGTTGAATGACTCTATCGGTGTTACATTGAAACCGTTGCGTATGTCAGACATCAAAAAGGGAGACGATAAAATAACAGATGCGATTATTGCAACCATTGATAGTATTTACGACAACGATAATGTCTACAGTGCTTCTACCTGTTCAAAGAAAGAACTGGAGACTTTTGTAGATTCTCTTTCACATCAACATTTAGAAAAAATACAAGAATTCATTTTAAACCAACCAACCCTCAAACACACTATTGAATATACCTGTGAAAAATGTGGCCATAAAAATTCTTACGAATTGAATGGTTTGCAATCTTTTTTTACCTAAGCCTTTCTCACGACTCCTTAGCGAACCACTATCAAACTAACTTTTCGATGATGCAACATCACAAATACAGTTTGACTGAACTCGACAATATGATTCCTTGGGAAAGGCAAATATATGTTTCAATGTTGTTAGATTACATCCGAGAAGAAAACGAAAGAATAAAGAAAAATGGCTGAAGAATCATCATTTTTAGGAGTCATAGAAAGACTTAAAGCAGAAGGACAATTGGATCGCAATAGCGGATCAAATTCCATTAAGACCCTCAAACAGATAAATGTTGAAGGATTTAATAGTTTGTTCAATTCTATGAACGAGTTAGTTGACTTCTTTAAAGGCAATGCTCTTCAGGATGAAGAAAATCGACGAGAGTTGTTGAAAGCTCTGGAAGGTGGTAAAAAGGAGGAGAAGAAAGAGGAGAAGGCCAAATCTGATGGTTTTGAAATACCAGGCCTCGTCGGGTTATTGGCCGTAGTTTCAGCGGGAATAACCGGAATTTTGACAGGATTTGTTGCAGGACTTGGACTAAACTTTGTTAATGTTCTGAAGTTTTTAGGTAAAGTTCTTAACAGGACTTTACTTAAACCAATACTAGACTTCATAAAGAGAACAAGAACATTTCGAAAACTTAGAATTTCTTTTATTAGGTTCACAAGAAGCATAAAACGCATCGTTGGGATTTTGGGTAATCTGTTAAAAGGAACCAGCGGAATTTTCAATTCAATCAAAAAAACCAAGATATTTCGTCTTGTCAGTATAACTGCAAAGAATTTTGGAAAAGAATCATCCAAGGCTTTAAAAGGAGTATTGAATGTTTTTAAGGCAATACCAAAAGTGTTTAGTGGTATTAGTAGACTTATAACTTCTACCATACCGGGCGGTGGCGGTGGATTGATGAAAATATTCAATCCATTCAAAACGTTTTTGGGTACTTTTGGAAATGTGTTTCCAAAATTCTTTTCACTTGGAAAGGTTCTTGGTAAACTTTTTCTTCCACTCACAATCATACAAAGTTTAATAGATTTCGTAAAAGGAGCCTTCGCTGGATTTGAAAAGTACGAGGATGAAGGATTTGTTCAGGGATTGATCGGAGGTCTTCTTGGAGGAATCAGTGGTTTGGCACAAGGTTTGATCGGTCTACCTTTAAATCTTCTGAAATCAGCAATATCTTGGATCGCAGGAAAACTTGGATTTGAGAACTTCTCGGAGATACTTGACTCGTTCGATTTCAAAGAATTGATCGGTGGACTCTTCGATAAAATTACGGATGGTGTAATCGCAATAGTAGATTTCTTTAAGGAACTCTTTTCGAATCCAAAGGAAGCTCTTTCGGGATTAGCAACAAAGGTAATGGATATCACGAAATCGATATTGAGATTCATTCTACCTACACCCGACTCAGATGCCCCTTGGTACGATCCAAGAAGTTTAGCTGCAAAGGCAATTCCCGACTCCGTTTACGAATATGCTGGTTTAGATCCAAAAACAGGAGAGATCATTCCGGAATTAGAGGTGGTACAAGTCAATAATACTGGCGCTCAAATGGAAGTGGGAATGTCTAATATCGCTGACGCTCAATCACAACCAGCGGCCGTTGTAGTTGCGGGTGGAGGAACTACACAAAATTCAACAGTGAATGCTCCAAGTGTCACCTTCAATGGTTCAAACCATGCAGACGAGTCAACTGTCTTATCTAGACCATTGACCACGATGGCATACGGTTTCTAATAAAAAAGAGGCGATACCAGATTTCTCCAGTATCGCCCCTCTGTTTTGTTTATCAGTCCGGTTAGTCCTGAGCCAACTTGGCGAAATATGCCAAGGTGTCTTCCTCACCTTCATCATTGCTTGATGAACTAACACTCTGATCCTCGCTCTTGGGTGCGGGTGCGTCCACTCGCTCTTCACGGGTCTCATTGAGCTCGGTAGTTTGTTCTACCGAAAAGGTGTTGGCGACATCTTCTTCACCAAGTACCTCATATAACTTCTTCTTGAGTTCAGAGTAAGACTTGTAACTAGATGGATCGATGAACTCATTCAACTCATGAATGTTATCATAGACCTTCTTCAACTTGTCTTCATCACCTTCAAAGAGTTCGGCAACAGAATCGAACTCTGACTTGTCGTAGTTGCGATAACCCTCGACATTACGAATCTTCAACTTGAAGTTCGCTCCACCCCAGAAGTCAAATGGGTTGATAGGTTTCTCATCCTCAAACTGAGGCTGCATCACGTCCATGACCTTATCGAAGATCTTCTTTCCATACTTGTAAAGAAAGACCTTACCTTCGTTTGATGGATTCGCTGAGTCCGAGATTACAAGAATGTTTGATACGTAATGCAAACGACGCTTGCGTGTACGAGCCAATTCCTTGTCCTCTTCCCTTCCCGAGTTCCACAACTGAGAATTCATTTCACTCAATGGATCTTGTTGACCAATTGAAGTAAGAGATCTCTCAATGTACCACCTGCCGGTTGGCCCCTTGAAACCATGATCCCAGAAACGAACCCAAGGAAGATCCTCAGAGTTCGAAGATGGTAGGAAGCGGATAACGGCATAACCATTACCTGCTTTATCAACTGTTGGTTTCCACTCTCGGTCGTCTCCATAAGACTTCTTTTCAGAGACGCTTTCGGCGGCGTTTACCAACTTTTCTATCGACGCTAGTCGATTTGCTTTTAGTTTTTCGAATGACATATATTTTCGTATTTTAGTGTATAACAGTGTATTTTTTTGTGTGTGAAGAAGTAATATAACACATTTCGATCACTTTGTAAAGACTTTTCTTACAGTTTTTACAAGTTTTTCGGCCGGTATATTCCTTCGAGATAGTAGTAATTTATACTTCAAAATGTTTTCTATTTGTTCGGTGTACATTCCAAGAGGATCGCTAATATCTTTCTTGAGTCGTTTAAGATTGTTTACCAGAAGATCGATGATCGCGATTGTTTCCGCTGAGATCTCATCAGCCAAAAGGCAATCAAATGGGATCGTAGTTGTACAGATCTGATCAAAGGAGTCGCATTGTTCGGAAAGAGTTCGAAGATCCTTTTCAAATTCGTAGGAAAGAGATTGCATTCTCTTGACATACTTTGAGTAGTTCTCCTCTTTCATGTCACCTATCCACTTGACTCCAACAAGAAAGTTGGCGGTGAAGTAGTCGATGACAATATCAGCCTCCTTATATTTTCGTCCTATTCGTTCAAAAAAGAATCGATCCTTTCGTCGCGAGAATGTTGATTCGTTCGAACTGGTTTTAAAACCATACTTGGTTGCATCGTAGGAATCATTTGTAAAATGAAGTTTAAGAGACAGGTAAATTTGATATGCAGTATAACCATTCACACAAGATATGCAGTTGTTCTTTTGATGATGTTCCGTTCCATTGCTTCGGCTTCTAGTTTGTCCTTCAGCGGGCCTTTGATAATCTTTGCAATGTCTACAGGATCGATCTCCTTCACTTTACAGATATCAACTATTGCTTCGACATAGGACATTCCATCGGTTTGAACATACTTCTCAACTTTCATACGAAGTTCATCAAAAGTAATTACGGGTTTAATTGGTATTTCATCTGCCATCATGCTTTGAGTATTAATGTGTTATCATTGACTCGGCCATTTGCCGAAGTTTTCTTGGTTGTGAGTTTCTTGAGAGCGTTTGCGATCTGCTTATCTGTTTTACTTACAATGATTGGCAGTATCTCTTCGGGTTTCCTTATCTTCATAGAGAAAGAATTCTTCTCGTCATAGTCGCGAATCGTTGTTCCCTTTACCGAGAGTCCGGAAAGACTGGTTGTTGAAAGGATTGTCAACTTGCGATACTTCTCATTGAAGAGATAAACCTTAATAGATCCTACGACCTTAATCGGATTGACCGATGCAACTCCGTAGTCAGGTGAAGACTTCAGGTAATTCATCTTTGCGACCAACTTGTCAGCACTCTTCTCCTTCGTCTTCCGAGGTTTCC
>Ga0209535_1002666_pt1 | contig 11613 bp, 13 predicted proteins | sample LinPmetageLP28_FD_184041 | JGI IMG/M metagenome (GOLD analysis project Ga0209535, IMG submission 184041) | Marine viral communities from the Pacific Ocean - LP-28 (SPAdes) (version 2) | ecosystem: Environmental > Aquatic > Marine > Oceanic | place: Pacific Ocean | collected 2009-08-22
CGTAGCTGAAAAACGTGTCAGATCCCGTCAATCCTTTTGCAGTTCTAACGGCTTGATGGCTTTCCTCAGTGTAACGACGGGGTATTGCGCGCTCTAGCGTAATAAGTCGGCTTTCGACCGTCAGGCCAATCGTTGAGCTTTCTCCACTGTCAGAAATGGTCATCGTGTCCATATAGCCGCTGAAGACTTCAACAACGTCAGAAACGCCCTCAATGCCCCAATATATAGTTACAGCGCGCCCTTGGTATTCCTCTGTCAGCGCGTAACTAACGAGCGCAGTGGGAATGCCGCTCAAGGTAAGATTGACGCCCTTTGCCGATAAATCGCTGACTTCAGCCAAGCCGCCAATAGATAAAAGATTGCCTGACCCGGTATAAGATTGACCTGATATAGTCTTTGCTCCAAACCCCGTCCAAAGGCGAAGATTTCCAGAGTCAAAGTCTAAATCCACTCCGTAAAATGGCTGAATGTCAGTTAAAGCATTTGCCTGATTGCCGCCCTCAAATAAAGCATTCAATAAGGCAGTTGGGATTGATCTGGTCATAATGCTTCCATCGCTGCAAAATTAAGCCCGTAGATTGACGCCTCTGACACGTTCCAAGCTTGCTCGTTGCTCATCAGTCGGAACACGCCTGCCGCGCTTGTAACATCGCCCGAAATGCTGCTTCTCGCCTTGCGCAGAGCTGGCCAGATTTCCATCGTTCCGTTGCCGCTTCGATCAACCAACACCTTATGCAATGTCGCATCACTGGTCGTGCCAAGCTGGAAATAGTCACCGGCGAGCAACGTGCCTGTCAGCACTGCCGTCACGCTTGCATCGCCTGCACTGCCCGTGACTGTAACAGATGACGCCGTGCCGCGCGGCGTTGTCGCTGACGGATCATTGAGCAAAAACGTGCCAAATTGACCACGAAGGCTGATCAAAAACGCTATCCATTGCTCTGCATCTGCGCGCTTCATGGGCGGCAGTGAAATATCAGCTTGCCACATCTGACCAGAGTATGCGTGCGCTTGTCCGCTCAATGTAAAAGGGCTTTGAGAATATGCGACCGTATTGACGGCGCGAAACTCAACCGAGGCAATCCCGGTGTGCGTCGGCAATGCGAGAGGGTAGGTAATGGCCATTATGCGAACGCCTTTCTGTAATTGCCGCCACGCATTACCGCGTCAGCAACTGCCGCCTTTGTTGACTCGGCTATCTGAGGCATCAGCGTCTTGATTTCGCTTCTGACTGTTTGCTGCACGCCCGTTGAAACGTTTATAGTTTGGTTGATCACGACGCCACTCTGACCGCCTTTTGTATGGTCAACGATTGTTTCGCGTGGGTGCAGCATTGCCATAAAGCCGCCCTTGCCATCCATGCCGCCAGCCCTCGCGCCATTGCCCGTGTAGCCGCCGCCATTTGCTGACGGTATGCCGCCGATTGAGGGAAAGGCTTTCATAAATGCGCCAGATATAAAGTTTGTAATCTGCTTTACCACAAAGATGCGATAAAGCTCCTTTATGATGTCGCTGGCCATCGCCTTGAATGCATCCGTACCCTTTTTCGTACCATCGACCAGAGACATGAAGGCGTCTCCAAACTTTGTCCCAATCATGTCCGCGATAGTCGTGACCTTGCCACCAATCTTATCGGCTGCGTCCTCTCCAGCCGTAGAAACTCGCTTGAAATAACTGAAAATATCTATTTCAATCATATCGGCAAGCTCATTTTTAAGGTCTTCAACGCTGCTATAAGGTTTATCCAGCGCAGCACGTAAATCCAAAGCCGCATCGCCTAGCAGCGTCATGTTGCGGGTATTGTCATCAAGTCGGCTATCCAAATTGGAGAGCGCAGCCTTGCCTATGTCCTCTGGCAAATCAAGATTAAAATTCCTATTTAACTCTCTTGCAACGTCATTAGTGAATGTAAAGAATCTGTCCGTAATGTTAGAAATCATAAGCAAGAACTCAAATTCAATGTTATTGAAGAACCTTAGTGCATTAACTTGAAAAAGGTTTATGTGCATAGCTCCCCGCCTAAAAGACTCCCCAATAATCGAGGGAATATTTGAGACAATTACTAGAAACTTTGCAAAGCCATTAATAAGCCCGTTTATAACCGACATGGCCGCACGTTTTAATATGTGAAAACCTTTGACAACTAGGTCAATTGCCGGGCGTATAAAGTCAATAAATGGCTGAAAGACTGTTTTCATGTCCGCGCCAAACTTCTTGAAGTCAAATGACATTCTTGTTGTACGGTCGCCAAGCATTGCGATCGCGCCGCCAATCGCAATGATCGCGCCGAAAATCATCCCTTTTGGGCCAAAGATCGAGGCAAGTTGCGGCCCTTGCATGGTCATAATTCGCAGCGCATCCGTACCCATTGATGCTTGGACGGCCATATCTTGAAACTGCAACGATGCCATGCCAAGCCCGCGCGTCATTCCCTTATTGGATTTACTGAGCGCAACGGCTTGCCGGGTTGAGCGCCGCATAGTATCAGTTGAGCGCTGCATTGAAGAGTTTACGGAGCCGAGCTGTTGCTGCACCTTTTTCATCTCAGGCACGGCATTGCCAACCGCGTTCATTTCAAACGTGAGCTTTTCAACGGCCATCGTCTTTGCTCCTTTTTACTTCAAAGTATGCGATCCATTCGTGATATTCACACAAGCTGATTTCTTCTATTTCCGCGATGGTCTTGCCGAGCAACTCAGCCAAAGAAATCAAATTATATCTGAATGAATCGCTCCTTAGTTTTTTTCATGTTCCTCAACGGTAATCGTGTCGAATATTCCGCTAAATACTTTACCAATCACCATGATTGTCTCGCCCATCAAAACAGGCTTGTCTGCGATGTTAAAAGCCGCCTCGCCAGCATCATCCTCACATTTGGAGATGATCATTTCGACCATTGCTGACATGGTTGGATTGGCTAGAAAGTCTTTATGTTTTCGCTGCACGCGCTCAATATCACGCGCGCTGACGGCGCTGAAAAAGAGGCGAAGGGGTTTGCCCTCGTCGCCCCACTCTTCAACATCCACGAAACTTCTCTCTTGCTCTGCCCTGCGAGCTGCGATCCTCTGCGCAATGCTCATAGGTTAAACCGTTGTCTGCGTTAGCGCGCCGTTGCCGTCAACGCTAATAGACATTTCGACTAGCCCATCAAAAGATGAGCTGACTGATCGGCTTGTTACTATCGCCGTTCCCGTCAGATATGTGTCGCCACTTGTGTCGCCCTCTGGAAAGAGGTTTAGCGTGACGCTCGCGCCAATCGTCAAAGCGCCTTGGCCGTTTGTGTTCGTTTCGTCCCAAAATACGTCAATAGTGCCATTGAAACTCGTGAGCGAAGGTACTCTAGTTCGAGCAGTATTGCCCATTGTTGTAGTTTCTAACGTGTCAGCCTGTTCATCAACTGAGAAAGAGCGGATTTCTGCAATAGCGTTCGACCCGACTTTTACCGTGCCTTCGCTGCCTGTGTGTGTTGCCATTTTCTTTTTCCTTAGTCTGGTCGTTGTAAGTAGGGTTTAAGTCTGGTCGTTGTAAGTTGCGCCCAAATTACCGGGCCTGTTCTACGTCGTTGATCGTCGTGATATATTGAACCAAGAAGGTCAGCCGGGCGATGCCTATCGGCTGCTCTGCCTCGCCAGTGTATTCAATCTCTGTGCTTGTCAAAACTGCACTTTTTGCAAGACCGCCGATATTGAAATCATTGGCAATTGCCTCTTCGACCTGCACTGCAATCGCGTCAACTTTATCGTCAAAAGTGTCAACAAATCGAACATACAAATCAACTTGCAACGATAACTCGCGCGACATAGTGCGCGCGCCAATCGTCATTAAACTTGAGCTTTCCGAGCCAGTGTAAACCGTGACGGCAGGCAAGTCGGGCGTTGTCAGAGCATAGACCCGGCTGGCAAATACGCGCCGACTAACCAGTGAAACATTCGCCTTGAGCAATGTTACAACTGCATCACGAATTTGCTTGCGAACGTGCGCCATCAGGCTTTCTCCAACTGTACGGTTGTGACGCCTGTTCCGTCATGCACCCAAGCGCGCACAACATAGCGCTCGCTCGCTATGATCATTGCGTCATCGTAGGAAATGTCTGGCACGTCAGCGCTGCGACACGTCACGCGAGGTTGCTCTTGATGCACGGTCGCGTAGCCGCCTGCATCAACTGGCACTGTTTCATTGTCAAATATTGCTTTTATTTCGGCATCGCCCCGACCGAGCTTGCGCTGATAGGTCATCGCTTGCGCGAAGTCATCCACGTCAAAAAGGTCTGTAAGGTCATTCGCTAGGGGTAGCATCATCAACCTCTAACTCTGGCGCGCAAATCTCTGCATATCCGCGCTCGATCAGCTTGTGAGCCATCGCGTCATCAACGTCGTGCGTTGAGCCTTGCCGGGCAGTTTTGCCGCCCCACTGCGCAGATTTTAGCAACTTAATTCTCATTTACGGGTCTTTTCTACTTTGGCCGCGCGATCTACTATCTCAGCCTTTGGCGTTGGCATTGGTGCGATTTCAACGCGACCCATTGCGATCAAGTTGCCAGCTTCATCGCCGCTCAACTTTATAACATCGCCAGCGTTTTGACGTTGACCGCCAGCAAAGCAAGATTTTAAAACTAGGTAATTCATTGAGCGCTCTCCTATTGTGGGAGAGCGGCATTGCTGCCGCTCTCAGTTGTTTTAGCCGTCGTTATTGAATGCAAAGCTCACCGCGTGACGAACTGCTACGTCTACGGTTTGCAGAGCTACAATTCTGACTGTGCCTGATTTGCTCTCGGTGTATGGGTCAACCACAATATCCAAGCCGCCATACATTCCGATAAGTAAATCAGAGAAGTTGCCGAAATAAAGATCACCAGCGGTCACTTGAGAGGATACAATGGCAGAGTAGCCGTTCAGCTCATTGTTGGTGGCAATGAACTCGCCAGAGCCAGCATCTTTCTTCGCACCTTTAAGCGCTCCATACATGGAAGGCGGCAAGATGTAAGCGAGATTACCAAGTAGCGCGTTATCCTCTGCAACCGCTGTTTCAAGAGCAATTATTTCTGGAAACGTTGGAACAGCCGCGGCAAAGTTGGTCGGATTGTTAATGCCGCTGGTATTTTTAATACCTGTTGGCTGACCACTAGACCCCGTTCCAGCCAAAGCGCCCAAGTCAATCGCTGTTGCTATTGAAGCTGTCAGATCGTTGCGAACTAAAGCCTCAACATCCAAAGAGGATTGCTGCATCATTAAGCGCGTGATGTCAGTATGCGCGCCCAATACTTTAGGAGCTAAAGCAACTTGACCGACTGTCGGCTCGCTTGCAGAGCTGTTCGCGCCTTCCGTTGCGATCCAACCCGCCGTTGAAGCACCAGTTTTCTTTGGTATTTTCACGTTGCCTGACAAGCCTGTCAGCATTGTTGCACCCGCTGCCATCACGCTGGAAGCATTGCGCAAGACGTCAATGAAGTCGCCCGCTCTGAAGTCATCAGCAATGATGCCAGAATCGTCTGACGTGTTCATTGTGCGATGCATCATTGGAAGCGCCCAGTTGCGTAGAACTTCAGATGGAATGCGAATGCCTTGGCTGTCTTCACCGCTTGCATCACCCGCCGCCGCTGAAGCCTCTAGCTCAAAAGCTGCCGCTCTTTGTGCATGGCGATCAGTTGGGTTGGCATGTGCGCGAATGGCGCGCATTAGGCTGAATTGCCTGACTTCTTTTGGCGCTAGGCCAATATCAGTATCTTCAATTGGCTTGTTGCTGATTGCGTTGAGCAATTCACCGCGAAACTCTGAGAGAGAGCGGCCATCTTGCGCATACTTGTCAGCCAGTTCGCGTTGCTGATGTTTTGCCGCGAGGCGATACATTTCAGCCGTGTCTTTCGACGCTTTTGCAGCGGCCTCTTGGCGTATTGCTTCAACGTCTACTGTTAATTCTTCAGACATAGTTTTTACCTTTGCAGATATTAGACCTTGGTTCTGGTCGTTGTAAGTTTTGGTTAAATCGGGGGCTGTATCCGTTGACCGTCCTACCCCGACTGTCCTGTCTGCGGGTATGCTTACAACTGATATTTCCATAGGCGACCAAGCATCAACGCGGTAGCTATCCGCGCCATCTTTGGCCATGTTATCGACTTGATAGCCGACTGAAATGTTGCTGCGTATTCCATCAACAACATCTTCGAAGACATCTTTAGCAAGCCCATTCCTTCCGAAACGAACCGTCGCGCGCAATCTCCGCGCCGAGCTATCGAGGTCAACATTCTCTACCACGCCAATTTGCTGGCGAGGGTCGTGATCAAGCAGCAATGGCATGCGGCCAGATTTGGCAAAACCCATGTCAATGCTGCGCTCACTGTGATCAAGTATCTCTTTCCCAAAGTTGCGATCAACTGGCTCTTCTGAGCTGACTGCAATGCGCACTGTGCGCAACTTTTCGTCTACGACCTTGCCATCAAAAGCGATGTCACGCATAAGCATTTTCTCGCGGTCAAATCGGTCTTTCTCTTTTTTATATCCGCGCTCTTCTGTTTTGGTCAGTGTTGAAAACTTATGACCAACCATCACGCCAGAAGCCTCAAAGCCTTCCTCGCCTTCACGGTAAACCTCAATCAGTGCAGCCGGGTCATCAGCCTCGCCGCTGACACTAAAGTCACTGTCTGGAACGTTGATTTCACCGTCACGCTCAATTGACTTGATTTGGCCGTAAGCTTCGCCGCCCGAACTATTCCACCTGACAAAATCGCTGACGGTCAATTCGTCTGGTTCTGCCCGAACTTCATCAATTTCCGCTTGTTCTGTCATAGCCTGCCTCTCGGTCTGGTCGTTGTAAGTCTTAATCAGGTCTGGTCGTTGTAAGTTATCGCCAGAATGTTGCGCACATTCTAACACTAAAGCACTCTCAACGTCTAATTTCCGCGCCTCTTTCTCTAAGCGCGCCGCAATGCGTCGACTCCACGAAAAGCCACTATCACCACCCCAAAGCGCCCAAGCAATACGCCCGTTGGACGGGTAGCCCTCTTCACCGGGGCGAAAGCCCTTGGCCTGCTTGTCAACTTCGTGCCGAGAAAAGAACGAAAACATCCGCTTGACTGTATCGTCAGAGAGATTTTTGCCGCCACTGATGTCGCGGGCTCGCGCAATGCCGACCTCAGTGCCGCCCCGCCCAAACTCACGACGCCAAGCCAAACCGCGCGCCGCCTCAGTCTTCATTCCATCGCTCGGCTTATTCGGCATCAACAACCTCATCAACTTGCGCTGGCACTGGTTGCTTGTTGCCAAACGGCTCAAACGCCGTGGACAAACCGTAACTCTCAAAACAGTCTTTATCTCGCTGGATTTGTGCAAACGTTTCGTCGGCATCCCGGCCATAGGTTGCAGCGATGTCTGTATGGCTAAGAATGCCGTTCTGCAATCCGACTACAGCCGCATTCATTTCTTTGAGAGGGTCAACCCATTGGAAGCCACGACCGCGCCAGCTCACATCTAGCCCAAACTTGTCAAACTTGTTCTTGCCGCTTATCGGAATGACCGCTTGATCAGTCGAATGCTCAAGCCATCGCAGATAAAGAGGGTTCATAAAGTGGTCTATCATAAAACGATGGAGCGTGCGGTAAAAGTCACGCTCTTCAAGCGCGCCCTGCCTGATGCTAGAATAGCTTGTGCCTTCAAGATCATTAGCTAGAGACGTATAACTTACGCCCAAACCTCCAGCGATGCCGCGCAGAATAGCCTTCTCAAAGTCAGCGAATGCGCTAGTTGGGTGCGTCGGGTCAAACGCCTTGAAATCAACCCCGGCTGGTAGCTGGTGAAATGTTCCCGCCTCTGCGTCATAGACCGGGGTATATTCATCCTCAAAGCCGTCAGCCGTAAACCCGTCGCCAGCGGGTGACGTAAAGAAGCCCATTTTTGCCGCGCCAGTGCGCGCCGCAACCAGTTCAGCCTCGCGGTAGCCGTGCAACATCTTCAAGCTCGCAATTGCCGCGCAAGACCAAGGCACGCCGCGCGTTTGACCACCTCGCTCCATGCGGTAAATGTGCATTATGTCTTTTGCGTCAATCCTTGTGTATTTCTTCTCAACGCTTGGCGTGAGAAAGTCATAATCATTCTTATTTTGGGTCAAGACCCAATAGGCGACAGGCCGCTTGCTATCTTTGTCTATTTCAACGCCCATTCTGATAGAATTGCCGTTTGAAAGAAGCTCATTCTTTTCCTCATCAACCCGCTCTGGCTCAATAATGTTCAACCCCATTCCATAGCGCATATAATTGGCTTTAATGACGTGAATAAATACCTCTCCATCGCGCGCGCAGGCTGAAATGATGTGATTTTGTAGGTCAATCAGGCTCATTCTGCCGTCAATTGTAGGATTTCCCATACGCCCAAAGTCGCGCCAGGCCGCTTCAATAATGTCATTTCCAGCCTTATCCAGCGAATAATCAGGATTTCGGCCCTTTACGATCAGATTAAACCCGTTTTCACCTACGACATTGACCCGTAAAAGCTGCAAATATCTGCGAAAATACTCATTATTCCGCTCCAAATCACGGCTTCTATTGCGTAATTTCGTCAAGCTCCATCTGATTTCACTGTCAGCGGAGCGATCAGATGCGTTGAAGTCAGCGAAAAGCCTGCCAGAGTTTGCGCCTTGATAGTTTCGTTTGCGAGGTTGTGACTTTGGCGAGCGTCGAAATAAGTCCAGAATGCCCATTCGTTAAAACCTCACTTTTATCGTGTTTTGACTAGCCTTGCCGCGCTTGACCAGCATGGCATTGCGATCGCGCACGACTTCGCCCTTGTAGCGATCACGCGCAGCAATCAATTCGTCAAATGTCATTTTATTCAGCGATCTGCCTGCAATGCTGTAGCTGCCGACATCACTATCAGCGCGCCCACTTAACAAGCTCTCGATCTTTGTCAGCATTATCTCGGCATGCGTGCGCGGGTCAGTCGCGTTTACGTCCAGATCAGGTAAAACTTGCCATTCGCCCCGATCAATCACAATTCGATTGCCTGATGATGTGTCCGTGATTTCAAGCTGCCAGTGGTAAAAGCCCTCTTTGTAATTCGCTGACGTAGAGCTTGAGACTGTAAAAAGGTAATTGCTGTTTGTCTCGGTCGCGGCAATCTTTATTTCATCCGCGCCGCCTGCCGTTATCCGGGCGACATATTCACAAGAAAAGGTTGCAGTCGGGTAACTGTTGGCGATGTCCGAGCGTTTCCATTGCAGAAAATCACCCGCGACAAACTGAACGGGTGCGCCCTCTGGCGCATTCGCAGCATCAAAGAGGTTTGACATTATTTGTATCCATGAACAAAGCTATTACGTCTCGGCATTGCTGGCCGTCTCATCGGCATTTTATCTCGCGGGTATTGTAACCTATTCTGTGCCTGTTTACTAATTTCTGCGACATTCACGTTGAGGATGCCCAGAGCCGCCGTCGCATAGACGCGGCAATCAAGCGCCTCGTTGCGCGTGCGCATCTTTATCCATTCTGGCCGAGGTCTTCCCTTAAAGTATTTTATCACCCGCTTTTCAGCCGTAAGCATACGGAAAAACTCTTCATTGCGCTCAATTGGAAAGTGACAATAGCCATCTCCAATGTCGCTTATTTTCAGCCGGGCATATACCAGCTCCTTGGCCGTGTTCACGCCAACCGGGAAAAGGTTAATCTTGCCTATATTGTTTTTGGTAGGGCGACCGACCAAAGGCTTGCCGTCGCCGCCAATTCCCTTAATCGCAAACACGCGCCGACCAGCTCTGAGCCTGCAATAGTTATAGACTTGCTGCGTATAGTGACCGCCACTATCGACGCACGCCGAGCGCACAACCATTTCACCATAGAGCGGATGAATGAAAGTTTCATTCAGCGCCGTATCTAAACGGCTCCAAAGCTCGGCTGTGCTTGGATCGCCGTATATTGTCTCATATCGAATAGACCAGCTCTCCTCACCTTTGCCCCACGCAACAATCTCATACTCAAGCCGATCGTCCTGACAGTCTACGCCGCAAGTAAGCAAAACCGCATCTTCTGGCAATTCGTCGCCAAAGTCTTCACGCCTGTCCATAAGGTCATACTCGTCAACGCTGTCGCCTTGCTCTTCCCATGTTTCGCCCAGAAACGTATTCACCCATGTTTTTAAGCGCATAGGGTCTTTGCGTGAGGCCAAGAAATCGCGGACGCTTTCTTCTAGCGGCGTCCAAGGGCTATAAAGACCAGACAAATGGAAGCCTGCCGTCTTACCATCGCCCTCGCTCGTTGCGCGCCATTCGCCTGCCTTGATTGCTCGCCAGCGCCGTGAATCATCCCAACAACTCCCACAATGTTCGCAGCAATATTCTGCCGTGGATGGGTCATTCTCACTCCATCGAACTTGTGACCACTTCAATTCCTGGTGTTCCTCACAATCACGACATTCGACAAAGAACTTACGCTTGTCGCTCTCTTCATAGGCTTGCTCTATTCGGCTTGCTCCGCGCTCTGTTGGCGTGCTTACAAGTATTATCTTTCTGTTCCAAAACGTTGCCGAGCGTTTGCGTGCCAAGCTAACCGGGTCGCCTTCACTCCCGGCTGATATTGGATAACGATCAACTTCATCGCATAGAATAATTCGGCAAGGTCGAGATGCGAGCGAGCTCGGCGAATTTGCGCCGCATGCCGTGACATGCCCACCGTTAAAGACCTTGTGCAAGGTTGTGTTGCCGCTGTCTCTCGCGCGAGGGTCGCCAATCTTATCCAATAGAACTGGCGTATCACGTATTGCAGGGGCAAGTCTGTCTTTGCTCCAAGTTTGCGCCATCTCAAGCGTCGGCTGCACGACCAACATAGGCGCAGGGTCTTGATGTATGTGAAAGCCAACAACGTTGTTGATCAGCTCAGTCTTGCCAATCTGCGCCGCCGTCATTAACACAACGTTTTCAATTTCGCTGTCTGACACGACGTCCATCATTCCGCGCTGATATTCTGCGCGCCCGGTTGACCATTTACCCGCCTCGGCTGAACTCTCAGAAGATAGCTGGCGATAAGTGTCAGCCCACTCTGAAACAGTCAGTTTCGGTGGTGGCATGAGCGCGCGCGACATTGCTTCCTCTAAGCAGCGCCTAAGTTTATTCCGCTGCCTCTTGGCGATTGTATCCGACCAAATCAACTAAGGCGTCCTCTATTGCAGCATGAATAATATCTTTGCATTCCTTAACCTCACTTGCCGCGTGCGTTTCAGCGGCGATCTTTGTTGGCATGGCCAGCAACTTAACCTTGGCCTTTTGTAGCTGGCTCTCAAAATCGGCAACAATGTCGCTGATCTTAACCAGCTCGCCGCGTCCAACCGCGTTTTCCATCTCCTTGGCATCAGCTTGCTCTTTGGCCAAACGCGCGCGCTCCGCTGATAGGTCAAGCCCGTCAACCGTCATGCGCCCGGCTGCAATCTCGCGCAGATGCGCAAGGTATTGTTTGGAACATTCTTCGTATGTGTACTGACCTGTTGGCCTGCTTTCGATCACGCCACGATCAATTAACTCGTTCAAGCTTTTCGTGCTTAAGCCAAGTTTTATCGCAAGCTGAGTTTTGTTACCCATTGATTACACTCCCCTTATTTACGCTCTGGCACTAGAAAAAATAAGTGGTGCGAACTACCA
>Ga0209535_1002667_pt1 | contig 11612 bp, 16 predicted proteins | sample LinPmetageLP28_FD_184041 | JGI IMG/M metagenome (GOLD analysis project Ga0209535, IMG submission 184041) | Marine viral communities from the Pacific Ocean - LP-28 (SPAdes) (version 2) | ecosystem: Environmental > Aquatic > Marine > Oceanic | place: Pacific Ocean | collected 2009-08-22
CAAAACAATACTGTGGAACTACAAACAAGGTCAAGTGTACCAAATTCCATTTGGTGTTGGACATGCCAGTGCCAATGCTGGATTTTCTCCTTTTTACTCTGTAGCAATCACTGGTATTGTAAACAACTAGCATTGTGTTGACAAAAAAACAAGGTGTGTTACAATATGACATGCGTTTAGGTTACTGTTGCAAATATCTTCATCACGATCAATCTCTCAAACCTAAACTGCTTAAAGAACAAGAACAACCACTCAACTGTCGGTCTACCACAGTGCGTTGGCTCAACGAACACAAAGATCAAGCAGAGGAAAAACTGTGGGACTTGATGCAACACAATATTTCATCTATCCATGAATTGATCAAGTACACAGGCAACCTGCCACCTGCACTGCGTATGTGTAGACTCAGTTCACCTGTGTTGCCTGTTGCAACTGAAGCAACATGGAAATACTTTTGGAGCAAACCAGATGTGATTGCATATTGTGAAAAACATTTTGCTCAAGTTGGTGATACAGCAAGACGCCTTGGTGTTAGGATTTCTTTTCATCCTGGACAGTTTACTGTGTTGGCATCGGAGTCAGATGATGTGATTGAACGATCAATTGACGAATTTGAATATCACGTCAACATGGCTCGTTGGATGGGATATGGTAAAACATTCCAAGACTTCAAAATAAATGTCCACATATCTGGACGCAAAGGTCCACAAGGCATTATTGATGCACTACCAAGACTTTCGCCAGAAGCAAGAAACACAATTACAATTGAAAATGAAGAAATGAAATGGGGACTTGCAGACATTTTAGAACTTGAAAAACATGTGGCGTTGGTATTTGACATACATCATCATTGGGTCAACACAGGCGAATGGATCACTGTTGATGACGATAGGGTCAAACGTGTGATTGATTCTTGGCGTGGGGTGCGTCCTGCCATGCACTATTCACAGCCACGTGAAGCATTTGCAGAAAAATGCGATGCCAACACACTGCTGGACAGAGAAAAACTTTTTGAACAAGGCGAAAATCGTGCAACCATTAGAGCACATTCTGATTACTATTGGCACAAACCAACCAATCAATGGTTGAAACCATTTGGCGAACATTTTGATGTACAGTGCGAAAGCAAAGCAAAAAACCTTGCATCAACACTGTTGGCGGCAGAATTAGATTTAGTAACAATTGGATCACCTGTGTGGTGATTGACAAAACCAAACAAAATAACTATAATATAGTAAATTAAAGAGGAGACCTTACAATGGGACTATTAACTTGGTTATTTGGTGGACACAGCAAACCAACAGCATCATCGGCTGTAACTGCAAAATCCACAACAGTAGAAACACCAAAGAAAACTACAAAGAAGATGACTGCTAAAAAGTCAACAAAGAAAACAACAACAAAAAAAGCAACTGCTAAAAAAGGCAGAGGCAGACCAAAGAAAAAATAATGAAATTAGATCAAGTAGCAGATGACGTAAACGTCAATGGCGGTAAGTTTACACTGATGGAGTTACCATATGATAGAAAAGATCTTGAACCTGTTATCAGCAGAGACACACTTGATCTACATCATGGCAAGCATCATCAAACTTACATTGATAAACTAAACGATTTGATTCAAGGCACAGAATACGAAAACAAAAGCCTCAAACAAATCATTGTGGATTCACGTGATGCAGATGCTGGCATATTCAATAATGCAAGCCAAAACTATAATCACATCATATATTGGCAGTCCATGACTGACAACTATGAAGAACCTTCTGAGACCATGTTGAAAAAAATTGAAGAAGATTTCGACTCAATGGATGCATTCAAAGATGCATTTGTTGATGCAGGAGTCAAACAGTTTGGTTCAGGGTGGGTGTTCCTAGTGTTGGAAAAAGGAAAACTTGCATGGAAAACTTATTCCAATGCAGACAATCCAGTAGGCGAAGATGTTGACATACTGGCGGCATTTGATGTGTGGGAACATTCATATTATCTTGATTTCAAAAATGATCGCAAACAACATCTAACACGATTGATCAATGAATTAATAAACTATAAATTTATTGAATCAAGACTTTTAGAGTCCTAATGCTGATACTCACAGAAGCAACTCCAAATCCACAAGCACAAAAATTTATTTTTTCCAAGACGCTTGTTGGGGAAGGTTCTGTGTGGTATGACATAGATCTTGCTGTGACCAGCAATGACTTTATCAAGCAATTGTTTCGTGTGGCTGGAGTGCGTTTTGCTCTGCTACAAGAAACATATGTGACTGTGACCAAGTATCCGCAATGGTCTTGGAGTGAAATCACCCCAAAAATCAAATCAGCACTCACAGACAAATCTGTTTACATTGAAGCCGGTGAAACAGATAAAATGTGTCAAGATGTAATTTGCTGTGCTGTGAGGAAAATTATTGAAGAAATCCGACCCGCAGTGCAGTTGGATGGCGGTGATATAAAATTTATCAAGTATGAAGACGGCGTGGTGTACATACAGATGCAAGGATCTTGTTGGGGATGTCCAAATCATGAATCAACACTTGGAGCTTTGACCAACAAAATTACAGAAAAAGTTCCCGAAGTCAAAATGGTACAGATGCAATGATTGATCGTCCATACTACGAAGAAAAATATCCACACATCACCAAAGAACTGCACAGTGTGTTTGACCCAGAAATTCCCATCGATGTGTTTGAACTTGGACTTATATATGATCTTCAAGTCAAAGAAGATAATTCTTGTGATGTTGTGATGACGCTCACAGCACCTAATTGTCCTGTGGCAGGCGAAATGCCACAATGGATACAGCAAGCTATCGAACGCTCAGGGCATTTACCTGTGCATGTTGAACTTACATTTGATCCACCATGGAATCCAGAGATGATCAGTGAAGATGCTCGCCTTTACCTAGGCATGTAAATATACATATGATAGAAGTTACTGTACCAGCCATTGCAAAGATGAAGGAAGTGTGCGAATCCAATGCAAAACCATACATCCGCTTTGGAGTGAAGGGTGGAGGCTGTGCAGGGTTCAACTATCAAATGGATGTCACGGATCAAAAGAAAGATCGAGACAGTGAACTGGCCTTCGGTGATGTCAAAGTGTTGGTGGATGAACGCTGTGAAATGTTTGTGCTAGGCACACGCATAGACTACAAACAAGAAATTTTTGGATCATATTTTACATATGACAATCCCAATGCCGCATCTGCTTGTGGTTGCGGGACTAGTTTTTCTGTGAAAGATTAGTATACTTTCGATTAATTTTTATTCAACCAAATCGTTATCATTGATTTCATTGAATGTTGATACGTTGAACAGTGCACCTGTTCTCTATCCCAAGAATATATTTCATTCTTTTTCCATTCTAAAATTTTATCTATGGTAAGTCCATGTAAATCTTCTAAATTAACATGCTGTAAGTATTCTTTATGTATAGCCGAATCAAATAATTCATTGTCTTTGTAATCACTAAGTGATGCATAATCACTTATTCTGTTATTACTTTGTTCCTTTTTATTTGTTCTTTTCTGTTTGAGAATGTCTAGTTCTTCTACTGTAATATCAAAATTTTCCACATCATCAAGTTTTCTTATGTCATCTACTTCTATAATCGATCCATCTTTTTTTGGCAAAAATACACGATATGGACTTACTATAGTCTTTGAAAATACTACTCTTTTTCCTTGCCATCTATTTGTAAACACAACAGTACCGTTGCCATTATCCCATTCTAGTGGAATAACAATATTTTTTCCAGATATACTTTCATAACTACCATCGCCAGTATCTGTATGCAAAGGCCAAGCAATTTTAGATTTCCAAAAGGCTATACGTCCTGCCGACCACCCTTCTTGTACAACACTGTCACAAATTTTTACAAGCAAATCTTGATACCAATGGCCTTGATCAATTTGTAAATCTAAATTTGTCACGTCAGGGCGTTGGTCACGTGGCAATCCTGGTTCGTTTTCACAGTAATCAATAAGTGCCGATACATCAGAGTCGGTTATTAAGTCTTTGTGTATTTGGACTGACATTGTGATACTTATTTTTCCTACGTTTTGTGCCATCAAGATTAGATGGTCAAATTTTTACCTCTGTGGAACTTGCATCAAGTTTGTATATTTTCCGCATGTCAACGCCTATTTTTTGAGCATATCTATGCACATCACATGATGCACACACATGATGATATTTGTTACTCGCCCTTGTAGGAGATACTTTACTTTTGTCTCTGAGAAATTCTGTGTGACATGCATCACAGCGAAAATGATACACTGATCTTCTTCTTTTGAAGTTATGAATATTGCCTAGTTTTGATTCGCGTTGATGCAGGTGTATTTCTGTGGTTTCTTTGATGAACATTTTACTTTAGGTTTATAAAATTATTTAGTAAATACACTTACCAGAGGAGACACACATGTCAAAACAAAGCATTAACATAGGATCAGCAGCCAATGACGGCACCGGTGATCCGCTAAGAACAGCGTTTGATAAAATCAACGACAACTTCCAAGAAGTGTATGACAAATTAGGCGGCGATTCATTATCTAACATTACACACACAGGATCAACAATTACCAACACAGTTACCAACGGCGATATCACCATCGACCCTAACGGTACAGGCACTGTGTTCATCAACGGCCCATTAGAGGTCAGAGGTGATGCAACAGAAATTAACACTACACAATTACAAATTGAAGACAACTTACTTGAGCTAAACAGAAACTCTTCTGGTGGAGATGTTGATGCTGGTATTTTTGTCAACAGAGGTGCGGCACTCAATTCAGCATTCTTTTATTGGAATGAGGGAGAAGACAAGTGGAAAGCAGTTCTATCAACATCAGATGACTCTGTAACATCTGCTGTGACAGACACATCCACAGCAACCATCGTAGCAAATCTTGAAGGCGACACATTACAAATAAATGAAATATCATCTGGTGATTCAACAGCTGTGCATTTGAATGATAACTTTGATATCAGTGGCACATTATTTGTAAGTGCAATTGAATCAAGTGACTCTTCAGAGGTCACAATAAACAACTTAAGAATACAACAGATCACAGCAAACGATTCAACTGAAATCCAAATTGAAGATGCTGTAAACATATCTGGTACTTTGAGTGTCAACACAATCTCAACAGCTGATTCTACTGGCATCACTTTAGATGGAGACTTGCATCTCAATGGTACAATACGATCAGAAAGTTCAACATCCGTCAATATAGACGGCGGTCTTAATATTATTGGCAACTCATCTATCGAAGGAGATATTACAGCTGATGGCAAAGCTGACTTTGATTTCGTGGTGTACGATGCTGTTGACAACGTTGGCACATCTGCCACTGCTCTTTCTGTGACAAAAGGTATCCATATAATTGCCGCTGGCGAATTAGACTACACACTTGCAGCTGGCGCAGAAGGCCAAGTCATGCATTTAGTATTAGGAGGCGGTGACTCAACTGCAAATACTGGAGCACTCACAACTGTCACAGTGTCACAGGTTAGAGATCCAAGAGACCAAGATGTGTTGGCAACCTATGCATGGAATCCATTCATCAATCCAGGGTCAGAAGATGCAGATTCAACCATAGCCACAAGAACACTGGCAACATGTGTGTTTGCAGCTGGTTCATGGCATCTAGACAACTTTAATAGACTATAATAATACCATACTTTTTATTAGGCACAGTGTTAAATACTGTGTCTAATAGAGCTTACAGGATGTAAGACTTATGCGGACCTCCGCGTAGTACCTAAAACGTACATTGGACTTCTTATAAGGAGAAAACAAAATGGCAACACGTAAATTTCACGCCAAGGTTATAACACAGGCTCGTGCAAGTCACACAGGTCAAGACGGAGATTTATTCTTCGATGATTCTTCGAATCAGTTCTTTATCTCAGATGGCTCAACAGCAGGTGGTGTGCCTTTATCACTTAACTTAAAGCAAAACATTGTGGCAAGCACTGCCTCAACACTAGCTCCAACAATCGCACAGTCAGGTAGTATTTTTACTATCAATGCGGCGGCAGGTTGTGTGGTAACACTTCCAGCGGCAACAGCTGGTTTATGTTACAGTTTCCACATAGGAACCACAGTGACATCAAACACATTCACAGTCAACGCAGCTTCATCATCTGATGTGCTACAAGGCGCTGTGATCATGATTGATAAGGACAACGTGGGTAGTGTAGTAGCTACTAACGCAGGTGCAACACTTGGACTAGACATCCCGGCAGCGGCTGATCATCAGTTTGTTGCTGATGGTGACACAAAAGGACGTTTCCTTGGTAGCATGCTCAACTACGTATGTATCACAGACGCTCTTTGGCATGTGACCGGTGTCAACTTCAGTGATGGCACACTCGCAACAGCGTTTACCTAGATCGACTAACATTATGGTGCTCATTTTACATGGGCACCATTTCATCTTCAATTAAATATTTTTTATGCATAGTAATAACAAACCATCAGCACCACATTGGAACTGGAATGACATTGTTTACATTGATGATACCGAGGTGACCTGTTCTGGAGGAATAAAAGGCGCCGACAAACATGCACCGACACACATGATCATGGGTATAAATGATGTGGTATTGGTATGTCCAAAGTGTAATATAATGTACGGCAACAAAGAACGCATGGACAGTGTGGGTGTGCAGTCACAGGTCAACGAAGCCAACATTAGAAAAGATAGAATGGCATCTTTTCAAAAACCAAAAGGATTTTTCAGCTTTTTAAAAATATTCAAGTAGTGTATACTAGTTTATCATGGGTAGACTAAACAAAAAATATTTTGATAGTATTGCTGTGGCTTCCTATAGACTACATGAAGGCGCAGAACAAGATGGCACTGATGCTAGAATTATTTCGCAAAGGTCTACCAAAAAGTTTAAATTACAAATAGGTGAAGTATCATCTGTATGCACTTTGGTTGCTAAACCAGCCGGAACACTGTCAGCGAATGAATTCAGGATTGCAGTCGATGGTGGCAATGTGTCTAAAATCACTAATAGAGCTTTCACAGTTGATGGTGACAAAAAACCAATCATAGCCGAATAAACTCCTACAATAAATATACAAAATGGCAATTCGATGGCAAACTTCTAGTGGCATAATAGCGACCATTCAAGAACGAGAGTTGTATGAACAACAACTAGTGGCTGTAAATTCTGGCAGTTTAATCACATATTCTGTTCATGCTGGTCAATTGCCTAGTGGGTTGAACTTAACTAGGACAGGAAAAATTACAGGATATGCCAACGAAGTTTCCAACAGAACTGAAAAAACTTTTGTAGTTAGGGCCACTGATGGCACTCATGTGGCTGATCGAACTTTTACATTGTTTGTTGAAGGATCCGATGCACCGACATGGTTAACATCAGCAGGCACATTAGATGTTGTGTATGACGGGCAATTCGTTGATATACAATTGCTAGTGACCGATGTAGATACAGCCGATTCTACAGCAATCAATTATGAGATCGTTGACGGTGCATTGCCTGATGCATTATCACTAGACACTGTCAGTGGCAGAATAACCGGAGTCATCAATAATGTACCTGATGAAGCATTTGATTCTGCACAGTTAGGCTGGGACGCTGTGGCTTTTGATGAGTCACAGCCTTTTGATCTTGTATTAACACGTGGATCAATTGATAGATTGTATGAATTCACTGTGAGAGCAACTGATGGTATTACATTTACTGACCGAGAATTTGCTCTAGATGTCAGAGGGATATCAATATCCAGTGCTGACAATGCCATCACCACTGCTGATATTACAACACTCACAACAGATCTTTCAAACATCAGAGGACTTTATTTTACACAGTCTGGCATAATTGCAACCCTTGCACACAACAACTACCATATTGTTAAACTGGCAGTGGTTGATCCTGATGCCGCTTTAGGTCAAGACGGTAATACAACCATAAGTTTCGCAAAAAACTCTGGCACTCTCCCAACGGGCACAAGCATTGATCCTCAGACTGGAACTATCAGTGGAATCATACCACGTAGCCTTACAAGTTTTGATGATTACACTTTCACTGTCAGAGCAACCAAGACCAGCACATTGTTTGAAGAAGTTTTCACCGATCAAGAATTAACCATCAGAGTAACTGGCACAGCATTTGAAACTTTAACTTGGACTGTGCCACAAAAGGAATTGGTTATATAATGGCGATATACGATCTAGGCACAATAACCACAGGCAGAGTAAGTTTATTCAAAGTTAGTGCCTCCACAACAATTGAAAATGTGGTATTAAGTTATTCATATCACAGTGGTAGGTTGCCACCTGGATTAAACATCAATCCTGACGGTGAGATCCTCGGCACATGCGGTAATAAAATTTTCCAACTAGACAACGGTGAAACCACTTTTGACAGTGGCATATTCTCTATCGATAAAACATTTGTGTTTAAAGTGACAGCCACTGGCCAGTTTGGAAATGTCACAGGCAATCAACAATATTCAATTGACGTGGTCAAAGGATCACAAAAATCTGTCGCCAACATGTATGGCAAGATCAGACCAGATGGCACAGCGTTAGACGAATGGCAGGCATTGGTGCTGAATGCAAAAATATTCACCAATGACACTGTGTACAGAGCAAGTGATGCAAACTTCAGCACCACCATACCACAATTTTTATTTTTATCTGGTATAGAACTCAAATTATCCAGTGTTATATCATCTCTGTTAAAATACAACAACTATAACATAAATTTACGTGTTGGCGACTTTCAACTCAGTCAAGCCAAAGACACTGCAGGCAATGTAATATATGACATTGTATATGCAGAACTTATTGATCCCAAACAAGGGGCAGGCGATAGTATCACTTTGTCTCAAGCGAATTTGCCAGCACTGACTGTAAAGATAAGTTCAGATTCTTTGCAAATTGCATCAGACGAATCCTTTCCAATTCCAGACACAACACAAGACAAATTGTTTTCCAATGACATTGTCAACATGCAGAATGAACTCAAAGATGGACTCACTGTAAACAATTTTGATTATCTTCCAGCCTGGATGAAAACTCCACAAAGTCCTGTAAGAGGATGGAGGCTAGCACTGCCTATCAGATATCTCAAACCAGGTGAAGGAGAGCAGGCCCTGTACAGATTAAAAAATGAAATCACATACGACACAAAAAAACTTGATGTAAGCGTAGATCGTTGGGTGTTGGACAACAACATTGGAACAACTTTTGACACCATAGAGGATCTTGTCTATACAGGAGACGGATCAACAGTTGCATATACATCACCGTATGATATTACAAAGCCAACTCATCTCATGGTTACTGTCGACGGACTTGGCGAGACAGGATTCAATCTTGTAGGTAATGTGTTAGCGTCAAATGCATTTATATCAGCTGATAGCACACTGCACACAACAGATACCAGTAATCCATCTTCAACATTTGTTGTGTTTGACACAGCACCAATTAATGGAACAACTATTGTAATAAAAACTAAAAAAACCACATTTGGCAACCTAGTAGTAACCACATTTGATGCATCCAGCACTGACACTACATTTGATGACTCTGGCACAAGATTTATTGGCGAAGAAGTAACATTTGATGTGACAACCGACACACAGCAACAATTAATGTTCTCAAAATCAGCAATCACAGACAACATCACACACATTTCAAAACATAGGGAATTAGTGAGAACTGTGTAATAAATAGAGTAGCATGGCAAGTTCAATAGTTACAACATCAATTGACGCAACTTATCCAGTTGCTGGTCAAGACAATGATTCACAAGGATTTAGAGATAATTTTTCTCAAATCAAAACCCAATTAGGCACAGCTGCAACTGAAATCACATCACTGCAAACAAATCGTGCCACAACCAACGCAACCACAGACTTCAATGGTCATGATGTAAAAAGAGCAAACCTACAAGATTGGGGACAAAAGATTGTTGCCAAAGGTTCTGTTTCAGGATCTGTTGCATGCGATTTTGAAGATGGCAATGTCACAACTTTAACAACTGGTGGTGATGTTACTCTCACATTTACAAACTTTCCCAAGGAAGATGATGGTAGTACAAATACTTTTGCATCAATGAAAGTTTTATTGACCAAAGGCACTTCAACAAATTCTGTCACACTTACTGGAGTAAGTTTTCCAACTGTTGCAAGTTTTAATGAGTCCAACTTAGATTCATCAACAATGAGCACTGCTTTTCCAGAAAGAAAAAGCACATTTGTTTTTGATGTTTATTCAGTAGATGGCGGAACTACAAAGTTCATTAGCACCATACTTGAATATCCTTCAAGCACCTAATAAATGTTTCACCCAACATTAGACCCTAAAGGGCTGTCTGATTCAGAGTTGGAATCACGAATAAAAGATGTTACACTTAAAATTAATCAAGCATCTAGAATGAACAATGCAAATTTTTATAATCAATTGTTGGCCATCAACAATACTTTACAGTTGGAAATGGAAACAAGAAAAATAAAAAATCAAAAAAATTCCAATGACGACTCACAGTTTAACGATCTAATCAATGTTAAATGACGACGGCCTCATATGGCGCAGTAGATTTACAAATACTGTTTTTCTAAATGTAAAACTGTGGCCAAATGACACTGAAGTTAGTTTGCACATGACTCCACTCACTGACGAACCAAATCAACAGCACATTGCATTTGAAAAATACAAATATGTTTTAAGCAAAATATTGCAAAATTCAATTTTTGTTGAGCATGATGAACAAGAGCACAAAGCATTTAATGCACTAAACAATGATGTGATTGACTTTTTTTCAAGACCAGTGGATCAAGTGGTAGGAGTATGTCTACTAGCAAAAATGAATTCTATAGCAGGAGAACATCTTCAGGTGAATGCACTAGAAATTGAATCATGGCAGGGGGAAAATCTAAGATTTGTAATCACACCAGATTCACCTGAGTATGGTTTGATGAATGAATGTGGTATAAAAAATGCATGGTGGTTTGAAAAATCTCCACGATTTTCTAATTTTACCAAACAAACATTGACATGGGATGATCTTGGCTTTAAAATAGATGATAACAATGATAGATTTAAAATTATCAAAGGTGGATTATGAACACTAACGAATATGGCCAAGTGCATTTTGACACTGATGAACTGTTGTCTATGCTGTACAGTGACCAGCCAATTGCTGAATGCATGTTGTCTGATGCAAAAGAATTGCATGCACACAAAATACATGCTGGTGACTTTGAAATTGCTGATTTACACACTGACCAAATGCCAACAATATCTGCTGTGGACTATCATGCAAACAAATCTTCTCAATGGCAGATGCCAGATCAATACAAAACTCTTGATGTTGAAAGTTTGCTGTCAAACAAAATGGTAGAAAAAGGATTGACTGACACAGCATATGTGCAAAGGATGGCTGATGAAATGCGAGAATATCAATCAAGAAATATGATTGATACACTGAAATTTTTAAAATATTTGATGGACACTTGTGATCAACATGACATCATCACAGGCATAGGCAGAGGGTCGTCAGTGAGCAGTCTTGTGCTTCATTTGTTGGATGTCCATCATATTGACCCTATTAAATACAATTTGGAC
>Ga0209535_1002668_pt1 | contig 11611 bp, 13 predicted proteins | sample LinPmetageLP28_FD_184041 | JGI IMG/M metagenome (GOLD analysis project Ga0209535, IMG submission 184041) | Marine viral communities from the Pacific Ocean - LP-28 (SPAdes) (version 2) | ecosystem: Environmental > Aquatic > Marine > Oceanic | place: Pacific Ocean | collected 2009-08-22
TTCATCTAAATCTTGTCTCTTAACAACAAACTTATCTGCCTCTTGCTCTACAGAAAAATTAACAGGTTTAGCTTGCTCTTGTGTGGCTTCTGTTTGTGATGTTTCCTTTTGTTGTTGAGGTTGTATTATACCCGCTTCAACTGTAGGAGCTTCTACAGGTTTTGCTGCAGGAGACTCTACTGGTGTTTCTACAGGTGCAGCTTGTGGTGTTCTTGTTACCTCACCAGCTAAAGTTGCGGCACCACCAAACGCACCACCAACAAATCCACCAGCCATTGCGGCTTCTTTAAATTCTGCTACAGCTTCTGGTGTATCTAAAGGTAAACCAGCTTGAAGTCTTTCTAGTGCTTGTTGACCAACCTCTGTTGCAGCCTCTGTTACTACACCTAAAGCTGTCCCTTTTGCTACTCTTCCTGTTGTTGCTTGGTTTAAAACATTAGAAAATTGTGTTCTACTGAGTGGTCCAAATAATCTGCCAATCACTGGATATAATGCAGTTTCTAAAGCTGCCTGTGGTAACGCTGTGGTTGCAGCTGTCGCTTCATTAATAGAATCTAAATTTCCTAAATTAACTTGTTCTTGTTGTCTGCTAAGATTAAATTCAAATTGTCGAATAAAAGAAGGAGCAAATAAACCAGCCACAGTTCCAACGGTTGCTCCAACTGGACCAGCAAACTTACCTATTTGAAATCCAGCACGAGCACCAGCTGCTGCCTCTACAAAAAAAGGAGTAGATTGACCTATTGCAGATAATCCAGCTTTTACAAAAGTATCTGGACCTGCATCTGGTCCCTCTGTAGCTTGTTGAAAACTTACATAACCCTCTTGATTTAGAATATTTCTGTCTTGCTCTGCAGCTTGATTATATAGTTGTTGAGATTTTTCTTCATTACCCATCAACCCTGCAATACCACCTCTTAGTCTAGTAATAGCTGGACCCCATGACCTTTGCCATGAAGATTTTGTTGGTCCAACAAAGGACTGTGCAAAACCAATTTCGCTTGGTGTTTGAGTTGGAGTGAAAGCTCTCTTACCACCAGCAACAGGAGATGCTACAGGTGAAACAACACTTGGTTCTGATAAAAGAGAATCTCTATACGCTACTGGGTCTAAGTCACCTTGATACTCTAATAATAGCCTATCTATTAGCTCATCATCTGGTATTAAGGCTAAATTAGGATTTTCTAATTTAAGCTGTTCTAAGACAGTCATTTAGTCTCCTTATATTATATAAATTCACCAAATAGGTTTTTTACAAAAGGTATGAAATCAAATCCACCCCCTTCATCAACCTTCATATTTTCATTTACTATTAAATTAGTGTTGTTGTATAAATTTAACAAAGCATTTACTTGCCTTTTTTGTTCATTTTGGTCTAAATCTATAAAGGCTGGGTTACCTTCTGTTAATATTTTAATTGCATCTTGTTCCGATAAAGTTTGTTTTAATGCCTCTCCAGTTCTAGAATCTACAATTGGAACAAATTGTCCATTTTTAATCTGTCCCACTACTCCATCTTGGACAAGTGTTTTGCCTGCTGTTTGTCTACCCTCGCCTCTGTAGTATGCGGCTTGTGCGTCTTGTAAATCTCTTGCAGATTTTGCATCTATCCTATCTTGTTCAGCTGTTTTCTGTGCTGTTAAAGTTTTAATACCCTCTTGACCACCCTCACCTAGTGCCTGTAAAAAGTTGGGACTTTTAGATGCCATCATAGCAAAGCCAGCTGACATTAGTGGTAAAGCCCAAGATGGTGCATCTTTTTTACCTTTATTGTCTGTTGCACCTTTTATAGTTTCTTGTAAGTCTTTTTGTTCTTTTTTATTTATTGGGAAACCAGAGTCATATGCACCAGCAGATTTGCCAGAGCCTTGACCAGTAATCGTTGTAATTCCACCATCTGTAGATTCTTTCGATTCTGATTTTTTTATTTCTTCCTCTTTTACTTGAGGGGCATCATCTCTAGCTTTCATAATTTCTTCCATAACAGAAGCATCTCCACCAGTTTGTTTTATTGTTGGTGCTGGAAAAAATTCTTCTTTTAAGTTGCCTCCGAAATCTAAAATTGTGTCTAAAATATTACGAGAAGTATCTTCTGTTTCTCCTAATGTTGACGGTGTAATTAATTCAGCAACTTCTTCTAATCCTGTAAATTGGTTTTTTGGGAATGGAACATTGTCTTGTCTAATGTCTTTTGTAGCATCTCCAGCTGATGAAAAGTCATCCGCAGCTGTTTCTGTAGGTATCTTCGGTTCTTCCCTAATAGGAAATCCAGAGTCATATGCACCAGCTGAGGTCCCAGAACCATAATTACTTTCTTGTATAACATTTATGATATCTGGATTGTTTTGGGCAATAGTCTCTGCTGCCTGAATAACTTCTGGGTCATTTTCAGATTTACCACTAAATAAACTTTGTGTTTTTACTAAATAGTTTGCTATAGTTTTTACTACCGCACTATATACGCCTACATCACCACCATTGTCAAAACCAAGTGCCATAGGTAAAAATCCTTGAGTAACATTCATATTACTACTAGGAACACCTCTTCTGACATCTCCACCATTGGCATATCCCACAGGGTTTGTGCCCATGAAAAAATTTAGGTGCTTAGTCTGTGGTAGTGTTGTGTTAAAACTGCTTATGTTAGCCTGTAATCCTAATCCTTTTTTCATTTAATACCCCTTGTATGCTCCATACATTCCAGCACCTGCCATACCTAGACCAGCTAATTGCTGTGCCATGCTTGGACCTGGTTGCTGTGAGTATGCTGTTGTCATCTGTGCCGCTGGTACACCAGATAGTAGATTACTAAATGTTGCAGCCTGTGTATATGGGAACTGTTGTTGTCTCAAGAAGTCTTGATATGCCATATCCATACCCCTTTGTAGCTGCTGCTGTCCTTGCAGACCAGCTTGATTCAATCCAGATATACCCTTTTGTTGTAAATTCATTTGTTGCCCGCCTAAATTAGAGAACTGCTGACCACCAGATAGCTGCTGTGCTTTCTGTGATTGTGCAGCACCGAGAGCTTGCTGATAATTTTGTTGTGCCATCTGTGATGCTGTTCTAGATTGTTGGTCTCTTAAATTTCTCATTCTTTCAGCTTCTTGAATGCCATATCGGGAGCCACCAAAAGCACCAGCTCTTACGGCAGCATCAGATGTTCTCTGACCTTCAATATCACTTCTTCTACGCATTTCATCTAACACATTGCCTGTAACTTGTTGCTGGAAAGGGTTCATGTAGTAATTAATATCTTGACCTGTTATGGGAGCAGTAGCTAAAGATGTTAATCCACGAGCTTGCTGTAAGTCAGGTTGGAATGCTTGTGCACCCTGAAATGCTAATTGTCTTCCTGCTTGCTGCTCTGTTGTTAGAGGTGATAATCTTTGACCGCCATAAGGCATATATTTAACACTAGGGTCAGTTACTGCTGTAGCCTGCTGCGTTAATTTCTTGTATGCATCCTCTAAAAATTCTGGCAACTCGTTTCTTTCAGTTGTTGTATATACTGGTGTTCCAAAACACATTTATTTGTACCTCCAAATGTTTCCCATATGTTTAAAGCCTAGTCTCTCGTACAAGGCTGGTTTGTCTTTACCAGAGCTAACTGGTAGTAAAATTGTTAAATCTTTGTTTTTTGCGTAATCTTTCATCTTTTTTATTAGACCCCTTACTATTTTAAATGTTCTATACTTTGGTAAAATGTACAACCAAGTTTCAGCTAAAAACTTTTCTTCACTAAACCACCACTCTGTTTCCATAGCACCTACACTACCCACTAATTTACCATCTAGGTAGGCGTTGCTTATAAATCCATTATCAAAGTGTTGCTGTATTGCTATGGCAACCTTTGCTATATCAGCCTTGGGATAGATATCAGAGAACTCGTCTCTAAACATCAGCAGTAATCTGAGAGTGTCTTGTAATTCGTTTGTGTTCGGTTTCTTAACTTGGAACATTCTTCTCAGCGTTATCCATCATACTATATAATCTTTTTGCTCCAGCTGCTCTGCTGCCATCTCCTATACCTCTTACGGCTCTGGCTGTCATAACGAACTCACCGTCACTTAGCATTGCTGGAATATCATCTGATTTCTCAGTTCCTGCACCTAAGCTCATTCCACCTTGTGCTCTTAAATCCATTATACCACCATCTTTTACCTTTGGTACGAGACTGCTTTGTACTTGCATATCCTCAAAACCTTCGTAATTAGTTGGTGCCTTTGCTATTTGTTGTAGTATTAAATCTTGTAATCTTGCATCGCTTTCGTCTGGGTACATCTCTTTCATCTTTCTCATGTACTCATCCATCTGCAATCTAGATATTGTTGGTCCTGCCGCTGCTGCCGCTGCTCCTGCTGGCACAGCAAACTTGCCTAGCATACCACCTAGCTTACCACCTAGAAATTTACCACCAGCTCCAGCTGTTAATCCTGTTGCAAGAGCCTCTCCTGGTTTTGCACCAGTAAGTAAACTGCCAATACCACCACCTAAAGCAGAAGCTAAAAATGGCGAACCTGGTGCTATAATACTACCTATACCAGCTCCCAGTATTGGTGCTGCTAATTTAACAATATTTTTTAAAGATTTAAATATACTCACTATGTCATCTCCAGTATAGAAGCAACTAACTCAATGTCACTCCCTGTTGTTGTCGCTTTTAAAACCTCAGAGGATTTTAAAATTAATGGTGTTGGTGAACTTACAGAGGAATCTGCAGAATTTTGGTCCAAATTACCTGCAGCTAAAATCTCTTGTGATGATTTTTTCTGTATTGTTCTGTTTAATTCTACATAAAAATCTACTGAGCTACCATCAGTAATAAATAATGACACAGTTCTATCTGTGTTTTCATCTGTGTTCGTAACTCTTATAGACTTAATTATAGAAGTTCCAGCAACTGGTGCTGTGTAAATTGTTTGTGTGCCTCTTAATTTTATTTTAGCATTGGTGTATGTGTTTGTTGACATTAATCTCCACCCATTAAAAACATAAATCTCTCCATAACAACCTTGTTTTCCTCAGCTGTATAGCTAGTATTTAGTGTTAACACTATAGTTTCTATAGCTCTCACTAATTCGTTTTGTTGTTGGACATTATATTCTTGTGATGGTGAGGGTAGTCTTACATTTGCAATCTTACTCATCTTTTACCATCGGGCTGCACTTCGTATCTAATTGTGCCCAATCTCCAATCTTCATCAATAGCATCATTTGTAACATTATTATACCCATTACTTTCTAATCTTACAGCTATTTGTCTACCTCTAGTTCTTGTATTTATCTTTGTATTAGATGTGTTATAGAAAAAAGGTCCCTTAGTAGTTTGGGTTTCTGTAGGAAAATATCTTGATTTTAAACTAATATTGACATTACCTACTTGGTCTTTGAAATCTGGTATTATCTTATTAATAAACATAATGTCTTCACCGTCTGATATATCAAAGTCACCACTCTCAATAAATGATGTCATGGTAGAGCCATCGTCATTCTTACCACTCTCGTGAATAAATAATGTTGTATTGGCTGAGCCATCATACTTAGTTGCATAAGGTAGAGGATAAGTTCCTGAGTCTATCCATGTGCTTCTATCTAAGCTACCAGTGTACCATAATCCCTCTTGGTAATTATAGATAACGTATTTGTCTATCTGGTTAGATGCTTTTGAACAATAAAACCACCATATTTCACCATATGCTGAATTAGAGCCAGTCCACACTTGCTCGTATTGGGTTGTATCTATATTGTCAAAAACAAAATCTTCTACAGAACAAGGCAATTTTCTGACAGTTCCATCAAACACAAAGAATGCATCTGAACTCATCCAGTAAGCCACACCACCAACGTCAATCATAGAGTGGGGGCTAATTGCTCCACAGTTTGAACCTAGCTGCTGAAAACCAAAAACAAATGGTGCTCCAATAAATGACATACCATGAGCTGCGGTGTCTGTTAATATAAGTATCTGTCCTCTAGTTCTGACAGCAGTTACTATTTCACTTCCTCCCACTATTCTCTGTGAGCCAGCTGAATTAGTGGCAGAGGGTGTCCACTCTGTTTCGTTATCTTGTGTTGACCATCTAATAAACATAGGGTCGTGTGTTGAGGCTGTACCGATTGTTGTCTCTGTTCCCATACAGATAACGTGTCTGTCTGGGTTGGACACAATCATAAACTTTGATTTAGTTGGTGCGTTAGATACCGCAGCAGCTGTGTTAGATGCTGTTGATATTCCGCCAGAGGTGTCCCATAAAAAAAGACCACCATCTACATCTAATGCTAATACATCCTCACCCCAGTTATCTAGTGCCCATGAACGTAAAGCTATAGTAACAGAGTCTGATGTATTTGGGCTGTCCCAAGTTTGCCCAGAGTTCCATGTTCCAGTGCCCCATCCATATCCAGATAAAGCTCTGTCTCTTCCAGCTGTAATCTCATACTGAACTGAACAATTACCAGTAGTAGAAACTGCTGAAGATGCGTTGGTACCAATATCTATTGTGTAAGTATTAAGAGTTGGCACTGATTGAATTTCGTATTCACCATCTACTGTTGTTGCAGCTACACCACCAATAGTAGCACTAGTGCTGCTTATTGTAACGTAGTCACCCTCGGAAGCTCCGTGAGATGAGTGAGTTACAGTAAATATTGATGAGCCGTCTGCTGTTGTAAAAACACTAGTTATATCTGCACTTGTTCTTGTTGGGGTAGCATCAAAGAAATTACCCTCACTGTACACATATAATTTTTTATTAGTTCCAAAAATATCATAGGCAGTGCCATCTAGTGAGTTCCAAGCTAGTTGTGCTCTGGCTACTCCTATAAATGATGTTGTAGATACCTTCTCCCATCCACCAATCTTTTCTGGATATCCATATCTAAATCTAACTTTATCACCATCAATCCACTTGCCTTGTGATGTTATCTCTGTGTTTTGTTTATCAAAACCAGGTGCAAACTGTACTTTTGTGTACGGCATTATTTACCTGTTGCTATAAAGAAGTTTATCACTGTGAAAGGTTGCATTAAGGCATTACTAAAATTAGAGCCTGAACCTAAATTACTACCACTCTGTGCTGTTTCGAAACCACCTGATGCACCAAGAGTTCTTGCTGATAAACCAGAACCAGAGCCAGAACCAATTGCTGTTCTACCCTGTAAGTCTGGTAAATTGAATGTTGATGAACCATCTCCAGTTCCATATGTGGTTCCAATAGCAGAAAATAATGCTGAGAAGGTTGAACGACTTACAGCCTGTGCGTTACATAATAAGTATCTTTTTGTAGAGCTGTCAGATTTTGTTGGCTCACTAGCAAATCCAGCCATAATGATACCGCCTGTTGGCACTGTATCTTTTACATCTTGACCAGAACCGCTAAACAAATTACCAGTGATAGTAGTGGATGCTGTAATTGCTCCAGTTACATCTAAGGCTACACTAGGGCTTGAGTTTAAAATACCAACCCTATTATTACCACCATCTACAAATAGTGCATGAGTATTGCCATTTGACTCTACTCTAAAATCTACATCTGCTGAACTCTCATTAATTGTTACTGCCCCACCATCTAGTGAGACGGCTCCAGCAACAGATAGAGTCCCTTTACATACTAAGTTGTTAATTCCTGTTGAGAAAATATCTTTAACAAAGGTGCCATTACTATACATCAAAGCATGAGAACCCTGTGTTACCACAGTTCCTGTGCCAGTATTTCCTGTTGTGGCAACTGTAAGTGTCTGACTGCCAGCTGTGTTATTAAATACCACATAGTTAGATTCTACTGTTGGCAGTAAGACGTTAATATCTCCCGTCAAAGTTCCTGTAAACTCTAATACTTTTTGTCTTGCTTCGTCTGCTGTTGCATTACTGTTTGTTAAAGTTACGTTTGATGAGCCCGCAACACTTTTGGATGCATATCCATTAATTGATTCATCTATTAAGTCAAAGTTAACATTAGTCTTATCACCCCATGTGTTGGCGTTTTCACCAGTGGCTTGTTTTTCTAATCTTAACCTAGTTGTAAATGTTGAAGCCATATTTTCTCCTATTTAGTTTTAGCTGACATACCACTTAGTGGATTGTTCAGTGCTTTGTTAATTTGTAATTCTAAGTTTTCTTCTAATAATTTCATTTCTTCAATCAGCTCTCTAGAGTCTTCTTTTTGTCTGTCCTCTACATCATTCACAATCTCAGTAATGTGTCTCACGTCTTGCTCGACAGCTCTTAAATCTGTTTTAAGGTCATCTTTAAGTTCACGACTAACTGTACTTATTAGGTCTATTTCACCTAGTATAATTTCTAACTCACTTTTTAAAGCATCTAGTTGTTGTGATACAAGCACAACTTGTGCTTTTGTTTGTGTCTCTACAAGAGCAATCTTCTTATCAAACCCACTTAAATCAGGAGCCGTGTAGGATTCTATCTTTTCAGACATATCTTGAAATTTTTTAAATGCCTCGAAACCTCCATAAAGAACTCCCACAGCACTACTTAGTGCAAGTAAAACCGCAAACATTTTTCCTCCTTTGAAGGAAATGCCACCTACGTTCACTTCTGCCATTGTGAGTTCACCATACTGTCCATTGTTTGTTGTTGTGCCATATTAAATAATACTCCGTAATTGTCTTCTATTGTTTTGTTTAAATACTCATTGACATTTGTGTCTTGTATTATTGATTGAGTATCAAAAAATGATTTTGTGTTTCCTAGTATTTGCATCACAATTAATGTTTTCATTTGTGCTGCATCATCATATCTAGCTTTATCGTCAATCTTTTTAACTATTTTAGAAGCTGCCTTTTCTTTTGCTGAGGGTTCTTTTTTATTTTCTTTTTTAGGTTCTTTTTTAGGTTCTTTTTTTGGCTCTTCTTTTGTTTCTTCTTCAGCTTCTTCTGTTTCTTTAGGGGCTTCTTCTTCAACCTCTTTTACTTCTTCTACCTCTTCAGGAGCTTCTTCTGTTGTTTCTTCAGGCTCTGGTTCAACCATCTTAGGCTCTTCTTGAACTTCTTCTATTTGTGGTTTTGTTTCTTCTACTTCTGTTTCTACAGGCTCAGGTTCTGTTTCCATCGGTGGAGGTGCATCCTCCATCTCCATAGGGGGTGCTATTTCTTCTACTGAAGCCACCATATCAGGCGGGGGCAAATCCATTTCCATTTCAATCTCCATGGACACAGTTTCTATATTGACGGGCATTTCAAAGTCCATGTTCATATCAGGTGGAGGCAATAACTCCATCGGAGGAGGAGCATCGAAGGTTACATCGTAGGAAACCTCTACATAGTCAAATTCTAACTCTAATTCTGCCATTTCTGTTTCAACAGTTTCATAGGTTACTTCCTCATACTCCTGTTCAAAAGGTATAAACTCTATTTCACCAACATCATTGGTGTTAATATCATTAAACTCAAACACTTCTTCCGCAAAGTTTATCTCTGTATCTAAAAGGTTTAGATAGTAAATTTCTTCAACAGTAGTAATTTGCTGAGTAATAATTGTATTTATGACGTTATAAAGCACGTTAATACTAACGTCATCAAATAAAGGACCCACGGCAAGATTAATATCTCTACCGCCAATCTCAATAGTAACCTTGTTTAGTACACCACCGAAATCGAAAGACCCATTATATGATTGATAGCCTGTTGATACTCCAGACTCAGACAAGATGTCAGTGCCTTGAAAGATTTGGTTAGTTCCATTAAGTCCCGTAATGTGCAAGTATATTCTATCTGAATCATCCTGTTTATCTACTTCTATTGAGTATTTAACCTCACCGCCATTGCTTATGTTTAACTCAGAAAAGTCAACAGTCTGTATGAATGTTGTACCCATGCCATCAACACCCATTGTAGAGGTGCTATTGCCACTTCCTGTTATAGAAGCACATTTATCAGTGCCCAATCCATAACAAGCATTGCCAGTAGGCATACTAGCAGGACCTTGACCTCCCCAGTCGGAGTCCATGTCTCCTTCGTTTCCTGAAGAAACATAACCATTAGTGCCATCTAAAAGGTCTCCAGAGTCTTGATTAGTGACAGTTACTTCAGTATTTGTGACAGTTGTTGTAGTTGTTGTAACAATTTCTGTGCCAAAATCTTCTTCAGTAATGTCAATTTGTGTATCTTCGGTGGTTGTTACACCAGGTGTACAGAGTCCATCAGTATCTGGTAAACAGTCTGCCTTAGAATAAGAGCAAACCAGTAGTAAGAATAAACATAGCTTTAAAAAGAGCAATCTGGTTAGCATCACTAAACTCCTTCGTTTCTTCCTTTTTTATAGTCATATAATCTTCTTTGTATTGAGAACCGTCTGGTATTTTATCAGGATTCTCTTGCCAATAAGCAGCAGCCTCAGCTCCAATTAAACCATTGACTGGGCAGGGGGTTCCTGCATTTTGCATTGAATCATGAACCCTTGAGTCTTGACATAATAAACTCACTGCAGCCACTTTCATACCATAGGAATATAATGCACGACTTGTGCGGACACGCTCACAAAATTCATCTGTGATGACGTAACCTGTAGCCACACCTAGAATATTATTTTGCACACTTCCGCCAATTCCAATTTTGCAAATATCAGAATTTGAATTGAGGACAGTCGGTGCATTAGCTGTTGCAGGCGAATTGTTTAAAACTGTTGAAGATACAGTATTTGTGTTTGCTCTTGAGTCTGTTGCCACTGCTACTGTTGTAATAAAAGCTAGTATTATTAATAACTGTTTCATTAATCTACCTTACTCATAGACCTAATAAATTCTACGCCTTCTATAGTTTCTATTTGTGCTTCTACTTTAGCACAGGATATCTGTACTGTGTCTGCCATATTTCTTTTCATTAGTCTCTTCTTTTCAAGACAATCTTTAATACCATCTGTTACAGTGTGTTCAATCATAGTGCCTTGTGAAAATAATAATAATGCTATAATTACTTTAGTTATCATATCCGTTTTCCCTCACTCTGTCTTTTAGTTCTTCCACATCATCTTGTAATTTTACTACTTGGTCTTTTAAAAAATCAATATTAACTGTATTTGACATCATAGTATCCATTTGTTCTTGAATACCTTCTAATTGTTCTGCCATAAATTCAATCAACATAAACTGTTCTTGGTCTAAAGGAAGTTGGTCAGCTTGTTTAACTAGGTCTGCTTCAAATAAAGTTGCCCTAGTTTCTATATTATTTAATCTTTCAATGACTCCAAAATATGCCCAAACGCCAATTGCTGTTGCTCCAAGAATACTTAATAAGTTTCTCATAGGCATAGAAATACTTGTTTGGTCTGATATTCTCATTTACCACAAATACAATTGCCATTACATTCACACATATTTCTGCCCTCCTATTATTTATTAACCTTTATCTGCTATTAACTTATTTTTCCAAGTTGTTTTAACTGCATCAGTCCATACAGCATTTGCTACTGCTTGAACTTTTGCGTCTTCACTTGAAATGTCAGTTACAACCAAATTATCACTAGCATCTAAAGTTCCAGGATATAAAACGTGTCTGTGTCTGCTTCTACTAATCTCTACGCTATCTTCTTTGATAACAGTATCAGTAGCAACTTGCACGGCTGTATATATTCCTACAACTTCTATTTTTGCTAT
>Ga0209535_1002670_pt1 | contig 11604 bp, 5 predicted proteins | sample LinPmetageLP28_FD_184041 | JGI IMG/M metagenome (GOLD analysis project Ga0209535, IMG submission 184041) | Marine viral communities from the Pacific Ocean - LP-28 (SPAdes) (version 2) | ecosystem: Environmental > Aquatic > Marine > Oceanic | place: Pacific Ocean | collected 2009-08-22
GTATTACAATACCAGTTGGTACTACTGCACAAAGACCTTCAGCACAAACTGGTATGTTAAGATTTAATAGTCAATCAACAAAAACAGAAGTTTATAATGGTAGTGCATGGGAAGATGTTGGAACAGGTGACATCACAAGAGTTAATATTACAGCAAGCACAGGCTTAACAGGAACACAAGACACAACTGCAGGTGATCACACACAAACACTAGCAGTTGATGTAGGTACAACTGCAGGAAAGATTGTACAACTAGATGGAACAGCAAAATTACCAGCAGTAGATGGATCACAACTTACAGGTTTAGCGTCTACACTAAATGATGTTTTAACAAATGGAAACACAACTGCTTTGAATGTTGTTAGCACAGGTGACATTACAGCCGCTAATTTCATAGGCGATGGTAGTCAACTTACAAACGTACCAGGTGGCAATACTTTCAAAACAATAGCAGTTAGCGGACAAAGTGATGTAGTCGCTGATAGTGCAACAGATACTCTTACATTAGTAGCTGGTAGTAACATGACTATTACTACAAATGCTTCGGGTGATACAATTACTTTTACCAGCTCTGGCGGCGGCGGAGGAGGCAGTGGTGATATTTCAAGAGTTAACATCACAGCAGGCACAGGTTTAACAGGTACACAAGATACAACAACAGGTGATCACACACAAACACTAAACGTTGATGTAGGTACATCAGCAAGTAAGATTGTACAATTAGATGGATCAGGAAGATTACCAGCAGTTGATGGTAGTCAACTTACAAACTTGCCAAGTGGAGGTAGTTCCACAATAGCAGGTTTAACAGATACTAACATATCAAGTACTATTTCTGGACAACATTTACTGTGGAACGGTTCTAAATGGGAAAATACCTTTAACTTTAATTCAAGCGGAACAACATTCCTATCAGGATTTTCTGTAAATCGGTTTATCGAATATAGAAATCGTTTAATTACAATTGGTTCAATAAGTTCAGGTGATACAGTAAATTTTCCAACAACTACTGGTAGTAGTGCGGCAATTGAATGGCAAGTAAACAATCCAGGTACAGATTTTGTTGCTAATATTACTCCAGGACCAACAAACATTAATAGATCTCAATATTTTAGAATTATTATTGATAACACAACTGGCTCTCCTAAAGGAAGTATTTCCGGAATAAAAAGAAATGGCACTACACAAACAATAAACTGGATTAACGGAGCACAACCATCAGTAACTGGATCAAATATCTACGATGTATATGATATCTATTGCTTTAGAGGTAACGGCGGATCAGATGAAACTTGGTATGCTGAACTACTAACAGCTGGAGCTGGTACTGCTATAACAGTACAAGATGAAGGCTCGTCACTTTCAACAGCCGCTTCAGTCTTAAACTTTGTTGGCGCCGGAGTTACAGCAACAGGAACTGGTACTACAAAAACAATTACAATCGCAGGAGGCGGAAGTGGTAGTCAATCTGATGCTTTTAAAACTATTGCAGTAGCCGGTCAAACTGATGTAATTGCAGACAACTCAACAGATACATTGACACTTGTTGCTGGGTCAGGAATGTCTCTTAGCACAAATGCTCCTGCAGATTCAATAACATTCGTAAATGATCATACAACCTTTAGTTCATTATCAGATACTAATATATCAAGCACCATTGCTGGACAACATTTACTTTGGAATGGGTCTAATTGGGAAAACACTTATAACTTTAGTTCAAGTGGAACAACATTTCTCAGTGGATTTAAAACAAATCGTTTCATTGAATACAGAAATGCTTTAATTACAATTGGTTCCATTAGTTCAGGCGATACAGTAAATTTTCCAACAACTACTGGTACTGGAGCGGCAATTGAATGGCAAGTAAACAATCCAGGTACAGACTTCGTTGCTAATATTACCCCAGGACCTGTGAATATTAACACATCAACGTGTTTTAGAATTATAATTGATAATACAACTGGTTCTCCTAAGGGAAGTATTTCTGGAATAAAAAGGAATGGCACTACAAAAACAGTAAATTGGATCAATGGATCATTGCCATCAGTAAGCGGAAATAATATCTACGATGTATATGAAATCTGTTGCTTCAGAGGTAATGGTGGGTCCGATGAAACTTGGTATGCAGAACTACTAACTGCTTCTGGTAGCGGATCAGGTGGCAATGCTTTTACAACAATTGCAGTAAGCGGGCAAAGTAATATTGTTGCAGATTCGGCTAGTGATAATTTAACTTTAGTTGGCGGAACTGGAATAAGTCTGACCACCAATGCAACAACTGATACACTTACATTTACAAATGATATTACAACTTTAGGTGCATTAACAGATGTGGATACTTCAGGTGTTGCAGATGGTAGTATTATAAAATACAACAGTACAAGTAGTAAATGGGAAATTGGAACAGATCAAGGCGGTGGCGGTGCTAGTCTTACAATACAAGATGAAGGTAGTGCATTATCAACAGCGGCTTCGACAATAAATTTTGTTGGCGCCGGAGTTACAGCAACAGGAACTGGTGGAACCAAGACAATTACTATACCGGGTGGTGGTAGTGGCGGAGCAAGTGTTTCGTATCAAAATAATGCTCCTAGTTCACCTGGTACAGGTGATCTTTGGTTTGACACAGGCACAAGTGGTGAACTATACGTTTACACAGGAAGTGAATGGATCAGTACAACAGGCGGCGCAGATGCTTCGTTTATTACAGTAGCATTTACTGGAGACGGAACTACTACAGCATTTAATACAAATGCAAATGGCGGCACAGTTAGCATGGTATTTTTAAATGGTGTGCTAATTAAAGAAACAAATGATTACACAGAGTCGAACGGTATTATAACTTTTGTAAGTCCTCCAATATTGAATGATAATATTAGTGTAATAGTAACAGGTGAAGTAAATGCACTTACATTACCAACATTAGGTTTAGCAAATCATAATTTAATCACAGTTGATGCAAGTGGAAACGTAACAGTAAACAGTTTAGCAGTAAGTGATTTAACAGATAATAGAATACTAATTGCAGGAACAAGTGGCGAAATAGAAGACAGTGCAAATTTAACTTTTGATGGTACTGATCTAATAATTGCAACAAACGGATCTCTGCAAGTGCCAGCAGGTACAACTGCTCAACGTGGCAGTGCAGTGACAGGTAAGTTTAGATTTAACACACAACTCACACAGTTTGAAGGTTATGACGGAAGTGCATGGGGTAAGATAGGTGGCGGAGATCTAGCTATTGCTGGTGATAGCGGTACTGATAGCGTTGAACTAGGAGTTGATACACTAACAGTAAATGGCGGCACAGGTTTAACAACTACAATAACAAATAATAATATTGCAATAGTCTTAGATAATACAGCGGTAACGCCAGCTAGTTATGGTAGTGGAAGTGCAATTCCAGTCTTGACAATTGATGCACAAGGTCGTATAACTAGTGCAAGCACAGCCAATGTAAACATTGTAACCACAACTGATATAAGTGGCGACAGTGGTACAGACACAATTACATTAGGCACAGATACACTTAACTTTGAAGGTGATACAGGTATTACAACAACTGTATCTAATAACAAAGTTAGTATAGATTTAGATGACACAGCGGTTACACCAGCAAGTTACGGTAGCACTACAGCAATTCCTACATTTACAGTAGATCAACAAGGGCGTATTACAGCGGCAGGTACTGCTAGTTTAAGTGTTAATAAGTTTGCGACTATAACAGTTACAGACACAGTAAGCGGAACGTTTGCACAAACAGGTAGTGTAAATGCTGTCAGTGATAGTGATACACTTACATTTGTAGGCGGTACGAATGTTGACATAGATATAGATACAACCAATAAAGTAATAAAAATTGATGCAGTAACTAACAGTGCTTACACATTACATTCATTTACAGGTGATAATACTACAACGTTATTTGCTACAAGCAATACAGCAATCGACGATGCACAAATATTCATTAACGGTGTGTTACTCGCAAGCGGTGATTACAGTATCGCGGCAAATGGTAATGTTACATTTGGTGTTGCACCATTATTAAATGACGAAATAAAAGTTTATGCTTATACTACAGATATTAGTGTATTCAGTTTGACAGCATTAGGTATTGCAAACCATGATAAGATAACTGTAGATGCTAATGGTAATTTAACATTGCAAGGTACAATTGCAATGGCAACTAATAAAATTACAGGTTTGGGAAATCCAACATCAGCACAAGATGCCGCAACAAAAACATATGTAGATACACAAATAGCTTCAAAAATAACTTTAGAAGATTTAGATATAGCAGGTGATACTGGAACTAGTCAAGTTGACTTAGACAGTCAAACTTTAACTATAGCTGGTACAACAAACGAAATAGTAACTTCTACAAGTGCTCAAACAATAACAGTTGGGTTACCAAATGACGTAACAATTGGAAATGATTTATCTGTAAGCAACGATGCAACTATTACCGGTGGATTAACTGTTGATACAGATACACTCAAAGTAGACAAAGCAAACAATAGAGTTGGTATTGGAATTGCAACACCGTTAGAGAAATTACATGTGGATGGTGCAATCAGAATAGACGGTGTAAGCAACTTAGAAACTGCTACAGCAACTCTTGCAACTACAACACAATCTTCAATTGACACCTTTGCCGCAACAAAATATAGAAGTTGCAAGTACACAGTACAAGCAACAAACACAGTAACAAGTGAATATCAGATAATTGAAATATTATTAATACATGATGGAACTACAGCATATGTCAGTGCATATGGTTTAGTTCATACTGGAAGTGCAGAACTTGTAGCTTTCGACGCAGATATTAACAGTGGTAATGTTAGATTACTAGCAACTGCCGCAAGCAGTAATCAAACTGTTTACAAAATAACAAGAATTAGTACGTTGGTGTAACATGGCTTTAAAAGATTTTATGGTAAAACAAAATGCCACTATGATGGGGCATCAAACAATAGGTGGATACTTAGGCGGTCCTGCAACCTTTGTAATTGATCCTGCCGCAATTGGTGACAACACAGGTACTGTACAGATCAAAGGTAACTTACAAGTTGATGGTAGTCAAACTACTATTAACAGTACAACACTTGACGTAGATGATCTCAATATTACAGTAGCAAAAGGCGCGGCAAGTAGCAGTGCCGCCAATGGAGCCGGACTTACTGTAGACGGAGCCGGAGCAACTATACTTTACACACACTCAACAACCAGTTGGGACTTTAATAAAGCTGTAAATGTTACAGGTACTGTAACAGCAACCAGTTTCACAGGAGACGGTAGTGGACTTACAGGACTTAGTAGTACAATTGCTTCACTAACAGATGTTGATACAACAGGTATTGCTAATAACAAAATACTAAAATATGATTCAAGTACTAGTAAATGGGAAATCAGTGACGAAGTAAGTGTTAGTGCAGTATTGGCAAGTGGAAACATAAATCTTATTAAAACTACTGATTTAGATATTCAAAATGCCGCAGGCACAGAATCAATTGCTAGCTTTGCACAAAACGGCAGTGTTACACTGTATTATGATAACAGTGCAAAGGTAAGCACAATCACAAGTGGTATACGAGTTACTGGCGATATGGTACTAAGTTCAAATACCAGTCAATATTTTAATGAAGATTATGTTGTTGCTAATTATAATGATACACATGAAGTTACGTTTACAGCCGGCGGTATAACAGCAGACAGGACAATTAGTTTTCCTGATATTACAGGAACTATAATTTTAAATGTTGTTGAAGATACAACTCCACAGCTAGGCGGTACATTAGATGCCAACGGCAATACCATTGACATGGGTGCTAATATTATTACGGATACAAAAGTTGGTCAATGGGACACAGCATATGGTTGGGGTAATCATGCTAGTGCTGGATATTTAACTGGATTGAATAGTTTATCAGCTGGCGTATTAGATACACAAAATGATAGTATTGCATTTATAGATGCAAATGACAGTAACAACAGTAAAAAAGAAACAGTAGCAGATTTCTTAACAGCTATTGCAGGTACAGGAATAACTGTAAGCAGTGGACAACTTACTGCGAGTATTACTGAAACTGATACATTAGATACAGTAACAGGCAGAGGTGCAACAACCTCAAATGATATTAGTGTAAATAAAGTAACAAGCACAGTGTCCACAGGTACTGCACCATTGGTTGTAGCTAGTACAACTAAAGTAGCAAACTTGAACGCTGATAAACTTGACGATAAAGAACTTACAGACATTATTGCCGAAGCAACTGCACTGGCGATAGCATTAGGATAGAAAATGGCACAGGTATTTAAAAATTATACACAAGCATCAATAGGAACATCACCTTCAACTGTTTACACAGTACCAGGAGCAACTACAAGTATTGTAATTGGATTAAATCTAGCAAATAGAACAACAAATACAATTACAGCAAGTGCTCAATTGGGTAGTGTTTATATTATAAAAGATGCACCAATTCCGGGTGGAGGTGCATTAAGTGTACTTGAAGGAAAAATTATTGCTGAAGCAGGTGATACAATTGTAGTCACAAGCAATACTGCATCGAGTACTGATGCAATAGTTAGTGTATTAGAGCAGACATAATGGGTAAAGCAAAAGAACTAGCAGAATTAGCAAATAATCTAACAGTTAGTGGCGGTGCAGTTACCGTCAGTGGCTTTAACTATGATAATATTGTAGACAGTGCACCTGGTGCGTTGAATACACTAAATGAATTAGCCGCGGCATTGGGAGATGACGCAAATTTCTCAACTACTGTAACAAGTAGTATAGCAACTAAACTACCACTAAGTGGTGGAGCTATGACAGGCCCAATTACAACCAATAGTACATTTGATGGAGTAGATATAGCTACTCGTGATGCTGTGCTGACAGCAACTACTACTACAGCTAACGCCGCATTGCCACTAGCCGGTGGTACAGTTACAGGTGATGTAACCTTTGGTGACAATAATAAAGCTATATTTGGTGATGGTAGTGATTTAAAAATTTACCATGACGGAAGTAACAACTATATACAGAGTTTAAATGCAGGATGGTTAAATATTCCAATCACTGGAAATGGTATTAGCATTGCTAATGCAGACTTTACTGAAAACCTTCTTAAAATACTTAACAATGGTGCTGTTGAACTCTACCATAATGGAAGTAAAAAGCTAGAAACAACTTCAACAGGCATAGACGTAACTGGTACAGCGAATATATCTAACACTTTGACCGCTAATTCTTTAAGTATTCCAAGTCAGGGTATAATACTTAATCAGGCTTTTGGTACAGGTGTTCCATCCATTACGATGACTGGTACTGCAAATAATGGCAGAGCCGGAGCAATAAACTTTAAAGAATCTGACGGATCTGGCGGTGCTATTGCAGACACAGCGGCAATATATTCTACTGACGGAGTTGGCGGTAATTCGAGTTACGGTGGTTTAACTATAGTGGCTTATCAAAGCGATCTTAGATTTTCTACAGGTACTTTAGGGGATACTAAGGCAATTATAAAAGCAGACGGCAAAGTTGGTATTGGTACAACTAGTCCACCTGCCGCTTTATCTGTATACGGAAACGAAGCAACTGGCATGGGTATCTCAATACACGATGACGGTTGGGGTGGTGCTAATGGTCTATATATGATGACGGTTCAAAATTCCAATGGTGCTTTTGTTGTTAGAAAAAATACAGCTAATGCATTAGATTTTTCTACTAGTCAAAATCAGTTAGAAGTAGGACATGACGGAGTTAGAGCCATTGGTTATGGCAACTCAGCAACTGGAGATAATGTTTCAGTAGAATACACTGGTACAGCAGGTGGACATCAAAGTGGATATCTGTTTAGAGACAAACGAGATGTAGTAAACGCCGCAGTAAAAAATTACCTATTAGATGATGGTGTGGGTACAGCCGCCGCGAGCTTAGAATTTTATACATCAGATGGTGGTACTCTAACTAAACAAATGAATATAGATCGATATGGTTATATAGACACAACTAACCCTCGCTTTAGTGTAGGAGCCGCTCCAAACGCTCGTACTGGAAAAACTGGCATACGAGTTGGACGTACTATAATCAATTGGTTTAATTATGGGCGTAACGACGGAAACGACTATCTACACATAAAAACAAACCTAACGAATATTGTTGGCAGTAATCCTCAAGCTACCATGTCTAGTTTTCATATAAGAGGATACACATATAGTACTGAAACCATAGATTCAATATTGGGATTTCATAACTGGAGCGGAACTTATTATAGTCAAGCGTATCGAAATAATGGCAGTAGAACTGTGGTAAGTGCTAGTTGGGCACCTTATAGATCAACTGACAATAAAGTAGTCATTGTTCTTAATATTGGTAACAATTATCCAGGTATTTCAATTGATTACATGCAAAATTTTGAGTATACATGGCATGACGTTGAAGTTTCAGCGTATTCTAAATCAGCAAGTACAAGTGGAGTTTATTAATGGAAGAAGAATATACAGCAGAAGAAGCGTTAGCTAAAGTTCGAGAAATGTTTTTTCCTGCGGCACAAAACGGTGATACAGTCGAACAGTTTGGGTATGTGTTTGTTATGGAAGACAACGAATGGAACCATCAATCCTGAGTCGAGTTAAACATAAATATGTATAACAAGTAAGGTATACATATGGCAATTGACAAACTACCCGGAACTGCAATAGCTACAGGAGCCATTGGCGCTGATCAAATTGCAACAGGCGGTATTACAGTAGCAGATATTCCTGCAGGTGAAATAACCGCAGATAGATTACACACAACACTTAATCTAAGTTCAAAAACACTTACGTTACCAGCCGCAAGTGTAACAGCTCATGCGGCAGCGGCACTCAATGATCTAACAGATGTTAATACAAGTGGAGCAAGTAACGGACAGGTCATAGCATATAATGGTAGTAGTTGGGTTGTAGGAAATGGCGGACCAGCAGATACTGATGCACTTACTGAAGGATCTAGTAATTTATATTTTACAAATGCTAGAGCTAGATCAGCAATAAGCGAAAACAGTACACAACTTGCTTACAATAGTTCAACTGGAGTATTAACATTTACTCAAGGAGATACAGACACTGTAACTGAAGGTTCAAGTAACTTATACTATACTAATACAAGAACAGATGCTAGAGTAAATCTACAAACTGGTGCTAATTTGGATCTTAGTAGCAAAAGCACTACTAATTTAACAGAAGGTACAAATTTATATCACACCACAGCAAGAGTACAAGGCACTGCACTATCCACAGGCAGTTTGCGTGGCACTGTAAATAATGCAACTGTACAGTACGGAAGTAGTTATACAGGAACACCAGCACAAGGTAGTTTCTTTTTTGATAGTTTAAATGCCAAACTTAAAGTTTATGATGGCAGTGCTTTCTTGGATGCTGTACCAGCCGGAGGAGGCGGAGGCGGAGGCGGAAGCACAGACGCTAACACAACATTTAGAAAATACTTGTATACAATCGGCAGTGTAGGAAATGCTGTAAGTGGCAAAGATGATGTTATAGTTACTGCAGGTGCTTTTGTAACAGGATTTGTATACATTATCGTAAGTGCAGGAAATACAGACTTTACAGCAATCGGCTCAGCAAACAACAATGTAGGTACACAATTTACAGCAACAGGTGCAGGCAGTGGAACTGGTACAGCCAGTCACAAACTAAATTACGTTACTGATGGTACTGAAAATGTAGAAGTATATGTAAATGGTATTAAACAGATTCAAGGTAGTTCAAATGACTATGTTGCAACCAGTGGAACAACTGTAAACTTTGTTAGTAACCTAGCTGTCAATGATGAAGTTGAAGTTAATGTATTTGAGCTCTTGACAAACTCAAGTAATTTTGCTAGTCTTACAGTAGACACAAGCACATTGGTTGTCAATGGTACAACCAACAGAGTAGGTATAGGTACAGCAACACCATTTACTAGAGCAGTAGTTGGTGCCGGATCCGGTACTGAAGTTCTTACTATACTCTCAGGATCAAGCGGTGAAGGTCAGATTAGATTTGCTGATGGTACTAGCGGTTCTGCCGCATATCAAGGTCGAGTAGAGTATGACCATGCAAACGGAAAATTAAATCTAGGCGCAGGTGGCACTACTCCTTTTACTATTGATAGTAATGGTAATGTTGGTATTGGTACAGCTAGTCCTGGCTCTGCACTTCATGTTGTAGGTGCAAATGAAACTACATTTGATGGAATAACTACTGCCCAGTTTATTGGAACAAGTGCTTACAATAGTGGTGATGCAGGTGCAGGTATTATATTTGGAGGAAGGTATGATTCAAGTAATAATGTAACAACTTTTGCCCAAATATCAGGTAAAAAAATTGATACAGGAAATGGTACTTATGATGGTGTTTTAACCTTTGGAGTCAGAAATGATGCTGAAGGTGTTAATATTGAAAGAATGAGAATAGACTCGTCAGGCAAGTTGCTGGTCGGTAAAACGGCTACTGATAGTGATGTTGTAGGGGTAGAGCTTCTTCCAGCCGGTCAGGTTTACATAACTGCCAACAACACTTTGCCCTTCTATATAAACAGAAAAGGAACTAGTGGTAATAATGAGTTTGCACGTTTTTCAGACGATGGAGCTACACGCGGCACTATCGCAAGTTCGTTTGCTAATGAGTTAACAATTTCAGCTTCTGGAACTAACTCCTCTGGTATCTTGTTTTCACAATCTAACCAAGTACGTCCTATGAAAAATGGATCTACTTCTAGTGGAACTATAGACCTTGGCGCAGGTAACGGTAGATGGAAAGACCTCTACCTGTCAGGTGGTATTGACTTTAATGAAGCTTCTGGTAACACTAGAAGCATTGGTAACAACCTACTTGACGATTATGAAGAGGGAACTTTTACTCCTGTTCTTACTTGGGACACACCTAGTAATGGTAGTGTAAGCTATATAGCTAGAACAGCAACTTACATTAAGGTTGGCAGAAAAGTAACTATTCATATTGAATTGCGATTAAATATTGTAGCTCAAAATTCTGCTTCTCTTCCTCTTGTTATAACTGGGTTTCCATTTAATTTTCACAATACTGGTGGTTATGGTGGTAGCTTAATGATAATCGCACCTTATGGATTTCCAATTTCTTCTGGTCATACTCCTTTTGGTTGGGGGGTTTATAATTCAGATAGAATGTTATTACGCACAATGGCAAGCAGTGCCGCATATGGTAATCTTGCAACGCCTCCTAATTATCAATCAATAAATGTTTCTGGTACATATATAACACCAGCATAAATATGTATAACAAGTAAGGTATATACATTGGCACTTAATAAAAAATTAACTCTGTTGGATACAGAGTTGGACAGTCCGTACCATAAAGGAGAAAAAAATGGCACTAACAGAAACAACAGAACAAGATAAAATAGAAGTCGTCGGAGAGTTTAAAATAGTTCAGGTAAGAACTGCAACTGTTATTAAACGAGATGATGTAGAAATTTCAAGAAGTTTTCATCGGCATACAGTTTCACCTGATGCAGACATTTCAGGTGAAAGTGCAGAGGTTCAGGCAATCTGCGCCGCTGTACACACTGATGCAGTAAAGT
>Ga0209535_1002673_pt1 | contig 11597 bp, 16 predicted proteins | sample LinPmetageLP28_FD_184041 | JGI IMG/M metagenome (GOLD analysis project Ga0209535, IMG submission 184041) | Marine viral communities from the Pacific Ocean - LP-28 (SPAdes) (version 2) | ecosystem: Environmental > Aquatic > Marine > Oceanic | place: Pacific Ocean | collected 2009-08-22
CATACACTCCTTGTGTTGTTTCATATTGTAAACCATGGAATATAGGAATTTTTATCAATTTACATAAATGCCCTATTTGAAATTCTTGAGGCAGATTTTTCTGGTTAAATGTGCTAAGTGTATTATTTACTAAAATTTGATTTGTAACATCAGCAGTTGTTATATTTGCGGTTCCAGAAGCAGTATCAAAAAACGCCCCTGCTTTAACAGCATCATCATTAACTGCTTCCTCGAGCATTTCAATCTCTTCGTTGATGATTTGCTTAAGCTGACCTAAAGTTACCTGGAACTTCTGTTCCACTTCCTCACGGATAATACGAATCTTTTTCATGTCATTCTCCTGCATGCTCTCTGCACCGAAGCCCATTTCTGCGGCTCCAAAATCTGCAGGAGGACGCTCTGTACGTGCCTGTGCGGCTTTCTTTTTATTTTTTAGAAATGTTTCTTCTGGCGATGCCACGCGAAATTTAAGAATGGTCTTTTTTGGTTTAAGGTGAGCGCTCATAATTTCTCCTGGTAGCTATAGGAAACACATTATAACTATTACGCTAGAGAGTAAAATGTATACCTCCCTCGAAGAGGGAGCTGATCAAAACCTTATGATTGACCCTGGACCCACTCTTCTTTTATTGCACCAGCCCATTGGCACCTCCAGCACAAACTTAGCTGGGCCTTTTGAAAGCATTCGATACTCAGACATTGGGTGACCCTGCTCAACATTCAGAACTTGGCCAGCTTCATCAGCAAAGATCACATCAAGCGGAACATGGGTGTTGCGCATCCAGAAAGATTGATGTTCTGGTTTTGGGAAAACAAACAGCATTCCTTCGTTGGCACCCATCGTTTTTCTGTCCATCATGCCGTGCATGCGCTGAGCGTCTGATAGTGCTAGATCACAGTCAACAGTATGCCCGTCGACATCAATACGTGCTCTGTCACTTCTTGACGCTCTAGTTAACTCTTCTTTGATAATCTGCTTGAGCTTCTGTATTTTCAACTCATGTCCTCCGGCTCGTAATTCAGCCAAGCGTACTGCGACCTGTCTTCCAAGTAAAGCATATTAGTGTCGTTTGCATACGCTTCTCTTTCAAACCTAATCATTCTATATGCTTCCTGCGGATTTCTAGTGCGAATGAGAAAACGAAGCCAGTCCCACAAATAAACTGCGTAGAACCCTAAAACCCAAAGCTCGGTCTGTTGGTGTATATGAATGCTTTCGTGATTGATTAGCCGTTCGTTTTCATACTTAGGATTTACGATTATAAACGGCCAGATCGTGATTCCAGCAACAGGAAAAAACCAAGACACAAGACGTGTTAATAGTGCACTGCGTATTATAATCGGTTTCATGAGGCTACTTTTGACCCTTAGCTGTTGTAAGGTTCTTTTCAAATCCGTAAGGCAGAAGATCGAGGCGCTTGGCAGTCGCAAGAACATCAACATATCTGTCACTAAGCTGCTGGGGCATATTGTCTGTATCGTTGTTTAGAGACCAGATCAAGAGGTCAGAATCTAAATCAATAACGTCATCTATTAGATTTCTAACTCTAAGGCAGTCAACATCCGGATCTGATTTTATTTGTCTATAAACTTCGTCGTATATGTTTGTTAAGAACCCTAGGGCCGGATGGATTGAAACTGGATTTTTCATGTTTGCTCCTAGCAAAATACCCGATTTTCGAGCAGCGTTTATTATGTTTTCTAATTCTTCTGCCCACTCGGTAGTCCATACTCCTTTATGACCTAAAATGTCAAGGAGTAATAGATGCGCATCTTTTCTGATGTTTCGGTATCTGAGGGGTTGTTCGTGTGAGTCTGAAACCTTTTTGATCACATTTGCTAAAGAAGCAATTGCAAACTGCCGACAGATTTCACTGCTGTTTTCTAGCGTGTAATTAGAGCCTGGCGGTGCGGGAGGAATCAAGACATCTATACCTTTCTTATTGCACCAGCAAATCGCTGGAGCAAAGATCACAATAATATATATTGCCTAAGTGATGCCCAATCTCTTAGATGTCTTAATAATGTCAAAATATCTTTCAAAATATTCTGCAGGCCAGGTAGGGTCGCTGTCATGCTCATGCAGTTTTTTAACATCTCTCTGGAGATCTTTGATGTCGCTCACAAGGTTTTTGACCCGAGCGTTAGAAAAGCTATCATCTGCTTCTTGAAGATCTTTTACTCTGTCGAGGATTTCAGGCAAGGAAATTGCTTCATCTTCTTGCAGAAGATCAAATATATTTCGAGCGTCATCAGACAGTATGTCATCAGGATAATTCATAACGATTATAAGTATGGTTTCAAAGCAGGTGTTACCCTTACTTTATCAAGAAATTTAAGCTCCTGACAGCACCTTGGACCATACACTCATCATCTTTGTCGCACGCCAAGCATGATGCCTTGACAGTGATCTTGGCTTTACCTTTTTTGCGTGCTACGAGCAGGGTGTCAAAAACGTATGTTCTATTTTGATCAATTTTATTTGCAGATTTTTTCGTGAAGATCTTTTTTTGAACAATTATCTTCTCATTGTGCTCCAATTCGACTCTTATGGAGTCTTCATCTATAAACATGTCCCAAGGCGCAACAACACTAAACCTAAAAATAGTTCTATCTTTTCTCTTTAAAGCTTTGGGTGCAGTCATCTCCAAGAGCAAGTAGTCACTTGTATTAACAATAGTAGGTCTCAGGTTTTCAGAATTGATCTGTGGTGGACGTTCTCGGGTCGTATTTGCAGAACCATGACACGAAGACAAAAGACAAAATAAGATAAACGTTAAAACTCTGGTCAACTTCTTACTCCTCCCTTAGCTCGCCAATAAAAGACTCTCTCCAGTTCGATCTATCATCGGATGAGCCGCCGCAAGACCTGCTGTACTCATAGGTAAAATCCCAGCTATCAAGAATGCTCATGAAAGGAAGGGAGATAGATCCGTTGGATGAGCAGACATCTATCAGTCCGCCATTGATGGAAGTTCTCCAGTTTGGGTCGATCAGAACTCGAGCCGGGTCTGCGTTGATTTTCTCAGCATATTCGATGCATGCTTCAGGCGTGATGTTAGTAGAGCGATCTTGTGCTTGGCCTTCGATAATATAGTAGTCCCAAGATCCTGGCTCGGATATCTCATGATCGTATGTTAGGGACTTGAAGTATCCTTCGCAAGCCCCACACCAAAGGGCACCGATTGCTAAGACAGTTAGCTTGCCTTGACCGCAAGAACTGTGGATTGAAACAGTATCTCCGAAGCAATTTAAAAAAGTTGCATCGCCGATTTTAGTACCTGGACTATTGCCAGTACCTCGAGTAACGCACTCATGAGATAAAACTTCTTCTAAGTGTTGATCTTGAATTGGTTCATCTACAGAACCGTCTGTTCCGCAAGCTAAAAGCGAAACAGCGATAAAGGTTGATAGATATTTTGTAAACATAGCAGCTCCTCACATAAATAAATATGCGCTTAGTAACTGTTAGATTTAATCTTCGTCTTCGTCCAATAGTCCCATTGAAGAAAGATAGTTCTTTACGAGAACATTGACAGGGACACCTGTAGTATTGGTAATCCAGCTATCTGCAGTAAAAGGCTTATCGAGATCTAAGTTCTTTGGCGTTGCTGGAAGCCACCCAGAAGGTCTTTTCTTTTTGCTTTTCTTTTTAGCTTCTGAAATTCTTTCCCTAAGCTCACCCAGTGTAATCTTGATCATGTCATTTGCGCGCTTATGAACCTCTACAACTAGCGGTCCTTGACCCTTGATCACTCTGTGCCACTGCTCTTTTTCAACGCTGATAACATCACCAGGTGTGAGATCGACCGGTAGAGAATCATCGTGTTGAAATTTCCATCCTGCAGACTCAACAACGTAAATTTTTCTATCTTCAGCATCGCGATGCCAGATCAATTCGTCGTCTTTAGTCTCAGGTGAGAAAACTCTGCGATATACGTTTTCGCTGATTTTTGTTTCTTTGAACGGGTAATTTTTCATTTTAGCTCCGCTTATAAGTATTCCTAAGCAGATTCGTTTACTAGCTTTTCCCCTAATTTATCCATGACTTTAAATCTTGAAACCCGAGGTCCTGCGAGGCATATAAGCGCTAGTAATCTAAGTGGAGCCTTAAGTACAGGTGAAGGCAAGCTCGAGATGATATCATTAGCAGAGATCTTTACGTTCTGGTTTGCCTGGAATGCTTGCAAGGATAGGATGTGAGACATATATGATTTATCTTTTCCAGAATTTGAAACTCGTGAATGTGTGCATGTAAGCATTAAAAGTTCTGACATCATGTCAGCGAGAGACATGAGAACTGCTTGCTGGGTTCTTATGTTTTTCCTGTAAAGAAACATGCAAACTGTAGTGAGTAAAAGTGTTAACGCCCTGACGCCTGATATGTTTGAAGTGCCAACTGATTCTGTAACAATTCTTTTCGGGAGACTAATGACTGACATCACAGTTTCCTTGAAGATCGTTAGCAGTGTTTTTCCAAGGTTCTTTTGGACGTTTTGAATTGCCATACCAGCGCCAGCCATCCGATTAATCTCATTAGTTCCTTCGTAGATTCTGGTAATTCTTGCGTCGCGATATGCTCTTTCCATCGGGGCTTCGGCTGAATATCCCATGCCTCCGTAGATCTGCAATCCTTCATCAATAACGTGATCAAGTGATTCTGATGCGATGACTTTTAGGAGCGCACATTCAACTGCATACTCTTCAAGAGCAATTCTTTTAGAGCGGTAGACACCATTACCGCCTGAAGAGATTAAAGATTTTTCAAGCTTTTCGATGTCATCTCCGCAAGCAAGAGTCGCAGTATCAGAGCTAAACGTTCTTTGTGCCATCTCGGCGATCTTATGCTGTATAGCTTGAAAGCTAGATAGAGCTCCTCCGAACTGCTTTCTTTCTCCTGCATATCGCAAAGAATGTTCAAGGGTTGATTTAGCTGCACCATTTGCAGAAGACGCCAGTTTTATTCTACCTGCATTCAAAATATTCAGAGCAATCTTGAAGCCCTCTTGTCTTTTGCCCAGCATGCTTTCGACAGATATCTTACAATCTTCAAGGTAGACTTGAACTGTTGAACTGCCCTTAATTCCAAGCTTTTTCTCTTCTTCGCCAACAGATAATCCAGGCGAATCTTTGTCAACAACAAAACATGAAAGCTTCTTGTCATCATCGATCTTGGCAAATACAATGTAGACATCAGCAAACCCGCCGTTTGTGATCCACATCTTCTGGCCATTTAGAATGTATTGTCTTTGATCAGCTGATAGCTCTGCTTTTGTCTTGCCGCTGTTCGCGTCCGATCCTGCGCCGGGCTCAGTTAGGCAGTAACTGCCTGCTAGATCTCCTGTTGCTAGACCTGGAATATACTTTTCTTTTTGTGCATCAGTTCCGTATAGTAAGATTGGAAGCATTGCGATGCCGGTTTGTGCCCCGAAAGCCGTAGCGAATGAGCCACCTGGGCCGACAGCATCGGCAACGATCATCGACGCAACGAAACCCATGTCAGATCCGCCTAGATCTTCAGGTACTGCTGCACCTAAAAGACCTAAATCTCCGGCTTCCTTTAGCGCGTTTTTCATAAAACCTGGTGTGAGCGACTCCATGTCGCCGAGATTCTTATCAATATTAGATTCAACAAAAGACTGGGCAACTTGCCGCACCATGTCTAAATCATCAGGTAAATTTTCGTAAGTAAGTGTGTGTTCACGATTCTTGTAAAGAAAGTCGCATCCTCTTGCCATGCCTAGGGCCTCCATACACTATTGTATTGCGAAGGCATGCGCTAGTACACGTCAAGTGAAAATAATTACCACCATTTGTAACTTTTTTTAGATCCGGTCAGGTGTGGGTAGCGACCAGTTCGGCATGACCAGTATCGAGGAGTTGCCTTGTCTTTCTTGGTAGTGAACTTGCAACGATGTCTTGCAGCAAAAGATTTGCGTCTAGCAGGGTCTGCGATCTTCACAGACATATCTTTCGATCCCCATTCTACCTTCTTCACATTATCAGTCTTTGGATCTTTAACGTAAACGTAGAACTTCTTGCGGCCACCCCTGCGAGGTTTGTTCAGCTCAACTTCACGTCCTTTGTACTCCGCCTCGTCAAGCTCGTCCTCGTGCATCATCGGATAGTCAAGCGGTACCTTCATACCTTCGTAGACTCCGTAGTCACCCAAGTCTGTCTCATTAATGTAGTATGATTCTTCTGACGAGATTTCGTACAGACCTTGCTTGCTTAGCTCACGAGCTTCAGCAAACAATGCAAGGAATTTTTCGGATCCTGGACGGAACACGTTCTTCTCAACACCGACACCGTGATCAACGTGGTATTGTAGGTTTTCACTTAACTTTTTTTTTGTGGGCTTCTCGTTGTACTTCTTACCCGAAGTTTTCTTAATCGCGGCAGATTTGCTCATTCCTGATTTAACCATTCGAGCTATCATTACATCTGCGAAGTCCTCGTCGCCATCGGCATCGCGGTCCTGCTCATTGAGATTGCTTTCATCAACATCACCAGGGCTAGGTTCACCAACTGCATCGTCTGCTGTGAAAGTTACTTTGTCTTTTTTGCGGTACGCGACTTTTTCAGGAAGTGCGCCGAGTGCACTGACGAGATCATCTAAGTCATACCCTGTGTTGTTTCCACCGAAATCGTCTTGAAGTTCTAGCTTCGCATCAAGGTTATCAGCGCGGGAAGCCTTTTTAGGTTCTGACCCTAAAACCTTAACCATTCTTGACAAAAAATCTTTTCTGTCGCCCTCTTCGTCTTTGCGAACCCCTAGGTTTTTTAACCAAGCTGCCCACTTTGCTGGAGGCGTAGATTTATCTTGTTCGTAAATCTTATCTGTAGGACGCCCGTATTCATCCATCTCTTCTTCGAGATGAAGCTTTTTCGGATCTATCGCATCATACTTGGTTTCCTCAAGTACTTCTTGGATAATTTTTCTTAACTTGCTTACAGTGATTTTCATTTTTTCTTCCGCTTCTTTTTACGGTGTTTCTTAACTTTGTCCCATTGAGTTGCATCGACCTGGCGCGCTTTGCCACCTTTGAGGAAGCTGTTTACTCGAGCCATTGCCCACTGCTGAGGGCCCATGCCAGGACGAGATCCTGAGGAGTAAAAAGCTCCCATACCTTTGCGGTAAACAGCAGTTAGTGCGCCGAGAGGTGCATTGTGCTTCTCAGCCTTGTTTTTCAGTGCTGTGCGGGTTTTCTTGCTCAGCTTTTTCTCTGCAATAAGAGCTTCGCGGATAAGTTGTCTTAATAGATCTTCATTCATAGCTTCACCTTCTGTGTATTTGCTTTTACGAGGTTTGAAATCTTTGCTCTTGGCAATGCTCTTTTCATAGTCGTCGCGAGCTTTCATTGCAGCCATATCATCTGCTTTGCCAGGAGTCTTCTTCGCATCTTGATATCTCTTGGTAAGGCTCCGAAGCTTGTCGCCGCGGGCCGATCCTTTTTTGGCTTTGTAGCCTCGAGGCATCTTTTGGCTCTTGCGCTTCTTCTTACCTTCTTCTTTGACACCTGGCACTGTAGCAGCGTCAGTGTCTGCCTTAAAGCCGGGTTGAGGGCGTGGGCGCGCAAAACGGTCCTCATCTTCTTCAGCTGAAAAAATGTTGCGTATTCTTTTGGCTTCTTCATCAGATAAGCTAGCAACCTCGTCCTCAATCTTGCCGAGAATAGCTTTTAAATCTTTTTCGTATGCCAGTGAGTCGATCGTGTACTCAGGCTCCTTGGGATCGAGTACACGCTGTTGCAAAGCCTTTAGCTCTGGGCGTTTTGACTTGGTGGCAAAATACATCAAATCCTGGCGTACGGCATCTCGATCGTAATCTTTCTCGTTCTCAGCATGAACTGCTGTGACGACCACTCTGAGGTGATCAAGAGCTTGATCATCATCGCCTGAGGCTATGATTTTGGCATCTAGTTCTGGATATTGATCTTCAAGCTCACCTGGTTCTAGTTCGAGCAAGTGCCTGTAAAGATCCTTGATAGCCTGCGGTATTGTCTTGCCTGACATCAGACCCTTCATTGGCCCCGAACCATCAGTTAGGTCTGCCCACTCAGCATCAGCCTTGAGAGCAGGAGTAAACTCCAGCAAAACCTTGCTTAGAATGCCTCTTAACTGTGACTCAGTAATCTTCATCTTTACTTTAGGCCTGATATCTCGATGTAGTCGCCGTCCTCGTGCTGAGAGACATCTGCGTGTGCAACGATTACCATCTTGAGCATCTCATCAAAGGCTTTGTCCATGCCGACTGCCTTGACAACTGCATCCTTAATAGGATCATATCCTGCGGCGCCGCCTTCTTGACGAAGCACGTCAATAACCACCTTGTTAATCTCATCAGAAAGAGTAGGCTCTTCTTTCTCTTCAACCATTTCATAGCCGCTGCCATGAGGTGAAGATTCTCCGGAGCCGGCCATGTTAGCTAGTTCTTCCTTGATAATCTCTTTGAGTTCGTCTTGTGTTAGATTCATTTTTTACCCGCCGATTTTTTCATCTTGGTGACATCTTGAGTTTTGTCAACTCTAATATTTGAAGTCACTATAAAGTTAAGTATTCTTTTAAGATCAGGATCATTTTCGATTGTAGCAGCATGATCTTTTACTCGTTTTGCATCTTCTGCAGAAAGACCGTGCGCTTCGTAAATCATTCTGTCTTGTTCTTCGTTTATAATCTGCTTAAGCTGACTTGCTGTAATCTTCATGCTACACCTCTAGTTAAATCTTGTTAGAAGCTAATTCTTTAGATATTGCTTCAAGTTCGTCAGTATCTAAATTGCCATCTAAATTAAGATCAGCATTGTTAGTTCTGGATCTTGCTGATGCTGCCATTAAAGGAGCACGCATCGGATCATCGGTCTTCATTCTGTCGAGCACACCGTCAAGACCAACAACTCTCCAGTCACGGGCGAATCGACTTCTTTTTCCTGGGACAGGGCCTTCAGTTGCCTTAATTACCTGCTCTTGAGCCTCTGCTTGAGAACCAACAAATGGCTCAGCATTACTTGGCCAATAACTGGTGCGTGTGGGAGAGTATGGGCTTGAGGAAGTAACTCGAACAACAAACTTGTCTTGAAGCTGAATGTTTTCAGACAACGCGGACTTAAGCTCTTCCTGAATTATTTTCTTTAATTTAGACTTTTCAATCTTCATTGTAGTCACTCACATTGAGCTTGCGATGTATGAGATGACATCTGCTTCATTCTCATCAAAGGCGTACATGATTTCTTCCCATTCATCTTGCTTGAAGAAATGCTCAGCAGATTTTGCAAGGTCGTAGGCCACGTCCTCGATTGAGACGCTTTGGTCGCCTGCTTCAACATCTGACTCCCAGCCTGCAGCTGCGTCATCTGCCCATGCTCTAAGCCTTGCTTTTAGATTATCATGATTCAATCTTTCATCGTCAGCATCGCGGTCTTGTCTCTGCTTTTTAGCCTGGCGTTTGAGCTGCTTGCCCTCGATCTCATCGGAGAGTTTTTCAAAATCATCTGCACTAAGCTCTACACCCTCTTTATCTTCTAAATCCTGTTCAATCCCAAGGCGCTTAAAAAGACTAGGCAGTGCTGATTCAGGAGCTGCGGACCGATCATCATCTCCAAATCTCATGACCTCACCTGTCGATTTGTCTACGACATCGAAATTTTCAGAGATCGCTCTTGAAAGCTCTTCTTGGACAATCTGTTGCAGTTTAACTTTGGTAATCTTCATGAGAAGCTCCTTATTCGTATCCGAAATCTTTAGCAGCGCCAACGGCGCGTGTCATAATAAAATCTTCACCGTGTTCTTTGACAGCCTTCTCTACCCAGCTAGGGCGGCCACGCTTGGTGTATTGCTCAGGACCTACCTTGACCATAATGATATCTCTAGCGACTTCCTTCGCAGAGACTTGGCCTTCTGCAGCGCTAACTGGGAAATCTTCAAGGGCTTCTTCCACCGCTTCGTCAAAATCGTCGAGAGGTGATCCTGGAGGAGCTCCACTGCCGCTACCTTGTCGGGAACCTTCCAATTCAAGTTCTCGTACGATATCAGCTATGGACTTTGTCACTGGGACGTTGCGTTCAAGAACGGATTGTACGTCGTCACTGTATTCCAGCTCGTCTTCCTTGCTCATTTTTCCAGAAGTATAAGCTTCCAGACCAAGCATAATAACGTCTAATACTAGTGCCATATTCTCAGATTCACTATCACCTTGTGACATGCGAGATGCGGATAACCCTTGTTCAGTCAGAGAAGTTAATTCCTCCTGAATTATTTGCTTAAGCTTTCCCGTTGCGATTTTCATGGTTGATTCTCCAATTTCTATTGCGGCGATTTGACCTTGCATTTTCTTTTTGCTTGTATGACAAGCTCTATGCCGCTTTCCTTTTTTGTCTGTGTATGTGAGAACATAGTTTCCTCTGTCCCCGTCTGCTTGTTTGCATTTGATTTTGCGCTTTTTGTAAGGCATTAGCTTGCTTCCTTCGAAAGCTGCCGGTCTTGCCACTCTAGAGATACTTCGTCGTCACTAATAGGGCCGCCAGCTGCCCATGTATAACATGCGCGCGCGGAATGACATTTAAAATTGTGCATCCAACAATAGCCTAGATAGCCTTCATCATCAGCTAGCGGTTCTGAAACTGGGCCTGGCATACATTCCAGCATGCGAGGAGAGATATCAAAAGCCACACAATTGCTGCAGCGCGATTGTTTAGCGATATCAGGATCAGTGTTCCAATGCTCTGCTGCTCGGTCCCAATACTTCGTATCCGCAAGGTTGAGCGGACCGTACTGGATGTACTCAGCCTGAATGGCGGAGTTTCGGTTTTTTGTGTTAAGTTCGAGATCTTGTGTAGGAGCAGGGCAATCGCTATCTTTCTGTTCGAGAATTCGGTGCATTTCTTCGTTGATAATGCGCTTTAAGTCGAATAGATTAATCTTCATGATAGTGCTCCGCTAATAAGTATCATTTATTGCACATAATGTTAAATGTTTTTATCATGCAAAAGGCGCTCGATCACAGCTTCTAATACCGACTCATTCTTTTTCTTCCTGGTAGGTTCGCAGTTACTCACACGTCTACCACTTTGTGGGCCGATCTTTGTCTTAACACCTGACTGTGCGCCGGGTGCGAAACCGTCGCCGCATGGATTGTCGTACTTACCTGTCTTGGGATCCTTGCGAGGTGGTCGGTAACGTGGGTGTTTTCTTTTCTTCTCGTCAAGAGATACATCCTCTGCTACTTTTTTAGTCTTGAGTTCTGGATCGGGTATTGTTCTCATTCTAAACTTCTGTGGTTTTTTAGAAAACCCGTCCCGACCCTTCACAGATTCTATAACTTCTCCAGCAGCATTTACCTCATTTTCAACTTGATTAACACCTGCCTGGGTTATCCAGGGCAAATACTTAGCCAAAATGAGGACCATCTTTCGCGCTCCACCCGGAACGAGGCGGACAATTGGCTCAGGAATTCGATTTACAATCTTAATCGCGGCGGTCATTGAAGGGGCGCCGAGCTTGGCTCGGCTAAGAATCTTGGTGATAGCTCCGCCTCCTACAAGGGCGCTAAGTGCTACGAAAAGAGCAGCATACGCTTCCTTCTCTTTTCCTTGTGCCAGC
>Ga0209535_1002674_pt1 | contig 11595 bp, 11 predicted proteins | sample LinPmetageLP28_FD_184041 | JGI IMG/M metagenome (GOLD analysis project Ga0209535, IMG submission 184041) | Marine viral communities from the Pacific Ocean - LP-28 (SPAdes) (version 2) | ecosystem: Environmental > Aquatic > Marine > Oceanic | place: Pacific Ocean | collected 2009-08-22
CCTTCGTTTAGGATCTCCGTGGTCCTTACTTTTCCATATCCCAGTTTTATCTTTAAAATGTCCGTAATCCGTGTGACCAAAATGAATAGTTTTTCCCTTAACCTTAACCATTAGTTTTTTTTTAGGTCGTGTAGATTTTTCATAGGTATATGAACCGACTTTGGGCATACTTTAATAATACCAAAGAAAATAAACAATCTTATATACCAACTCATAATATATAAGATAATTGTGACTATAAATAAATAATAAAAAAAATTATAAAACTTTTAATAATAGTTCTTATAATAAAAAGAGATCTAACCATTAGTATGATACTATAACATTTGTTCCTTTAGGTGTTTGTAAAATATTAGCAACTCGTGAAACCTCGCAAAAGTAATTGACCTTGACTACTTCGTCGTCCCTTCTAACTTGAACTGGATTAGTTCCTATGACGGCATTGTGACAAGTTCTTCGCCATTTCCATACAATAGGATACTGACCAATCATTCTACCACCACCTACAACTTGAGGTAATCCGTTTCTAAGAGAAAGACCTAAAGGTTTCATAGTTCCCATTAAACCACTATCAAGAGTTGAAAGACGAGAATGAGTTGTATTATCGTCAGCACAATACATAGTTCTTGGAACTTTAAAGTCACTTCCTAATACTGCTGACAACTCGTTATACTGAGATACAGGATTGAAGACAAAGTGGTCAAACTCGTCTTTTCCGTCAATGTTACAATTATATTCTTCTTTAGAATATCCAGCACATTTTTGAAGACCAAGTAAGACATTACCACGACTTTGTATTTTACCTCCACCTAAATCACCACCATTATAAACGTCATTTGCTACTTCTTTCCACATAATAATATTGTGGACTTCTCTATTATTTTGACCAATTCTATGCTCTACTTCTTGAACCACTCCATTTGACCCAAGAGGAATATTCTTCTCTACATTGACAACGTCATAGAACTCTAATCTATATCCACCTTGTTTTTGAGTTTGAGCGATAAGTTCATTTTGGACGTCTGTAGGAACTACAATATAATCAATAACCATTCTCACGTCAGTAGGCGTAATATCAGTAGCACTTGAAATAGGGTTATTATTAGTTGCTGAAGCATAGTTTAATTTTGGGTCAGTTAAACTATAACCAAACTTCTCACTGGTGTTGAACTCAAAAGTTAAAAGAATACGTTGTTTGTCAAAAAGAAAGAGGGGGATTTTTTGTCCTTTAAGTGCTGGAATAAGCATTCCAAGTGTAATACCCATTTGGTGATTATTTGCTTTGTTAGTAGATAATCCAAAAGAGTTTGGAACAATTCCAGTTGAACTTCCGTCCGCTTTACCTAAATCTGCTCCCGACGCTCCGTGGTCGTAAACAATAGCACCAGTTCTTGAGGTTTCATTTTCGGCGTATGTTCCCCTTGTTGTTAATCCGTCAACGGGTTTTTCACCTGCGAAAGTTTGAACTCTATTGACAAACTGATTACCTAAGTATTTTCCGTGAAACTGATTTCTCATACTTGGTGCTACATTCATATTCTTCAATGTGGCGTATTTGTAAATGTCCTGAACGTCATTAATGATATTATCACCGACTTGGAAAATAACTCTTTTAATTTGACCAAGAACTCCATTCCAAGAATTAACACGGCATTTAGTATCGTGAGTTCCCGCAACATTCTTGAATACAAGCATTGAATTAGTATCTAAGTATCCCATTTGATCTAAACGGAAAGTATATTTATATGTGGAAGAGGAAATTGGTTCTAAATATTCGGTTCTAATATCCACTGAATTGGGTTGTAAATCTTCGCTATAATTCATTAAGGCACTAAGTTGAGACATATTATATAATATCCAAATATATTTTTTTAATAGATTAAATGTAATTAAAGTCATTTTGATTTTTTAGATTTTGATTTAATAAAAATCTTTTCAATATCTATTTTTTTTGCTTTTTTTATACATTTCTTACTTTCTTTTGTATCTAACATTTTTAGACAAGTATTCTTAACTTCTTGTTTAGTTGATATAGGTATTGTTAATTTTCTATTGGGCATTATATAATCTATTAAGATTACTTTTTGATAAAACTTTTTCATAAAAAGTTTATGTCACCTTGTTGCGGTTCTATTAACTATAAGTCAATAGAAATGTAACTTGATTACATACTTGATTACAAAAGATTATTAACTGAATTAATATTTTCTTTATAGTCGTCAGGTGGAACTATAGTAAATGATACATTAGATTTCTTTAATTCATTGGCGGGTCTGTCGTTTCTCATATGTCTTATCTCAACACCTATTTGATTTATAGTAGTTTGTTGATTGTAGAGGTTACTTGTTGTTTGATAATTTGGTTCATATACTGCGGTAATCAAGTTCTTATCACTTAAAGAATATCCACTGGGTGTTGAAGCACCTTGAAATGGAACTGGAACATTAGATAGGATTGCCTTTGAAAATCCACCCGATCTTGATTTATCATTATTCTTATAATTCTTGATTGGTAAACCTTTTAAATAAATACTATAACTCTCATTCTTCCAATCTATATTAATACCTTCGGCGTGGAAAAGGTCACTATTTAGAACGTCACCAGTATTTGGAAATAAAGTGTGACTATCTAATACTGGATCTGTTGATTGAGGTATATTGAAATAATTAGCAATTTCTTCTGTCGCAGTTATTCTGTATCTCTTTAAAATACTACTTGGAAGTGAAGTATCCGCCATAACACCTGCGGGGTTAATAGTATTAAATGTAATTCTTTCAAATCCGTCATTTTGAGTATCAGCACCAACCATAATATTAAATGGTAATTGTGATTTAATCCTTCTTAATCTAACTGCGTCACTCACTGAACCTTCGTCGGTTGCTAAGGGTGCTAAGGAACTTACCATAAATGCTGGGGTAAATCCACGAAGCACTTGGTCAGTAAATATGACTGCGTCGCTTGGGATAGGTAATTTTACGTCTACTATTTTATTCATATCAATCACTCTTACATATACGGCGTCTGTTGTTGAAGTTCCGCCTCCAGTATGATCTATATGCTTGAAATAAAGTTGTAAACCTAAGTTTACTTTGTCTTCCGCTTCAAATCCATTTGCGTCAGTTAATCTTATTTTTTTTGCTAATTTCATTTGTGCTACTGGTTTATTACTCGCTTTCCAAGTATTATATGTAGATTGTCTATCAGTTGAACTGCTCTGTGCTTTTCTTATACTTAAAAAGGGTGTTGCTCCACGGCAATCTATAGAAACACTAAACCACATAGCAAGATTGTGAGATTGACTTACACTGACATTGGGTAGATTTTTAGGATTGTGTGAACTTCCATTAGGTGCGAGATTAGTTGAACCACTGGTTCTACTCGCACTATCATTAGGTGTTCCTTCGCTCCAGTTTCCATTTGAACCAAATGTGCCGTCGGCAACGTCAGCACCATAAAGACCAAACTGAACTGAAGAATTACCCGCCAACATTTCGGTTATAGTTTTTCTACTTTCAAAAACGGCAACACCAGCACTTTGAAAAGGGGTATTATCGTCATAATTACCAAACCACATTTTTTGTTCACTCAAAGCATAGTTGTCAAATATCTTGTTTCCACCAGCGTCTACATTATTACCATTTGTCTTAATGTAAGCAAGGTTTGTATCAGTGCCGTCAGTAGTTCCCGCATTTCTACTATGAGTTGTGTGAATAGTAAAGTTTTGTCTTGTTGGATCTGTGCTGTTAATATCGTCATAGGCGTCGTCACTATGATTTAAGTTTTGTGCTTTTACTAAACCGATTGCGAAATCTATTTCGTCGTTGTTGTCATTTTGTTGATTTTTCAATCTCTTCTCTATATCCGCAATACCTACACTTCTATATAAATCTCTAAACACTTCACCTGAAGGGTGTAATACATTACCTTTGGTCAACATTTTATTAATCTCACCACTAATCAAAGTAAAAAGTGCCTCGTATGAGTAAGAACCCTCAGGGATAATTATATTTCCTTGGTTTAATCCAATATTTTTGGTGGAACCATTAGGATTGAGTGTGACTTGTGGTAATATATCAGTTTGATTATGACTGATCGTAATTTCTTGATTTTCAAAGAAAACTATGTTTCCTTCACGAGAAAGAGAAGTATGATTGAGATACACCTTAGAATTGGCGGGAACAATCAATTCTTCCTTAAATCTAACATTAAAAGTATGACCATTATTATTTGGGGAAATTAAGTTAATGTTCATATAAATATATAAAATATAAAAAAAATAAGAATATAATAAAACTATCTACCGAACACTTCTTTGTGTAATTTTTCTAATCCTTTCATAGATTTAATGGGTGTCATTTTCTTCATAACGGCACTATTCATTTTTGCCTTTTGGGATTTATCGTGAGGGTTCTTTTCATAATGTTTGGCGAGTAACTTCTTTTCTTGATCAGTCATTTTTCTAAAACCTTTAATAGATTTTTCAGCACTTCCCGAAGGGTCGTCTTTACTTTTCTTGGTTTTTTTTTTTGGTTCTGCTTTCTTGGGCATACTATTTCCGTAGTGAGTAGGCATTATATATATTAATAAAATATAATATTATAATGAAAATATTTAGTTCGTGTATGAATGGAAATACTTGTATTTGTAATAATAAAAAAAAGATTGAGGAACAAAAAGAACAGATTAAGGAACAAATGGAAATGTTAAAAATACTTCGTCAAACTTGTAGAGAGTTAAATTGCTACAAGAAAGAATTAGAACATATAATAAATAAAAATCATAAAAAAATAGATAAAGGAATTGTAATCACCTTGTAGGTTTATTGACTTATAGTTAATAGATTGACAACTTGATTACATTGTAATCTACACTAAAGTTCCTATAGCATTTGTTTTAAGATTACCAACAGATAATTGTGAAGTATCAATTCCCGCTTTTCCAGCAATCGCCGTCGGTGCTTGTTGTATAGCGTCTTCTTGTGCGTCTTCTTTAGGTTTATCAAATAAATTATGAAAGAATGTTCCCAAGGCAATTCCCGCACCTACAACCTCTCCAACGGGTCCAAGGAAATCGGCAACCGCTCCAGCGGTCTCTAATGCGGTTGAACCAGCGTCCCCTATGAGACCACCCGCTTTTGAAATCATATCGTCCGCCCCTTGTTTTAATGTGTCCACAGCGAGGTCACTTCCTTGTTGGGATAGATCTTCAATGGTTCCACTATTTTCACCACCATTTGCTAAATCTCTCATACCATTACCAGCATTATCTGTTGCCCCCGCTCCATTACTGCCTTCGCCTTCAGCGTCCACTGGGGGTGCTTGGGGTTCTTCTACATTCGGGGCGTCTGTTACTTCACGAGCGTCGCCGTCATTAACTTGAGGTTCGGCACGAGCATTACCACTTAATGCGTCTTGTAAATAAGATTGACCTTCAGTCATAGGTCTTGATCCTAACTCGTCAACCGCTTCTTCATTAACTTGAAGTGGTGGTTCGTCGGGGGCAAATGAAGGTGCTTCGTCAGGTGGTTTTGACGGGGCAAAATCGGGGGCGGGTAAATCGGTGTCAGCACTTGCGGGGTCGGGTTCGTTAGGATTTAAATTATCTCTATTTCCAACACTATCGTCGTGAGGCACAGGGTCAACTGGGTTATTAGTGTCGGCGACTTGATCGTCTACGTCGTCTTGTGCTACTTTATCACCCGCTGGGGCGTCAGTATCCTCAGTTCCATTTGCTTTAGTTTCATTTGGATTTTCACCCCCTTCTCTACCAGTATTTTCTCCGTCGGGTGTTCCTTGTTGTTCACCAGTTATTTTTTCTTTGAGGTTTTGTGCCTTTTCTTGTAAAGATTGAAAACCTTTCTTTACTTTAAGATAAGAGCGTCTCGCCCCGTGTATACCAGCACCAAATCCCGTAATCGCACCCGCTAATTGTTCGTGTCTTTCTTGAATATCATTGAACTTAGTTTGAAGATCACCCGCCTTAGAAGCAAGTGCCTCTTGTTCCATACTCTGTGTATGTTCTTGGATTGCTTCTTGTGCTTGTTGAAATTGACTTAAACTATTAAAATAACTCATATATAATTAACTAATATTATTTATTTCTTTATTTTCACTATTATCAACTTCAATAGGGGGATTAATTCCCCCCCTATCAAACTTGAAACCTTCAGTATCACTCCAAAGCAATTCTTCGTGATTTCTTCTTGCCTCCATATGTTCAATTGATAAATATAAGAAATCATATTTATCCTTTCTACTCGCATTATAAATATCAGCAAATCCTTTATCGTCTCTACCAAAAATAGAGAGTGCTTCCCCCATTTTCTTTATTTCACTTTGTGGGAAATGTCCCATAATATAATATCCTGAGCAGTTATTTCTCGCAATCGGTGATAAATGCTTGAAATACTGAACCGCCATAGCAATCGCTAATTTCCCTTCAAACTCTCCGTTTCCTATATGTCGATACGTCGTAACTATCTGTGTTAATAGATCCACACGTCCCGCCCTTTTAAATGATTGTGAACTATTAATAATATCGTCAAAAATTATAAGAAATCTACCTTGTCCTTCGTCCGCTTTAATTATATCTAAAATCTCTCTAAGTAAATCGTCACTATATTCTGTGAATACGAAATCAAAGTCCTCCAACATATATTTATTAATAGCGTCATTATGTGCTGTTGTTGATATGAGGATTTTTGTTTTATATTCGTCCCCGTAAAACCTTTTTGAAAGGTAAAGATTATTCATTAATAGTGACTTCCCCGCCTTAACACGACCCACTATAAGGTGTAAATGAACAGGATTATTCAAAGGGTAATGTTGTCCGTCCCCCCCATTATTCAATTTATCGTCGTCTATTTTTATAGGATATACCTTTAGATCTTCGTTAAGTTTATTACTCATACTATTATTATATTATAATATTATTATACTATGAATAATACTGAGAAACTACAGAAAATTGAGGATTTAAGTGAAATCCATTATGAAAGGATAATGAGGCAAATACGTAAAATGGAAAGGTGTATAGATTATATTATAGATTTTTTAGAGAGAACTTTACCACCTATTGCTAAATGCGACAAGAAACAATTTAATGCTATTTGATTTTTTTTAGTTGAGATAAGTGTCACCTTGTTGCTGGTTTATTAACTATAAGTCAATAGAATAGCAACTTGATTACATTTTATTCGGTGGTTTCTAAAATATAGGGTTTCATAATTTCCTTAGCATAATCCTTTAGTTTTTCGTCGTCGTGTAGTATATCTTCGTCGATCCCGTCTAAGGCGGTTTGGATTTCAGTATACTCTTTCACCGACTTCGCCTTTTCTAAGCATTTCAGTTTTAGGGTGTGGTAGAGTGCTTCACGTTCTTCACGTTTTGCGGATTTCTTCTTTTCTGCTTTTTCTAATTTTTCTAAAATATTCTTTTGCTTTTCGATATTAATTTCCTTCATTGTTTTTCTTTTAACTTTGAGTGCTTTTTTTTGTTCCTTTTGATCTTGCTTCGCCCCCTTATCCGCTTCCTTAACTATCCCTTTTTCTTTCTTTAATTTATCCGCCTCTCTTTTAAGTCGCATTTTTTCACGACCCTTGGCGAGGTTCTCTAATTGTTTCTCAGTTAATTTTCTTTTAGGTTTCTTTACAACTTTGTCAATTTCTTTATCAAAGATTTCTTCTGTCGGCATTTTATATATTTACTTTATATTTTATTTTTTTACTTTATACTTATCCCAAATCGCTTTATCAACTTTTCTCGCTGGTCCATTCATTAAAACAGACGCCAACCTCGCCAAAGACCACGACTGCGGGGATTGATTAGGTCTACTACCTGAACTATAATAAGCACCCATTCCTTTTGCTTTAACTTGTTTTTGACCTTCACGCTTTAATAAGTTTTTATCGATCCACGAAACGTCTGTTAATTTTTTACCATATTTTTTTGTAAATCTTTCAGTATGACTTGACGTTTTTGATTTAAATGTATCTACCTTCGGTCTCTTTTTACCTTCCGCTATTGACTTTTCTTGTTTCTTTTTATCTTCTTTTGATAATCCTTTTGGAACGTATTTTTGCGGAACCTTACGCTCCTTTGAGGTGCCTTTGGCGATAGTCACTTTCTTCATATAAAATACAGAGATATTAAAATAAAAAAATGACACTCAAATTAACTTTTTAGGAAAAAGTTATATCAAAAATATAGTAAGTAAGTTTTAGACACTCAAATATTTACTTACTTACGCTTGAACTCAACTTGTTGTCTTTTCCAACAATTATCATTAGACATATACTCAAGTTGAGAATTAAAATACTCGTCGGGATAGGTGGTGAAATCTATATCCACTAATTGTCCTGTTTCATACACATATCAAAATCACACCCCTCGCACATACGCATACCGATCGTGCCTATATATAAGGCGTGTTCACCTACCTCACTACCACACTCTTTACACTTATCATTCATATGAGACGCTCTCTCGTCAAGGCAATCCATACAAATACCCCTGTCGGTAAGTTCAATATCGTTTTCGTCAAGCATATCCTCGGTTCGCTTACAATCGGCACAAGACATTATGGTGTTAGAATGCCCGACCCCCCTATCAATCTATCCAAATCAATTTTATTTTCTACAGGGAAACCCCCTGTGTAACCTACTTGCGTTTCTATTAACTATAAGTCAATAGATTAGCAACTTGATTACAACAGAGATTGTTGGTGGAATTATGATCCCCCCCCAAATAGTGGATAATAGTGGATATACAGGGAAATAAAATTGATTTCAAATCCTCATTCAAGTTGAGATTAATTCGAATTAATTAATAAAATTGATTTTGAAAATGAGTAGAAATAAAACCATAGTAAAAATGCCTTTGAGTATCAACAAAATAAAAATTGAAAAAAAAAATCAGTCGGGTTCAGTATCAACCAAAAAAAGTTATATTAAAAATAAAATTGATTTAAAAATTACGTGTGATATGAATATAAGTAAAATGAACCTACACTCAACTACCAAGTTTAACCGACAATTCTACTTCACTACGCATTCAAAGAAGCGTTGTAGAGAAGAAAAAATCGAATATAATTCACCTCTTGAATATGCCGTGGGGCAACGGCAAGAGGGTGAGACCACCATTCTCATTCAAAAGGCGGTTGGATCCAAGACCTACCACCAATATGGGAATATGACCCTTGAAGAAATGAAGGTAAACCTATGGGGTAAGAACGAACACGCATTTGAGATTATCCCAGCGGATATGCCGAGAAAAATGTATTTTGACATTGACTATTTCCGCATTGACGACGAACACACCCTCGCAATGAGTAAAGCATTCAATAAACTCGTGAGGTCAACATTGACGAATACTAATAACGATATTCACCAAATGACTTGTGCTGGTGTCGGTATTAAAGACGGAAAAACAAAAATATCTTACCATACTATTATTCACGATCATTGGTTTGAGAACTTACAAGCACAACAAAGATATGTGAGTTTCATTCAAAATGAGATTGCGACCAAAGAAAAATATGCCCCGCTTCGGGACGGCGTGTTGGACTTTGCCGTATATGGTAAAAATCAAGCATTCAAGTTGCCGTATCAATCCAAGGCACAAAAAAAAATTGTTCAAGTTCCTATTAAAGGAACTGAGACACTTGACGATTTCCTCATTAGTCATATGACGTCAGCAACCGCTTTTATTGACCATACAAAGTGGGCGGAGATTGATACAAAACCAAAAAAGTTCAAGACAAAATCAAACAAGCAAATTACAATTCAATTTGATCTTGCCGTTATTATGAAAGAATGGATTGAGGCGATTGGAAAGGATTACAAACTTCCGCCGATTGATATTGAACGGAAGAGTGACGAACTGAGATATTATCTCAAATCAATCCCCAACAACAAAAAGGTGGCAAGAAAAATGTGGAAAGTGATTGGTTGGTCTATTTCAAACATTACAAAGAACTCTTCACGGGGTTTGGAACTATGGGCGGAATGGACTTCTCAATATCAACCGACTACTATTGAAGATTTGAAACCATTTTATGACGAACATTCAACTTCAAAAGGTTATGGTTGGAAAACTCTATATGACCTCGCACGGATTTACAATGGTAAAATGGAAAAATACGAAGGTGTTATTGACCAACTATTTGAAGATATACCCAGTTGGAAAATCACAACTCAAGTAATCAATCAACGTTATATTGAACACAAGGATTTCAATATGAAAAAAACAATGGATAAAAACCAACTTCTATTTATCAAGTCGCCTATGGGAACGGGTAAGAGTTGGTCTCTAAAATCTCTATTTCAAGACACCGAGAACTACGGAAGTGTTCTTTATCTCAGTTGTAAAAGAGCATTTGCTTCGGCAATGGCGAGTGACTTTGAAGAATACAACTTCGTCAATTATATGGATATTACAGCAAGTATGATTGAAGAAGAACCACGGATTATTTGTTCTATTGAAAGTATCCGTTGGTGCCGTGATAAATATGATCTTGTTATTATTGACGAGAGCGAAAGTATTGCTGACAATCTCACTGGTGAAATGATAAGAAAAAACAATCCAATGAGTAATATATACAAGATTTACAATATTATTCGTTCAAGTGAAAAGGTAATGGTAATGGACGCTTACTTATCACGGCGTTCATTTGATATGCTCTACAATATCTTTGACGACGACCTCTCAAGTCATAAGAAATACTACCTACAAAACAACTACAAAATGGAAAAAAGATTTGCGAGTATTACCGACGACAAGGAAGTATTTGCTGGGTGCCTTATGAAACAATTACAAGAAGGTCAACGTTGTGTTGTTGTATGTGGTTCAAAGACACTAAGTGAAAAGATAAGAGAAAAGGTTGAAGCAATTGGGACATACAAGTTCAAGATATATGATAGTAAAAATCCACTACCAATCACGGCGAATGTGAATGAAGAATGGGAAGGACTTGATCTACTCATTTACACCCCGACAATCACGGCGGGTATATCTTATACAAATCAAGATTGGATATTTGACCGACTATTCATATATTCAGTCAATAAGGGGTCTTGTGTATTCCGTGATACTATACAAGCACACCGAAGGGTTCGTCACTTCAAATCAAAAGACGTTGTAGTATGTATAAATGATAGATATAGAGGATTTAGGGTCAAAGACCAACCAGTCAAAAGACAAGACGTTATTGAATTAGAAGAAAGGTTCAAGACACATTTATTTGAAAAGAATGTAGTTGAATTGAAGTCAATGGTTGAAACAAAGTGGATTTATAATATCCATATATACAATACACTTGAAACGAATATATCTCAACTATATCTAAGAAAACTCGCCGAGCGTTATTTGAAAGAAGAAAACATTATGATTAAAAAGGAAGGTGAGGACGCCTATGAAGAGATTGGCGATCAAGAGTTCGATATGGTCTTTAACAAGATTGAAAAGATTTCATATAATTCTTATAATGATTTATATAAAAGATTGAATGACAAAGAGAATGAGGAACCATTGACTGACGACGAATGGAAAAAGTATATCAAATGTATTTTCCTAAATGAAATGGTGAAACCAAATCTTG
>Ga0209535_1002675_pt1 | contig 11593 bp, 14 predicted proteins | sample LinPmetageLP28_FD_184041 | JGI IMG/M metagenome (GOLD analysis project Ga0209535, IMG submission 184041) | Marine viral communities from the Pacific Ocean - LP-28 (SPAdes) (version 2) | ecosystem: Environmental > Aquatic > Marine > Oceanic | place: Pacific Ocean | collected 2009-08-22
AAATGATTTAATGGTAAGTGTAGAAAGCGGTGCAGTAACAATCGCGGGAAGTCCCGCAGCGGCGGATATGTGTTTCTTTCAAATAAACAGGGACATTAGCGCGGATACTCAAACAGGAGATGCTCGGCTATTGGGTGTAAAATTGTTATTTACGACTGATGCAGCGAACGATGCGTAGGGGATAAAATGTCAGGCTTTGGTTATAATGTTTTAGGTTTTGGAGCCAACGCTTCTAGTGCGGCTGCTGGCGGGGCATCAGACGATCAATTCAATCGTGTTAGTTTTTTGTCTCACTTTGACGGTGCAAACAACGGTGTGAACAATGCCTTCGACGATGGCTCTGCAAACAACTACACAGTTACTGCTGCTGGCAATATAACGCAAGGCAGCTTTGGGCCATTTGCAAGGCCAGATGGTGAATGGGCTGTGACCATGCCGACAAGCCCAATTATCAACAATAATTATGCAGGGTCAGTAGAAGTAGCAAGTCATTCTGATTTTACGTTAAGTGGTCAATATACTATTGAGTTTTTTGTTAACAGTCGCACACTCAAAACGGCGGGTGGCACAAGTACTGTAGGGTTTTTTGCTGTAGGAGCAGAAAATAATGCTAACAGTATGAATTTGTTTAATACTGGGACAACAATAAAGTATTGGAATAGTTCTGAATATAAAACTTTTGGCAGTAGCAGTGACTTTGTTACAAACAGTTGGGTTCATTTTGCAGTGTGTCGCAACTCTAGTAATGTCATAACTTGTTTTGTTAATGGCACGGCTTTAGGCACAACTTTTTCTGATACAACAACACCACAGGGTCAGGTTGTGATTGGGGCTGAGTTGTACAATACAACTAGATATAACAGTGTGGATGGTTTTATATCTAATTTTAGAATCTTAAATGGCACCTGTTTATATACCAGTAATTTTACTGCCCCGACTTCTGCATTAACAGCAATCACAAACACTAAACTATTAACATGCCAGAGCAATAGGTTCGTTGATAACTCTGCATCTGGTCATACGGTTACATTAACAGGCGCACCAGCCGTAACAGCATTTGGCCCATTCCTGACCAGCAGTGTGTATGACCCTGCGGTAAACGGGGCATCAGCATACATGGATGGTTCGGGTGATACACTCCGAGCAACTTGGACAGCAGCAGATATTATTAATCAAAATTTTACGTTAGAGTACTGGCTGTATTATACACAAACGTCTGGATATGGAACTGTTAGCATTGGTGACACTCCAACAGGAACAGGCTATATACATTTAAGTTTTGAAGCTTCTGGAGGGGACGTGTTTTCAGATGATGGGGATCACTCAGGGAGTGGGCCATATGTCAGTGGAGCCATTAACGGAAACTGCTGGAACCATTTAGCCTTGGTTCGTTCTGGAACAAGCCTATACATTTATGCAAATGGGGCAAAGATTGGAACGAAAGACAATATTACAACAAGTTACTTTTCTGGTCAGAGTGACGAGTTCGGCATAGGCTATATCGCCAACCCGATACTAGGCTATATATGTGATGCAAGAATTGTAACTTCTGCCGTGTATTCTGGCTCAACGTACACTGTACCAACAGCCCCACTCACAGCCATCACCAACACCAAGCTGCTCTTAAACATGGCAGATGCACAGGCGATTGACAGTGCTGCACAGAATAATCTGGCGTTGGCTGGCAATGCCAACACAAGCACAGACCAAGCTAAGTTTGGTACAGCATCTTTACATTTAGATGGTACAGGGGATTATGCAGAAGTTGCTTCAAGTATAGGTGCTTGGGGTACAGGTAATTTTACTGTTGAAGGTTGGTATTATTTAACAGCACAAGCACAATACCATAATTTGTTTGACTTTAGAACAAGTGGCAATACAAGTCATTTAGGTATTTATTTTGATGATGACCCTTTAAGATTGCACGTATTTTTTGGAGGTGCAGATAGAATTAATGCCAATGCAGCAACGCCGACTAATGAGTGGGTACACATAGCAGTCGTAAGAAATGGTTCTACTACAACTCTGTACCAAAACGGAACTTCTTTAGGTACTTCTACAACAGTCACAACTTTTACTGACGGTGCATTGCGGATAGGCAATAGATACTCTGGCGATTATTATATGCAGGGCTATGTTGATGAGTTTCGTATTAGCCACATGGCCCGTTACACCAGCAATTTCACAGCACCGACAGCAGCATTCGCAGATAAAGGACAATAGACATGATGATAGCACAATTAAGTGGCAGTACGATTGTTGCGGTTGGGGATCACACTGCGTTGTTTCCAAACACGCGCTTTTACAAAGGTGGTCCAGACTCAACGTGGATGGCTAATCATTCCTGCGTAGATGTAGTGAAGTATTTAGCTTATGACCATGCCACGCAGAAGAGCGAAGTTGTAACGCCATACTTACAAGATGGCAAGGTCTACACGCGCCGTGTTGTAGATATGACCGACAGTGAAAAGACAGCTTATGTTGCAAGTCAAAACGCAGCGGCAGCGCAACGCAATCGTGATGAGCGCAATAGGCGTTTAGCTGCGTGTGACTGGGTGGTGACCAAGGCGTTAGAAGCTGGAGCTGCTGTGCCGTCTGCTTGGTCAACGTATCGCACCGCTCTGCGAGATATTACCACACACGCCAACTGGCCTAATTTGCAAAGCGGTGACATAGGTGACGGTGGTGGGAGTGATTGGCCCACGGAGCCTAGCTGATGGACAAAAGAACTGTAGCCTCTGCACACAGCAGAATTGATGATTTAAACATCACCTTTGCATCTCTTCGCACGGAAGTGACCATACAACACAAAGAACTGTTTACGAGAGTAAAGCGTTTAGAGGCGATTATGATCGGTGCCAGTGCGGCAATTATCTTGATGCTTATCACTGTGCTAACAAAAATGGGGTAAGAGCATGACTATGGAAAAGTTTCTGGCATGGAAAATTATGCCTCGGTTCATGATGTTGGTGATGACGGTTATGTATATCCGTGTGATTGAGTGGTTCATGTCTCTCCCACAGGATGTTGTCAGCACTCAGGCCACTGCATTGACTGCCACTGTGACAGGTGCTATGACAGGTGCATTCGCTGTGTGGTTAGGATCAGAGAAATGATGGCTCTCCTGGGAAGTCTGCTTGGCTTCGGATCATCGTTTCTGCCGTCTGTGCTGGATTACTTCAAGGCAAACCAGCAACAAAAACACCGCATTGAAATGATGCAAATAGAAACAGATCTTGCTCAAAGACGCAGCGAAATGAAATTGGTTGAGCTAGATAAGAAGGCGGACATCGAAGAAACAAAAGGGTTGTATGCACATGACCGATCTATTGACGCTGGAGGCTTTGTCAACGCTCTCAGGGGCAGCGTTCGCCCTATCATTACTTATGCCTTTTTCGGATTGTTCGTAGCTACGAAAGTAGTGATTATGGTCAAAGTTACGCAAGCTGGTGGTGATTGGATGCAAGCAGTTGACTTGATGTGGGATGGAGAAACGTCCGGACTGTTCAGTGCGGTCTTGGCTTTCTGGTTTGGGAATCGTGCGATCACGAAGTATGCAGGGAAGTAGCCATGGGATACAAGTTAGGAAAACGAAGCCTATCAAGGCTAGAAGGTGTCAACGAAAATCTGGTAACTGTCGTGAAGTACGCCATCGGCGTCACCAAACAAGACTTTTCAGTGATTTGCGGGTTGAGGACGATAGAAGAGCAAAAAGCTCTTGTCGCTAAAGGTGCTAGCCAAACAATGAAAAGCAAGCACATCCACGGCAATGCTGTTGACTTGATGGCTTACGTTGATGGTGGTCGTTGGGAGCTTAACCTTTACGACGAGATTGCTGATGCTATGAAAGAAGCTGCTGCAGCCTCTGGAGTTAAGATCAAGTGGGGCGCAGCTTGGACAGTCGACTCTCTCGGGGATTGGGAGGGCACTGCGGAGAATGCTATGAACAGCTACATTGACATTCGTAGATCACAAGGTCGTAGGCCATTCATAGATGCACCTCATTTTGAGTTGGCTTTTTAATATGACTTTTTCTCTGATAAAATATAACTCAGGGATTGTCAAGGACACCACAGAATATTCTGCTGGTAAGAATGGGCCATTTTACGTTGACAGCGATCTTGTTCGTTTTGTTAATGGGTATCCAGAGAAAATAGGTGGCTGGGAAAAAGATGCGTTTTATGCATTAGATCCTGCTGGAGAAGCAACGTCTACTGAAGCCACATTGACTGGCATTGGTCGGAAAATGGTTTTCTGGAGAGGCGTGGATGGTTTTGATAGAATAGCTGTCGGGACGCACAACCATCTTTACATAATTCAAAACAATGCAATCTATGACATAACACCACTGCGGAAAACCACGAGCAACCTCTCTAATCCTTTGGTCGTGACCAATGGCAGCACAACTATCACCGTAACCGATAATTCGCATGGAGCTTCAGACGGTGATTTTGTTGTAATAAACTCTGCCACCGCAACAGGAGGGATCCCCGCAGACACAATCAACAGAATGTCTGGCTATCAAATAACTTTCATTGACTCTAATTCTTATTCGATACAATCCCCATCAGCTGCAACGAGCGGAGCCACAGGTGGTGGCACGACAATAGACATAAAATACCTGATCGGCTCTAGTAATGGGTTGGGCTCACAAAGCGCCAATCCAGCTTTGGGTTGGGGTGTTGGTGGATGGGGTGAGTCAACATGGAACACGGCAAGATCTTTGTCTCTATCTCAAGTAAACTTAGAAAGTTCTGCTTGGAGCTTAAATCTTTGGGGAGAAGACCTCCTTGCAACGGTTAGGGGGAGTGATGTTTATTATTGGGATACATCTTCCAATGTGACGAGCAGAGCAGTTTTGGTGTCATCAATAGCCGGAGCAGCTTCTGTCCCAGAAAAAATAAGAGTCTCTGTCGTTAGTTTTCCAGACAGACACTTCATAGCTGGTGGGGCCAGCGTTTACGTCGCAGCTGATGGGAGCTCTGGTGACTTGGATCCGATGTTGGTTCGCTGGTCAACTCAAGAAGACTTCACGAAATTTGCACCAACAGCAACCAACACAGCTGGTGATCAACGGTTGGAAGTTGGCACAAAAATAATCACAATGGTCAACACCCGAGAAGAAACTATAATAAGCACCGACGAGGCTATCTATGGCATGACGTTCGTTGGTGCACCATTTATATTCTCTTTCCGGTTGCTGGCCACTGGAGTTGGTGCCAATGGCATAAACTCAATGATCGCTATTGATGGCAATGTATATTGGATGAGCAACAGATCTTTTTACGTTTATGATGGTGTTGTCAAAGAGATTCCTTGTTCCGTAAAACATTTTGTTTTCGACAGAATGCAAGGTCGTTATTTCGACAAGACCGCAGTCGGCCACAATGTTGAATTCAACGAGGTCACTTGGTTCTATGTTTCCGACCAGAACACAGCTGCTGATGATCCTGAGCCAGACAGTTATGTTTCTTATAACTATGCTGAAAATGCTTGGTCAATTGGATCTATGGACAGGACAGTCTGGAATGATGCGTTTGGCTCTCGAGAAAAGCCATTCGCATTTGATGCAGGTGGTCATTTGTATAATCAAGAGACAGGCACAAGCGCAGATGGCGCAGCGATGAATTGCTTTATTGAAGGCTCGCCAAGGGAAATGACTACAGAAGGCAATAACCTTTATATGGTTGACAGGATAATCCCAGACATTGCAATGGGAGCCAACAGCACAGTTTCAGTTTTCATGAATACTCGCAAGTTCCCGAATGCTTCCGAGACTTCCAAAGGTCCATTCAACATCACCTCTACAACAGAAAAGATCAGCACCAGAGTCAAAGGTCGACAAATAGCTTTAAAGTTCCAAAGCACAGGAACCCAAGACGAATGGCAGCTTGGAGACTTTAGAATTGACTTGAGACAGGATGGCCCGAGATGACACAGCCAGCAGCCCCACTAGCAGTCTTAAGGTTGCCAACTCCCCCAGATGAGTATCACCGGAGTTATATGGCACGCTTGACCAACACAATCGAGTTAGAAAAACAGGCAACTTATTTTGCCAACTCTGCAGGTCTTAATTCAGCCACAGAGCAAGTTGAAGCTACAGCGTGGTTTATTGGGTAAATGGCTAACAACTATAAAAACGCGAAAGTTGATTTGACAGGAACAGGAGCAACTGTCCTTTATACAACTCCAAGCGCGACTACCACACTAATCAAGTCATTGCTTGTTTCTGAAGACAGCGGCAATGCTGACACAATCACCGTTACAATAACAGATGCAGCTTCATCTCCTGCGACTTTCTCTTTATTTAAAGTCAAGGCTGTAGGCGCGAATGCAACTGTTGAGCTTTTGACGCAGCCTTTGGTTGTTCAAGAAGATGAGATAATAAAAATCACCGCAGCTACAGGAAACAGGTTGCACGTTGTGGCATCATTGCTGGAGATAAGTTAATGATTTACTACTCACGCAATATAAACTAAAATTAGTCAAAGGAATCTTTCATGGCTACAGCAGGTGCATTAACAGGACTGACAGGCGAGACAACTAAAGAGGAGTCTGTGCCTGTTGAATATGGCGTTTTTCAAAACACTGCAGTCACTCAAGATCCCAGCATTGACCTCCAAACAATGTATGGAACTGCGGCTGTCCCAACTCTGACTTGGGTGACCCAGATCCAAACAGGTGAGCGGAGCTTTGATCCTAGTAGCCAGTTCGACAACTCGATGCTTGATGATTATCAAAAGCTAGTCGACTCTCAAGGCCAACCAACAGGCATGATGGGTCCAGGACAGATCAGCAAGCAAGTCACCGGAGACACTTTGAGCCAGCTGGGGCAGACAGTTGGAGCTTCCGCAGGAGCAGCTTTGGTTGATCCATATATGTCTGGGGATTCTGGAGCCAAGCTGCTCGCAGGAGCCAAAGGTGCATTTAAAGACCTTCCCTCCGAGCTAGTTGCGGACAGCACCAAGGCAGGTTACAAAATTTTAGAGACTGGATTGTCTGACAATGCAGTTTATTACCCAGAGCTTTCGAACAAAGCAACAGCCGCAGCAACTGGCAATGAGGCTGCTTACGATGCGCTCAAAGGCAGATCAGAAGTTGTCAATGGCAGGAGAGTTTATGAGGCTGGTGCGCTTGACAAATTGCCGGAAGGTGTTGAAAGCAACATAGCCGCAGAAGCAATAACATCATCTTCAACAGCCCCAACATTCTTCGAAGGTGTGGGCAACAGGCTTTGGGGAGAAGGTGCCAAGGCCAACTGGAGTGCGGCTGGTGGTGCTGGTTTGGCAGCTTTCGGAATCAACCTGCTCATGGGCAAGAAGCCTAAAGAGGCAGCTAAGTCTGCAGGAGCCTCTGCTATCGGGATGGCTCTCGGAAATGCTATACTTCCAGGAATTGGTGGAGTTGTTGGCAGCATGCTGGGTGGTGCTTTGGGTGGAAGGGTAATATGCAATGAGCTGATGCGCCAAGGCTTGATGGACAGGCAGAGCGTGATCCTTGACTATCGATTCACGAGAGACTATCTTTCCCCGCAGCACGTCAATGGATATCACGTTTGGGCAGTGTGGATGGTTAAGCAGATGCGCAAAGGTCGCTTTGTCGCTTTGTGGAAGCACCTAGCCCAACACAGGTCTAATGAGATTGCTTACATATATGGCCAGAGAACCAAGCCAGACTATCTAGGCAAGATTTATCGGAAGATATTAGAACCAACATGCTGGGTTGTTGGTGCGTTCACAAAAAAGACAGACTGGTCTGTTCTTTACAAAACCAAGGAGGCTTAGATGGCCGAACAAATGCCTGATATGCGTGGAGCGAATATGGATGCTGGAATGGATCCGAGAGCACGCGAAGCGATGATGCAACCGGACGAAGAGATCGCAGCAGTTCTTTTGGCTCGATTGTCAAACATGTCTCCTGAGGAGCTTGGTCGGTTGGACGAAGCGATCACCCCTGAAGTTGCTCGGATCCTAATAAAGTTGATCCCAGAGCTGGCGCAGCTTATAGAAGCGGTTGAAGGGCAACAAGCAGCTCCGCAACAAGCAGCTGCAGCTCCGCAGATGGGTGCTTTGGGCGGTATGTGATGGATGTTCGGAGAGCTGGGCCACTCGATATTTCGGCGATTATTGCGCTTCTTATGGAGATGCATAAAAACACCGAGATTCCCGTCTCACCGATAAGCAGTGAAAAGCTGGTCGCCAAGATCAGCGAATCAATACACAGAGGCATAGTGTTCGTGGCGATCGACGAAAAGAACGAAATATTAGGATCAATCGGAGGGATAATCAGCACTGACTGGTGGTCTGATGAAAGGCATCTTTCTGATATGTGGTTTTATGTTTCTAAGGCCAGCCGAAAGACCAGAGTTGCTTATGAGTTAGTCAAAAATTTTATTGGTATGGCAAAAGAAGCAAAAGTTCCTGTCCGGTTGGGGCATGTTTATTCCGGCGATATGGATCGCAAAGACAACTTTTTTGAAAGACTTGGCCTAGTAAAAGCTGGGTCTTTATTCGTGGGGACGTAAAATGGGCGGCGCATGTCAAAGCACAACAACAACACTTCCTTCTTCTAGCTCAACTCTTTCGGGCACAGAGATCCCAGAGTGGGTATCAGCTGGTGGCCGCATACTTTTCGACCAAGCGATGGAGTTGGCCAAGAGCGAATACCCAGAATACACTGGAGCAAGGATAGCGTCTTACACTGATCCGGAAACTGGCGCAGTTAGCAAGATGTCCCCAGAAGAGCAACAAGCGATGGGCATGCTTTCCGGAGACAATGCCACGAAATACCAAACTTATTTGGACACTGCTTATGATGCTGCGAAAGGTCTTGGCCAAGGTTACACCAAACAAGACTACGACACTCTCATGGGCTCTGACTTCAGCTTAGAATCAGCTCAACCTTTCTTAGACATATATCAAGGCGCAGCAGACGCAGGAGTCCGCGAGGCAGAGCGGCAAACAAGGCTCGGACAGAATGATGCCAGAGCTGCAGCTGCCAGAGCAGGAGCATTCGGCGGCTCAAGGCTCGGAATCCAAGAGGCTCTTTTAGGCTCAGAAGGTGCTATGGTGGCGGGTGACTTGCGAGCCAAAGCTGCAGCCGAAGGATTAGGATTCGCAGCCAGCAGGTTTGACGCTGATAGAGCTGGCAGGATGGCCGCAGAAGACAGGCAACGTCAGGCTTTCGAGACTGAAGAGGCTTCAAGAGTTCGGGAGGCAGAGGCTTTGCAGTCTTATGCTCCGATGGTACAAGGATTACAAGAACAAGCTGCAGCTGGCCTCTTAGGGGCTGGCGAGGCTCGTCGGAGGCTAGACCAGACAGCTCTTGACTTGGCATTCGCAGACTACACAGAACAAGCTCAATATCCCTACCAGCAACTCAACTTTGCTCTGGGTGCACTCAAAGGCGTTCCGTATGAGCAGAGACAATTCTCTTTGCAGCAAGGTGAACAGACAGCTCAAGCACCATCAATATATGGCCAAACAATCGGTGGACTAGGTTCTCTGGCCAGTGCTTATTACATGAGCAACAGATAAGGAGCCGACATGGAAGACGACACAATCGGAGCAGCTGGAACCAGCTACGGTGACCTTCTCGGAATGTCGCAAGGTGCTTTGGGTCGTTTGGGTGGAAAAGATTTGATGGAAGATGCCATTGAGATTGCTCGGGAGATATCTCCTGAATACAAACCTATTGACCCTGCTCTTCTGGCTTTTCAATTCTTCACTAACATGGCAGCTGAAGCCTCCAAGCCAGGACAAACAGCTCTGGGTGCAGCTTCAACAGCCTCATTAGTCCCAGCGCAATACCTGATGAAAGATGCAATGGCCAAGCGCGAAGCTGAAGCCAAGCTCCCCGCCACTGCCATCAACATAGCCAAAGCGATCAAACCACCCAAGGCCACAGGAACAGGAACCGTCGGAACATGGACTCTTAACAAAAACATTCCTGGGCTTGGTAACATAGGGGACAGAGTAACTCTTACGAATGCAGCAGCAGCTCAAATTGCTAGCCAAGATCCAGCTGCAATTGTTAAAGCATCAACAAGACCTTTGGCTGAAAAATATCTTCAGCAGGATCGTGTTCTTTACATGAACGAAGCTGATGCAAGGGCGAAATTATTGACATTCGGTGTTACAGAAGATGATCCTGAATTTACCACGATACTTAAATTGATGACCACTGATGATGAAGAGCTTCTTGGTAGACCAGTAATTCAAGCAGACCAGTATGTAAGTTTTTACATCCCTAGAGCTGGGGAAGATTCTGAATTCTCTGTTATAACAAGAGCACCAACAGGGGGAGCAGTTCCTGCGGAGGTTATGTCTCGAAACGAAGACCTCAAAAAGCTCGGCAAATTGGAGCTTGACTACATAGACAAAACCTCTAGTCTGCTTCCAACAATTCAAATTGCACTTGATACAATATATCAGAATCCAGGATTAACAGGAGTTGTTCAAAGTGCAACTCTGGATATTCGCGCAGCATTGCAGGGTGCTTTCGGCTGGTCAGATCCTGAAATTTCAGATCAACAACTTTTGAAAGCGATATCTAACAAACTCGCACCTTTGATGCGACCTCCAGGATCTGGTTCTACCTCAGACATGGAATTCAAGGCATACAAAGAGGCTGTTCTTTCTCTTGGCAACAATGCAAAAGCCAACTACCTTACACTGCACATGTTGAAGAAAACAACTGAAAATTCCGCAGCTGACATCAGATTGAGAAAAGAGCTTTTAATTCAAGGGAAAAGCAACAAATACATAAATGAGCGAATCAGAGAGCTGGACAAAGGCATATACAAGAAAATGCCACCACTTCAGACAACCAATGTTGCGGAGTTCCGACAGGCAAGAGATACTTTTTACAACTCTTTGCAGAACGGTGAAGTGTTCATAAATAAAAACCCAGCCACTGGCCAGAAATTATATCCACAAGAACCTACTATTATGATCAAAGGCTGGAATGGTGGAAGTTAGGAACTGACATGGAAGATGAAGAGCTCACCTTTGACGAGCAGGTAGAAGCAGCTGATGCAGCTGAAGGAGGGTTGCCCGATGGTGCTCCCACCCAAGGGAATGATGTCAACCCAGAGACTATTGATGTAGAGGCTGAAAGGTCTTTGTTCGAGTCTATAAAAGCAATCCCATCTGCTCTGGTGGATGCCGCAACTGGCGAAGGCCAAGAGGTTGAATTCCCAGACATCCCAGAAGCCTCGGACATGGGTGGTGATGCTCCTGGATTGATTGAAGGATTGATCCCCAACATCAAAGTATTCCTTGCCAGAGACGACGTCGGCAAGAGCGAGATAATGGAAAAGTCTTTTCAAGATGATGAGCGTTGGGGAGGCAGATTCCAAGACAAGTTCGGCAACCCTATGATTGTCTGGAACAAGAAGCCTTACTATGTCAACAAGCCAGGATTTTCTTCGCAAGATTTTGGTACATTCGTTGGCGAAACAATAAAAATGCTCCCCGCAGCTCTCACATCAGGAGGAGCAACTGTCCTCCAGACTATAGCCAGAGGTATTCCAATATATTCATCCACTGAAGTTGGTTCCCAGCTTTTAGAGGCTCAGATGACTCCGGAGACA
>Ga0209535_1002676_pt1 | contig 11592 bp, 7 predicted proteins | sample LinPmetageLP28_FD_184041 | JGI IMG/M metagenome (GOLD analysis project Ga0209535, IMG submission 184041) | Marine viral communities from the Pacific Ocean - LP-28 (SPAdes) (version 2) | ecosystem: Environmental > Aquatic > Marine > Oceanic | place: Pacific Ocean | collected 2009-08-22
GGACTGACAGGTTCTATTGGTTGATGTTCATTACCAATCATCCTGATGCCGATCCTGAAGAACACATCAGGGAAGGCATGAGTCGTATCACCCATGTGAAGAAGATCCCCCATGATCTTGCTTCACCAGTTGGACGATTCAGGATTAAGTAAAAACCCTTTCATCGCAGCGAGGGCTAGGCAGCGCATAACCTGACTGGGGCTGATTAAGTTACAGCCTTCCCGGATAGATGCACCTAGTCCTCGCTCGATTTGTTTAATACCCTGCAGGTGTTACGTAGTTGTCAAACACCGATGGGGTGGCCCGTGACTTCTCGGCAGTAGATCGATCGAGTTCGCCTGGAATCGTACCACCGGCACGCTCCAATATCGGCTTGTACTGATTCCTGATCTGGGGATTGATTCGTTCGTACATCCGCTCGCGGAGAGGAACTTCTCTAACTTGGATCGCTCGGTCGATCTGCTGTTGAGTCACAGTCAACGGCATCCCAAACTTACGTTCAAAGTTTTGGGACACAGCGTTCGCTCGCTGAGAATTGTTGTTCAAGAGAGCATTGATGTAGTCAGCTTTGATCCCGTTGAACTGCTCTCGATTACTGACCATGAACTTGTGCAGCTCCTGGTTCTGCTTGTTCATGTAAGGGCCAAGGCCAACAGAAGACAGGATGCGTTTGACTGCCGGTTCGTACTGGATCACTGTCCCGTCTGAACGGTACGTAGGAACCTGACCATCAGCATTCATCTGATTGAAGTCAGTGAACTCTCGCTGGAGCCCTCCGATTGGACCCTTCTCCGAACCGATCTGAGGAGCCAGGTTCAATGCCCTCTGTAGGGCAATGCCGCCCGGCAGCACACGAGGCACCACCGCACCAAGGACAGACTTGTCGTCAGCCAGCATGGCCTGAGTCCCGTCCATAGCCAGGTCGATGATGGGGGGGATAGGCATCTTGTAACCCAAGCTGGCCCGGTCAGACGTAAACATGGGTCCAACGATCGTTGACTCCCACATTGTCTGAGCCCCCAGCCCCTTGCTGAAGTCCATCCCCAGAGCATTCTTGCCTACCTCATACACAGCCGCACTGAATCCCAGCGTACGGACCATGTCGTGGAACATGGCGGAGTACTTGCCCTGGGTCTCAAAGCCCGTCAGGCCCCATGTACGGCGTCCCTGATTGATCATGGGGGCTGTGTCCGTCCAAGACGTAAGCGTCCTCAGAGGGAACGTGAGGAACTGACGAGCCCAAGGCAAAGACAAGAACCCCTGCTGGAACATGGCAGGACTGTTGACGATATCTGACCCGAACTGGGTGTTCTGGACCATCGACTTAATGGAGTCAGTAGACCGGAAGATGTCCTTCGAATCTCCCGTAATCTTGTAATCAGTCAAACCGTTCTTGACGATGCTCTTCATCCCCCCCACTCTGCCTGCTGCCTGGGTAGCGGCAAATGCTGCTTCACCCGTAGCCACTCGGTTGAAGATCTCAGTGTGCTGGAACAGCTTGAGAGGCAACTCAGTCAAGGCATACTTGAGGGGGCTGGTCGTCTTGTCAGCAATCGTTGAGAATGCCACCTGATCCAGGAGCTCGTAAGAACTGGCCCGGATATTCAGCAGGTCTTCTCCCTCCACGTTGGATAGACGGAAGTGCTTCCGACGCAGCTCGTCGATGTCGTCCGCATTACCTCGGACACCGAGCTTGATCCGATCATCCAAGTAACCAAAGTACTGCTTGAACGCTTGGCCGTAACCCTTAGACATGTTGCCGGCACCCATCCAAGTCTGGGCAAAGAGCAACGGCTGGAACAAGTTCAATACCGCTGATGCAGGATTGAACCCCAGATGAGAAGAATACAAAGCAGTAGCAGCACCACGGCCAAACTCACTACCGTCAAACTCAGTCAGGTCACGCTTGGCAAAGGACTTCATCGAGCCAATAAACCTGCTGCTCTCTGCGTTCTCCCCCCCCACTTTGCCCATGAACTTGCTGTTAGCCAGACCACCCGCAATCTTCTGAGCACCAAGCATGGCGTGGTATCCCATCAGATCGTTGATCTTCATCTCACCTCGAATGCGAGGGATCAACACGCCTTGGATGTAACTGCTTGTTGCCTTGTCTCCTGCCAGGTCAAGGTCGCGGACGAGTGTTTGATAAACGTCGTACCTCGAGCTACCACCAAGCATCATCCGAGAAGCGACTTCTCTCCTTGCGTCCTTCGCCTTCTGGACAGGAAAATCTTTCAGTGCAAGTCGAACGTCACCCGGCAGTGGGTCGGCGTAGAACGCTACATCATTACGGGTCTGCTTCAGATACTTGTTAACCGAGTATTCAAAGTCCAAGTTTGAGACCTGGACAATGCCATCTTCAGGGCTACGACGGAATGCTTCATGAAGAAGCTTTCGGTTCTGGCCGATGAAGTTTTCAAGGTTGGAGTTCTGCTTACCTGACTTGAAGTACAGCTTGGCAATCTCTTCAAGGTCTTCAGGATCATAGATTCCATCAGACACACTTCGGTTGCGGACACGACCAGAAGCAAAGTTCACCTTGCGACGAGAATCCTGCACCCGATCAACACGAACCTTCTGCCCGTTCTCCTGGACATTCGACCAGGCATTGCGAGGCATGTAGGTTTCAAGATCGTCAAGGGAACGCTGATCTCTAATCAGACCCTTGAACTCAGACAGATCGAGAGAACCGTTACGAAGCTTCTTGACTACCTCTTCAGCGATCTCATTGTTCATGTGACCAAAGTATTCAGATGCAAGGAAAGGTACGTCTTCAGCCCTTGCCACCTGGACACTCTTCTTCAAGCTGCCGTACAGACGAAGAACCTTGTCATCATCAAAGCCACCGGCCTTGTTGAGGAAGAGGTCTCCGTATCTCTGCTTCATGACACCGCGAGTCATGGACATGTACGGTGCAAACCCTTCAGTCTCCAACCACCGAGACATCAGGTCATCAGGATCCAGGTTTGGACGTACCCGTTGCTCGATCTCATTTGTGATTCGATCGGCACGAGACACCCGGACAGGCACATCATCACCAATGATCGGACGTATCTGATTGAGGAATTCGTCCTGAGCAATCTTGCCTTCATCCAGATCCCGAAGAGCAGCATTAACCAGACCTGCTTGATCACGATTCACAGGCAACTTCTTGCCTGACTCAGTCACCACATTGTGGGCCATGCCCATGTTGGCTTGCTTGCGTACCACCTGCTGGTTCATTCCATCCAGCACTGCATGCATGTACACCTGAGACCGCTTGAGATACGTAGGTAGCGAAATGTATTCGCCATTGATATTGGCAAAGACTTCTGGTGCTCGGTCAGGACGAAGACTTGTAAGCGGGGTCTTCAATCCAAACCTTTGGGAGATACGAGATTGGAGTGTGGCCAGGGTTGATCGAATAGGAATCTGCTCCTGTTCGACAAGATCACTGATCCTCTTCGTAGTCGAGTTCAACACCGTAGGTAGTGCTGTACCCTGCCCCATCTGGTGAGCATTCAACAGGCCCAGGCTCTTCAACACTGACTTGTTGCCAATGACATAGTCAGAGTACTTTGAACCTGTGAAGATTCTGCCTGTGGCAGACAGAGCCTTACCCGCAGCAGGTGACGTAACAAATGTCATCCAGACAAACGGGTTAGATGCCAAGTCGATTATCGTATTGGAAAGAGCAGTACCACCGTACTGCTGCTTCAAACGATCAACAAACGAATCTCTCTCCATCGGACTCAGTGCCGAAGGATCGAGCATCGTCTGTTTGAATGATCGCCAACTCAGTTCGTCGTCAAGAAACTGAGTAAATGCAACACCTGGCCTATCGTAGATTGCGATAGGGTCAAAGCCGTCTAGGCCGTCTTCCTGGGGCTCGTAATCCATCAGCCGATTCGAGTGCGAATCCGAAGCTGAATGACTACACCATCAACGCTGGATACGGCACTCAAGTCAGCCGTAACGCTGTCGCCCTTAGCAATGATATTGTTGGCGTTGTCGATAGTCGCCTTGCCGAAAGCCGAGCTAAGAGTCAATGCTGTATTCACGGCAGCAGTGCCAGAAGCAGTTGTCTTCAAAGTCAGAGTCGGAGTTCCACTATCCGCCTTTGCGTAAATGGACTCAATAACGGTGTCTCGTTCCGCATAAAAGATCGGCTTGTTGTCTGCGGGATCATCACCGTCATTCAGCTGAATAGTGACGATCTGATGAAAGTCAGGGAGTTCAGAGAATTCAATAGGGGTTGCACCTGCCATTAGTCAGTTCCTAAAAAGAGTTGAAAGAAGGATCTTGTCCACCCAAGGATCCCATGTTCTGTGCGAGTTCTTGCAAGAGATCTTGTCGTTGCTGGCCGCCAAGGACAACAGCACCCTGGGGAAGCCTTCGTCCAGCCATCGCACTCATGTACAAGTGAGGGGCCTTCATCTGCAATGCAGCCAGGTTCTGTTCGTGCTGTCTTCGAAGGCGGTCTTTCTTCAGCTGCGAGCCAAAGATCCGACTGTTCTTTTCTTGCTCCTGCCTGAACAAGGCTTCAGGATCTTCTCGTGGTTCCTTGAAACCGAGGTCTTCAAGGGCAGCAACGCCCAAAGGAGCCAAGGCCATCTCCGTGCCATAGAAAGCTGTCAGAGGATTAAGAGGCTTGGATAGAGACGTACCCGTATTACGCAGCAGGCCTTTGATCAGCGATAATCGACTCATCAATAAATCCCCTGCCTAGCCATAAGCTCTGCGTAACTTGGTTTGTTGCGAGCCGCGATCTGATTCAATTCTTGTTCGCGACCCATCACAATCTGTTGAAGTTCAGCAGAGAGCCTGTCTCGATTTGCGGAAGCATTGAGGTTGGACGGACGAGCCATATCGTTTACCGCACCAAACTGACCGTACTTATCTCGCGACATTGCTTTCTGCATCATGCCAGTCTGAAGACCTGACAACATCTCTCGACGCTTTTCAGCATCTTCTCTTTCTCGAGCAGGGCCTCGAGAGATGAGGTCGTAAGCCAATAGGCCGTAACCGATTGGACCAAGCATTCGAAGCAGTGTCCCACCTGCACCCATGGGAACGGCAGCCTTCGCAGCCTTTGCCGTCTTTGAAGCCTTAGAGGCTTTTGATGAAGCACCACCAGGTAACTTTTGATTTGCTTTATCTGCCTGCTGCTGAAGAAGCTTGGCTTTGCCACGGGTCGCTTCCGCTGCTTGTTCATCAGACCTTTGCTGTGCAACCTGGCGACTGTTTTTAAGGGCACCAGTTGCAATACCTGGATCACGACCAAGACCAATCGCTGCCATAATCCGAGTGAGAGGGCTAGAGCTTACGGCTTCTCTACGAAGCCTCTTGTTGCGGTCACGGCCTGCCTGTTGTTCTGGAGCAGGCTCGTTGGCTCTTGCTTCAGCTGCTGCTGCCTTTCGTTGCCTCTCTTTTTCTTCAAGTGCTGCATTCTTTTCGTCTTGAGCTGCGTCAGGAATCTCGCCTAAGTCTCGACGAACAGCATCCCCTACTTCAGCACCCTTAAGTTCAGGGTCTAGATCAGAAGTACCTTCTCGGTTAGGTGCACTAAGTGAACGCCCAGACGATTCAGATCGTTCCTGAAGAGTACTGAGCAATGCAGGTCTTCGGCCTGCATATTTTTTATCGTTCAGGACATCTTCATTTGTCTTAATGGTAGATGTAGCTTTAACTTCAACTCCTGAATCATCCGCCATCCCTTTGGTAATAATGTCTACCCCGGAAGGATCCCTCTGAGCCCTATAAGAGTCGATAAGAAATTCTTGGGATCGACCTTCATCAATAGCGAGTCGGTAATCAGAAGCTGAGACAAGAATCGTAGTCCCTACAGGATTCTTCTTGACGCCTCCCTGGTCCTTTAGAACTTCAAGTCTAATTTCGACCCATTCTGTAGCGTTAAGTATCTCAGGTTTAATTGCCATGGTTCTCGTCCAATCTGTCAGCTGCATCTCGATGAGTCAAAGCACCGAGTCGAATGGTTGTTTCTTCCCCCCCACGTTCCACCTGGATGACTGCTCGGTCACGAGTCACGGCCCGGTCCTTGCGGTTGTCCCACAAGAATCGACGGACAGAACGAGCAGAGAACTCAGTGGGGGGGACTGAAGTAGCAAGCCCAGGCAGCGGCACCACCACCGCACCGTCCGGGGCCGTATCAAAGTCAAAGCTTGGATCGCTCAGCAGCACGCTGTCGTGATCCATCGCCTTGGTTGAAATTTGCTTCCAGTCACGATTCATCGTTCAAATAACCTCGGGTCTAAGAAATCGATCTGACCAGCCTCAAGACCTGCTTGGTTTGCTTTCCGCTCACCACGCCGTTCAATTTCTTCTATTTGACGTTCCAACTCTGCATCTCTTTCTAGGCGGTCAAGTTCACCAAACTCCATCTGGCGGGTATCTTCAACAATCTTCGCAAGATCAGACGCAAACTCATTTGCATATTGATCAGAATCATCTCGCCTAAAGAACGCTCCATCCTCACCACCAACTGCGCGAGATGTTGCAAGAGTGAAAAGCTGATCAGGATCTGTAAGTCGATCACGCATATACCTCATGTCTTCAGGGGTCATGCCTCTAAACTTTGCCCCGACTACGTTTAGCCTTCTTGCACCATCAATCAAGACCTGAGGAATCTTACTTTCAGTTTCAAAGTTCTCACCTTGTTCAATTCCTGATCGAGCTTCATAGGCAGCACTACTCAAAGTCTTACCTTGATGAAACATGTAAGTACCGAAAGTCTCATGATCAATACTAAGACGATTCAGTTCTCCTCTTAGATCAAGTTCATCGAAATCACCAGTGAGGACTTGCGTAACAAGCCCACGAAAGTTTGCTCGTCTGGTTCCATCTGTGGTGTTTTGTTCCGTACCGGGATTTGATGGCGCTGAAGTCAAGTCCATAAACCCATCTGCAATTCTGTTACCAAGAATTTCCTCGGCGAACCCTACACCAAGTGAACCGGGTCCTCCTACACCAGCAAGATCAGCTCGAACGCTTTCAGGCACTGACTGGTAAGGAATACCTAAACCATCAAGTATTGCATTCAGACCACGATCGAGAAAGAGCGATCCGTTAATGGTAAATGATGCCATTACTTCGCTAAAATCATCGCCAACAGGCGGACCACCGTTACGAGCGATCATGTTAATAATGTGGTTCTGGGATTGTTCCGACAGGTCTCCCATTTGGTTCCGGAAAGCTTGCTGAAGAGCGATGTCAAGTTCGCCAGGCAATATCGTTGCGTCTTCAATTGATTGTTCAACAATTTCTGCCAAGTTATCTGCTCTATTATCAATTGATTCAGCCATCTGACCAGCCTTATCAGTGATGTCGTTTTCACCTCTTTTAAGTCCCATCCTTGCACGTGCGTCAGCAACACCATTGTCAATCAGTTCTCGTTGAAGCCTGTCAGCTTCAGTTTCGTATCTTTCACGTTCTTCACCTGTTGCTTTTGCCGCAGCGAGATTTGCCTCTTGTTTCTTTTGCTCAAGAATTAAGTTTCGTTTCGCAAGACTCTCTTGGAACTCACGATCTTGACTGCTTTGAATAGCAGAAAACTCTTGAGCATTACGTTGCATGCGTTCGTCTGACGCCTGCTTATCTGCAAAGCCTTGCTGCCTTGCCATGATCTGCTCACGAGTCATCTGTCTCGTCGTGGCATCCTGCATGTTTGCCTGACGAGCACTCTCGTTGCGGTCCTTCTCCCGAGCAGCAGCCTTGTCTCCTTCAGCAATGTGCTGTGAAATCATCGGCGACACAGGATTAAGAGGCTGTTGATTCTGAAAAGCACTCATGACATTACTCCAAGATATTCGTCAGGCATTCCCATCATGCGTTGAGAACCAGGAGTCATATCCAACTGAGCCATCTGGGAGAAGATGGCCGCAATCGATACAGGACTCGACGGGTAATCAGCAATGGCCTTGAACGAATTCTCCATGCCTGTGGCAAGGAACTGATTCGCCATCGCTTCTGCACCCTGCTGCATGATCACACCTTGCTGATACAAGTTAGATGCGTTCTGGTACTGCTGGTTTCGAAGAGAACCTGCCTGGTTGATGTTGCTGCCCGCTTGAATACCCACCTGCCCATAGTTCTGGGCACGCTGCATCTTCATCTGAGAACTCAACTCGTTGAAACGACTAGACAAACCTGACATTGTTTGTTGAGTTTGCTGGGCAGTTTCATAATCCATCTGTGACAAAGCAGCTTGAGCCTGAGGATCACCCTTGTCCGCAGCAATCTTCATTTGATTGCGTTGGTTGCCTCGTTGACGAGCAATACCAAGAGCCTGAGCTGAAGCGTCAGATGCAACCGAGCTTTCAAGATCGTCTACTGCTTGCTTGAAGAGGTTGTCAGATTCAGACAACACTCCTTTGTTGAACTCTGTTTGGTCCGACAGGAACTGATCACCCGCAGTCGACATCTTGTCGGCCTGACCTGAGAGTTGATCAAATGCCCGGTTACCGCTTTCCCGAATATTCTGAGCCCCCCCCACATAAGCATTTTGCATGTTCTGCAAGCCTTCGTTCATACGGCCTGCCTGAACTTGACCCGCATTAATCAGGTTCTGGTAGTCAGCCATGAGACCTGCACCCAGCTGAGCTCGAGCTCCCTGGGCTGGAGTCGTCTCAAACGCTGAGCGGGGCATGATGTGTCCTACATCTTGGAAACCATTTGGCCCCTGCCTACCTTCCATGATGAACTGGTTTGGATTGCCTGCGATAGGCATGAACCCCTGTTGGGCAGCTCGTTGTTCCGCACCGGCCTGGTTCTGGAAAAGGTTATAGAACTGATCAAAGTTCCCCCCTCCAAAACCCTGGTTCATGCCTTGACTATTCTGGCCCTGACCAAAGAGGTTACCGAAGTTGTAATTACCAAACTGGCTCATCAAGTTGGCCTTTCAGACATGTCCGTACTCGTGGCTCTGCCTCTACAGATCACAGCCATCAGCTTGAAATCCAGGTCAGGAGCAAAGATCTCGATACCGGGATTTAGCACTGAATCCTGGATACCAAACTTACCGTTGATATTGGTATCAGTGCCCTTGAACGCGGCATAGTGGTTGGACTCCCCGTTCTCCACAGAGTCTCCAATTTGGACCCCTGCAAAGTCAGAAGGAATTGCCTGGACAGAAGGGCTGGTTGCCGTACTGTTCCAAGCTTCACCCCGGAAGAACTTGTAGCCCGTAACCCCACTACTGACATCTGTGAAATGGCAACCGATCGAAGAGATCTGCTTGTTGTTAAACATGTCGTACGAAGTGACCGTCTTTCCGTCCTGTACCCGGACCATGGGCAATGTGGCACCTACCCAGTGGATGTACATAGGAGACAATGCGATGACAGTCCCTGCAATATCTGTCGTAGTACCCGACAGTTTTTGCGTCAGGTCACTGCTTCGTACAAAGAGCTTCTTGGAGTTAGTTCCTGGATTTGTGGCGTAGTAGATCTTGATCTTGCGGCCTACTGCATCAGGGTCAGTTGGGGATTTGACGATGTAGGCATACCCCCCCACTAGATCTACTCCGCTGGTGCCGGCGTCAAGGTAGTCAGGGTTAGTTGAGATCTTGCTTCTCAACTCCAAATTAATGATGGCCTGTCCTGATGGAGGAGAACTTTCCAGACTCGTGCATTGGAAATGGGTGTCTCCCCCAAAGTCCAACGTCCTGATTGTGGATGAATTGGCTGCCACTTGGCTGGAGTTAGACCCTGAAGTCTTGGCCCGATCCACATCCAGCAGATATACCCGAGGCTTCCAATTAGTTGGGATGTCAGCTGTCAATGTTGAAGGGTGATTCTGAAGGAAGAACGCCCTTTCAACCATTGAAGTATCGACACCAGGTACAGGATCCTTGGTTGACCACACTCGAGGCCAGACACCCTTCTTGACCTTGTCGAAGGGCATGTCGTGGAACTCACTGACTCGACCCACATTGAACCAAAGACAAGCAACTTGCTCTGTGGCGGGGTTCAGCAAGAACATGCAAGAGGCATAGGGATCAAACTCCATCTGGAGCGATTCCAGATAGGGCTTCCAATCCTCCATCAGCAGGTTGTCCAGGAACTCCACATCATCTAGCTGACCGTTGTTGGCTACGGCTTTCAGTCCCTTAGTCGTAACGAAGTAAGCCAGTGGTCCCGCTGTGGCTGCAGCATCCTGACCCGCCAATCCAAATCCAGCATGCATGTCTTCGATCTGAAGGAACAGTCCGTTACGACGGATGTGGTAGATCCGGTCCTTGCTGAAGCCGACAGCAAACTCTCCGACTCTGACCAGCTTTTCAATCCGATTCTGATAAACGTCTGGGGTGTACTTGTTGTTGATGGGGAACAACTCAGGACTACGCTCAGTCAGAGATGACCAGCGCAGTTCACCTACGTTACGAATCCTGTCTTCCTGATTACTGAGGATTTGAGTTCCGTCGACAGGATCTGCAACAAGCAATGCACCTTCGAACGGTACGGCACTCTTACCTCGAGGCACTTCATCGTCATAAATGACCTTGTCCAGGTAAATGTCCTGCATCGCAAGTGCCATGTCAGGCAACTCGTAAAGACAGACATAAGCTTCCATTCCGGAAGACTGGGTATAAGCTGCGTCTCGACTTACCAGAAGATCTGAGAAGTCGTAAATGTTGTCCAAGTGGAGAATTGAGGCTGCATAGATCCCCCCCACCTCCTGGGTTCGTACAGATCTGAAGATGTAAATCTGGTCGTACTTGGCTCCATCAGCATGGAAATACAACCTGGCATACTTCTTACTTCCGCCACTAAAATCATCCTCACGAACTCCCTTTACTTCACTGAGTGCAGTTCGTCGACCAGACTTGGAGTCATGCAGGTAGTAAGCAAACGAGTAGTTGCCTGGTTCAAGCTCCTGATACTCACGATCAGGAAGAATATCCACTAACGCTGCATCATCAACGGCATCCGCTGTCTGATCTACTTCGTGCTTACTGTTGTTGGACAAAACAAGTTTTGCTTTACCTGAACTCAGCGCAATTGTCCCTGGATTTCTAGAGTCAATAACAGACGCACTGTGCCCCGGGTCATCCTTCGCCAACAATTTAGGCTGTGCCCCAGGGCCGCCTTCAACCACTTTGAGTTTGTTGCCTGAACTCGTCTTATCAATGTAGATGACAAGCGGCTTCTTGCCTCGAACAAAGACAGAGACAAACTGTCCCATGGAAACCACATCCATGGATGAAAGATCCGTTTGATCTCCGGCTGCAATACGCACTGTCCGCCAACCAGTTGTCCCTGTCGTAACGTTCGTTCCGTGGAAAGGAAAATCAGCAACGAGTTCAGTAGGACAGTAGTCCATGTAAATGGCGGGGTTGCCCCCCAGCACATTCTTAAGTCGATACACAAACCCGTGGGCAAACTGGCCTTCTGAAATGTGGAACTGGATTGGGAAGCAGTCAGTTACCACGGCCGTGTAAGTGTGGTCTGTCCCCCCCACTCCACCGTCAGCTTCGTTGGGGCTGAGAACCGCTGCGGTGATATTCAGCTCGTGGGCCAGCTTCATCCCGCTCGAGGGACGAATGCCGAATCGCAAGGAGCCGTCAATGCCGGTCAGTTCGTGAGCCACCTGCTG
>Ga0209535_1002677_pt1 | contig 11592 bp, 18 predicted proteins | sample LinPmetageLP28_FD_184041 | JGI IMG/M metagenome (GOLD analysis project Ga0209535, IMG submission 184041) | Marine viral communities from the Pacific Ocean - LP-28 (SPAdes) (version 2) | ecosystem: Environmental > Aquatic > Marine > Oceanic | place: Pacific Ocean | collected 2009-08-22
CCCATCCACTGTGCGTAGATGGCTTTTGCCCAAGCAAGACCGTAAGCCTGCGTGAGTTTTTCTTCGGTTGGTGCTAAGGCGTCGGGAAATGTTGAATAACCGTTCGCTGGACGACTTTGTGACATATGTATCTAAAAAGATGGTATACAGTTAACTTATGCAAATATAAGTTAAATAGTAGCCGTCATGGGAGGCGGCTCAATCCATCAACATAGTCTGCCCAATAACTTTTTGACTTAAAACTTTATTTACTTTAATTTGAACTTGCCCTTTGTATGTTTTTGCAAACAACCTATCCTTTAGTGAGGCTACACTTTTATCATCTTTGATCATGATCTCTTGGGGATCACAATACTTAGAAACGCACCACTCTTTTGCTTTAAGATAAGGTTGTTGTCTTTTTTTATTGGGGTAAAACTTTCTGTAACCAATCTCAAGTTGGAGGTAGTATATGTCTCTGGACTTCATCTTAAAATAACTTTACCTTTTCTAAACCACTTCTTATCATTGTAGTTTGTTTTCTCAACAGGTTTTATATTACCCTGCGCGGCAAGCAATGCCAACCCGCTAGATATGGTGAGGTCAAACTTAGTTCTATCGTCAATCTTATAATTGATCCAATCTTCTAGAGTTCTTTGAAAAGGCATTCTGCCCATCTCTATAGACTCTTCGTTTAACCCTACATGGGAATGTATATAAGCCTCAATAGATTGAGCATGAGCCTGAATTATTTCTTGAGAGTTAGATGGTATTCCTTTTGTTTTGGTTTTAGAACCAAATCCAGATCCTAGGTGTTGAGGTCTATCTAATAGATAATGATCATATCCCCGTGTTTCAAAATACCTAGCAATACCATACTTGTTGTTTTCTATCAGAACAGGATAGCCATAATACTTAGCCGCCATTAATATGTCTTCATAAAAGATTTTAGCCAGGGGTGGCCGACTTGCATACTCAGCAACAAACATATTTGCTGGATACTCAGTAGAGAATTTATTATAAAAATGACATGCACCTTTAGACCCCCTGCCGTCAACAGTTGCGTCAATATCATATGAGTCAACTCCAGCACAACCTAATAATTTGTTCTGAGGTCCATTAGTATTTCTCATTCCTATGGGCGGTAACCAGCCTATATGCCATCGTCCATTAGGATCAGGAGCAAAGATTACTTCGGAATCTTGCTTTCCGTTCTTCCAAATAAAGTTGCCAAGAACTACAGGAGAAGGATACAGTTCGTCGTTATGTTGTATCTGTTCATATATTTTCTGGACATTAAAGACAGAAGACTTAGCACTATCCCTAAATGCTTCTTGCTCGGTAAATGGAAACTGACGTATGACTTCATTGAGTTCGTAGTTATCATCGACCAATGCTTTTCTTTCATTCTTTAAAAAAGTCTTAGCCCCAATATTTATTCGTTCACCATCCAGACCCTCTACGGGGTTTGCTGGGTTGTCAACTACAGGAATACCATATTTGTTAAAGAAGCCCTCTAAGGCTTCGTATGCAGGTATAAAGATGCGATACAGTCCGCTCTTGGTTCTGTCATTTTCATTCCTGTCTTTGGGATCGCTATTGTAAACTACATTTCTAAAATTAGCACCACCTTTATCTAAAGGATTAACCGTGCTTCCTACCAATGCTTTTCCTACGATTCTTCTACCAACCAATAAACAGGTTCTATGTATTCTCCAGGACTCTCTTATATCTGTAGGTCTTTCCCACTTGCCTGCCTCATCCATGTATAGTATGTGGAGTTTCTCTCCATCATATGCATTATTTGTAGTGTTCTTCCAGTTAACTATAGAGTTAAGGGCGTCCCCCTGAACAGATGTTTTGTTCTTCTTTGTTATTCTTTTTGACGGCTCTCTAAACGCTAACTCCATTCGAGGGTTTGTAGTTCCATCTTGAATGGGTTTAAAGAAAAAAGGATAGGACTTATAAATAGGTACAACCTTTTTCATAAAGATATTCTCTTGTGCGTCTGTTCCAGTCTTAGACATAATGCCAAGCAGTTTGTCTTTAACCTGAGTTGCTTCTCCTACCAGCAAAGAAGAAGACATTTGAGTATAGCCAGAACGTCTACACTTTGTGTATACTTGTCCTAGACATCTTGGGTCTCTGAAGCATGCCTCCATGTGTAAGAACAGTTGCTGTTGGAACTGTAAAAAACTGGGGTATCCCACATCAATCTTGGACCACTGAAGAAAGAAATAGTGGTGTCCTGAGATATAGGTTGGTTCTCCGTTATTGTAAAACCAAACTCCGTTTCTTCTTCTTTCATATTCTGTTTTAATATAAGATTCATATTTTTTTCTAAACTCATCTGGAGTTTGAGACCATTCATCCATGGAAGATATTAATGCTAGGTCACTTGGAAGTTCCTGGCGTTTCCAATACTGATCTTGCTTCTTTAAGTTATGAAATAATATTTTCTTTTTGGTAGGGACCTTTGGTAACTGTATTGGCAAATCACCTATACTTATAACTTTACCCTGAGTTCCATCTGGACATATGTTTACAACAGGCTCCTCTCTACCTTCTAGGTCTACAAGAACACTCACGGCCTAGAGTATTGCTCCGCAAATCCACTTGAGTAATCTTTAGCACCTTCTATCGTTCCATCTTTAGTTAGGCTATTTATAATAGCCGTAGTCTTCTCTATCTCTATAATTAATTCTTTAGCGTCTACCGCTGTTTGCTTAATTGCCTGGAGTTCTGCTTTACGCTGTGAACCTGATAGTTCATTGTCTACAGGTTTTTTTATTTCTTCAATCATGTTATGTACCGCTATTTGCATAGAAGACCTAAGGTTTTTAGCCGTAGCGATATTGTCGTATTTATTCTTGGACTGTCCCATGTACTGCGTCTATTATAGTTCTGTACACTTTCTCACCTTCTACTTCCATTTCGTAATCTGAGGAATCTCGAATCCAACAAGTGTCGCCTACATTTAATCCTATCTCTTTCGCTACTCGACTAGGATATTTTAAGATACCGTATTTTCTACCGTGATCGTAATTTTTTTCATCTAAGACAAGTTCAAACATTGAAGACTTAGGTAACACAGGCTTCCATGGTTTTAGGAACAACCAATTACCTAGAGTATGTATCTGGTTATCTTGATTATAAGCAAAGGCTTGATTGCCAAAGTGATCCCATTCATCATAGACAACATAATACAATCTCTTTTTATAATCGATAATCTGACCTCTTGGTCCTTTATTTTCCTTCATCTCTTTACCTTCAGATCCATCTAAGTGAGTTCCTCCCAATACTACATTGTGATGAAAGTAAAGAAGGTCTCCTGGCTTGGCTCCTGTTTTGTGCTTCTCTGGAGTTGCAACAATTTTTGCAGAAGAAACTCTATTTGCAAACTCATTCCATTTTGCATCAAGATACATTTCCTTATCACCGATCTTTACGGTCTCTTTAAGTGTTTTAGGAATGTGTACTATAAAGTGATACAGTCCTTTCATGAAAAATCACAATCATGTTCTATTAGACAGGGCATACTCTCTACCGTCTTCCACAACATTATACCTTCCTCTTCGTTTTCTATGTAAATTAACCAACGGTTGATTCCATACTTAGACATACACTTATCGTCTTTGACGATGGCGTGAACTTTTCCTGCTCCCGCTCTTTGTCCAACATAGTATGCCATTGCGTCCTTAGGGTTCAGACCTACTACTATCTTTCTTATGAGTTCCACTTTCTTTCAATTTTAATTTATTTATCATTTTCCATCCAGTAATCAACAGAAGAACTATCCTTTCCTTCGTCTCCTATGGAGTTAAAGTAATCTTGCAATATGTTCTGAGTCATGGTGTGCATCTCAATTGCGTTCTGAGCGTTAAACCCTGACATGTGTTCCACTTTAGCCTCGCCGTATACATCTTCTTCTACTGGCCTCATGATAGCAAAGCAATAACAACACATGAAATCATCACCTAGTCCTGCGTCTTGAATAAGGTCCTGTACGTCGTCAATCTTTTCTTTTATCTTAATAAAAGTTTCGACTCTTAATTGTTGATCCTCGTAACTCATAACGTATACTAAGTTACGCTATCTGTGTTACAATGCAATATGAGTTGGTAGAGTATGTGGCCGCAATAGACGAAGACAGAAATATAGAGAAGTCCTCTCCTGCGGTTACTTGTCTTGTACCCGTTAAGGTAACGACTCCCAAGTTTTGTGAATTCATAGTTTGATTCATTTCTTGAAAAGTTGCAGTGTTACTATTCTCTACTATTTTAGCATTAACAACAGGTGTTCCTGAGGAAGATTCTATCTGCATACAGACTTCAAACTTATATGTTCCAGAAACATTTATTGCTATTGATGATCTCAATTCAGCAGCGTCTAGAAGTTGTATTTGATCTGTAGCACTAAATCCAGCGGTAGAAGATTTCCCTGCACCAGAAGCAATAGACTGCCAAGAAACAACTGTAGATGCGGTTGGGATAGATGTGCCTGCGTTCGCAACTAAAGAAAGAACAGGCAAGAAGTTCGTGCTTCCTGCTGCACTCTGGACAAATGTAACTAGATCAGAAAAAAGAATATACTTATATGCCGATGTGCTCTCGTCCCATATTAAATACTTGTCAGCGTTTAAAGCAGTTGCAGCAGTTAACTGAGAAAGGTTAACAGGATCGGTAACACCGATTGTGTTTCCTGTAGCAGCCAATGGTAAGTTTGCAGTTATTGACGCACTACCAAATGCTGATGTGTCTAGTTCTCTTGTTACTACAGTACCTGATGTTGCTATAAGCAACGCTGTCAACTCTGTAGATGATGTTGCAGGCTGCGGAACAATAGATAAAGCGCCAGCGACTTCTACGTCACTAGTAGATAGTTTTAATGCTGAGTTATTTCCGTCGCCGTCCTGCACACTTTGCTTAGTTCCAGAGAGTGCTGAAGTTGCTAACTTCAAAATTATATTGAAGGTATCTTTTATTTTAGTTCCACTAAGTGATGCCATATCTTTACTTTTTTACAAAGATACAATTAATAGATCATGCCTAAGAGCCGTGTGAAGAGGAGCAAGATGTTCAGAGACTTTTCCTTTATAGATAAGAAATCTATTGGAAGTAATCACATTAAGCACTACAAAAGAATAATGAAGGAGGCCGTAAACACTTATGGCCTGAGTGCCAGGCAGATACTGTTTTTAATTCATGCTTACGACTTAGAGTTCTGGACAATCGATTACATATCTAAATCTCTTGACGAAAGAAAAAACCAAATAGGAATAAAGGTATTGTATCCATTACTAAGAAAAGAGTATGTCTATAAGCACTTTGACAAACTAACCCCTTCTGATACTTTAGAAGATCACATCTTTAGGGACGAGACAAAATACAATTATAGAATAAGATATGCTATAAGTCAGAAGGCCAGACTTCTTGTTGCTCGGTTTTATAATAGACTTGAGGGGAAGATAAAATAAAGGTTTTTCTAATCGTCTGGTTGTGAGTCTATTATGTAATCAGAGTATTCATCTTCAAGCCTGGGGTATTCAGACTTGTCTTCGTCCATCCATAAATTGCAAACACTAGCCGTAAGTTGAAAATATTCTACTTGGGAAAGCCCTGTTTCTTTTTGCATTTCAGAAATCCTACATATAGTTGGTCGGGTTTCATAAATAGAACAAGAGTTGTCTGGTTTAAGATTGGTACATGAGCCGTCGGTGCGGACGGATAAATTATTAATGGCTAATACTTCTTTTGGCATTGTGCCTACCCTTCGACAACAGGCACCACATCCGTTACATTTAAAGTTCATTACAATAAGATAGACAGAGTAGAGAATACCCCCAACAATAATCCTAGAGCCAAAGCAAAAGAAAGGTAAATAAATAACTCTCCTTGGTCTATTTTACGCATTTCCTGATCTTCCTGCTCTACCCATAGCAGCAAACTTCTTAGGACCATACTTCTTACGACCTGCTATTGCTGCAATACCTTGCGCATTCTTTTTACTCTTACCTTTTTTCATTAGTTTTCTAACAAGGTCTTTAAACTTGCCTCCTTTTTCCATGTCCTCTTCGGCTGCTTTTTTTACAGACTTTCCTGGAAGGCTTTTTAATTGACCACCCGCTCCTGTTAGTGCTCCACCTAATGCGGTCCTACCTAGATCTTTTAGATCCATTTTCTCACCACTTAATAGTTTTGAACCTACAGCACTAAGTGCGCCGCCTGCAACGGCTCCTCCGCTAAAGAAGTCTCTTGTTTGTTTTGATGGAGCATCCGCTTGACGAGGTAGTTGCTTCTTTACTTTATCGCCCGCCTTCTTCTTTCTTATACTTGTCAACCCAGGCAGAACTTGATTTTTCTTGTCACCAATTCTTGCACCTGGTATTGCCTGTCCCTGCGTATCTGCCACATTATGTGTGATATTAATCGCGACATTCTTTTTTAATTTCCCTAGATTTTTTTTGCCTTTTTGTTTTGCAAACTTTTGAAGTTTACCACCTTCTTCGTAGAATTGACCTAGTTGAATATTCTTAACACCTATAGAGTTTATATCATTGCTACTGAACGATAGATACTGCGCTAGTGCTGCTTGTCTTTCTGGACCCGCTGGAATAGATAAGAGATCATAGTTAGATACCTTTCCTCCTCTTTTATATGTCTTGGCTTTTCCTCCTTTTTTCATGGTTCGATATTGTTTAGTTTTCTCGGCGATTTTTTTTGGTTGAGCAACAGTTTGCTTTCCTTCCTTTGTTCCTTTTCTTTTTGCTGCCGTAGTGGCTGCATACTCTTCATCGGTTAGATTCTCTATAGCGGCCTTTGGCAAATATCTTTCTCCAGTCTTTGAAGACTTCTTACCAGACTTGGTTCTCCACTCTTGTTCGGTCCAGTTCTTTAATGACTGTTGTGACTTTTTTAATGCCATCAGTTTGTATAGCCCCCTCCAGCCTTTTTATAAGCAGAGGCTAACATCTGTGCTTTTCTTGCAGACCATTGTCCTGCACCGCCTCCTTTAGTTCCAGCCTTTATTCTGTTGAATATTCTTTTACGCATTGTTGGCTTAGTATAATTACCTGCGGCATTTACTCCTCCATTCTCATAGTAAGACATTCCACTTGGCGCAGATACATCTACTCTCATTCCTTTGTTGGCTTTCTTAGCGTGATCTACTAATTTAAAGTCAGCCGTCCTGCTAGCCCCTGGATGTGCTTTGTAGTCTCCCTTCATTAAGTAATACCTGCCACCTTCCAACATCCAATGATGTCCTTCTGGCGCGGGCACCTTTGCTTTCTTGCTAGAAATCTTTAAGGTTCCTTTAGGTACTGAAGAAGATTCTTTTTTCCTGGTATATTTCTTGACGGCCATTCTACAAATTTACAATAACCAGTCGTACTTTTTGGGTACCGAGAATGAAGGGCAGGCTTTGGCTGCAAATTCATTGTGGCCATTTATCCTGATCTTTCCGTAGTCTCTATATTTCTCCCTGATAGCAAGTATAAGATTTACCATGGCGGTATCCTGCTCTTCGGTCATGGTGTCTTTCGGCGTCTTGCCATCCGCCTCCACACCACCTATATAACATATACCTATGGTTCCTTTGTTTTTTCCTTTGCAGTGGGCACCCATTCTTTCTACTGGTCTGCCTTCATGTACTGAGCCGTCAAGGTAAATGACATAGTGGTATCCGATATCGCTCCACCCTCTTTTGATGTGCCACTCTCTAATGGTCTCTACTGATACATCCTGCCCTTCTCTAGTTGCAGAGCAATGCAATATAATACTGTCGATTCTTCTCATGGATCAAATGTACTTATTTATGGACCGAATATTTGGACCTCCTTTTTGGATTCCTTATCTTTAAGTATGCCAAGTTATAATAAATACAAAGACAAGAAAACGACACGATACAAAACTTTAATGGAGAATCGTCCAGGTTTTGCAAAGCATCAATTAATGAGTGCAGGTAGAAGTGGTGACCACAACACTACAATTCTTACACAATTACCTAAGTCCCTCATAAGAGTATCAGACGAGAGATGGATAAAGGGTAAATTCAAAGGAGTTAAAATAAAAGACTCAGACAAGCCCTACGTTAAATGGGTACTTGAGAATAGGGATATGCCAAAGTCACATCAGGTATTGATTCGTGATATCCTAAAGACAATGAAATAGATGTTACAACACCATTTGGATACTAACTTTTTATGCTATACCTTTGCTTTGCATTTGTAAATTGGAATACGAAACGGGGAAAAACTAAAACTTCGGATTAGGGCCGCCAACAGCGGCACACTAACCAGAACCTCCAACTAGACTCACAACATCTTTAAGAACATCCACACCATCGGTACAATATAATACCGCACTACAACTATACTGTCGTCAAACTATATGTTTGAACACGCTTCAAGCGCTTCGCGCTTCCGCTCCTGGGCAACTAGTGTTACGGCTACTTCATCATCATACAGAACTACATTTCGGGCATAGGTTTATTCCTGTGTTGCTTGTGCTATGTCCTGCAAAATTTACTTAGATATGTCCACCGTGGGGATTATATATATACACGACGCTCGGAAAGCCAAACCAGAACTCAGTTTACGATTAGACCCCCCTCTTCCATATTTATTTTGTTGCAGACTTTTTGGGATTTCGTTAGTTAACATAATATATATTATAGGATGTACCATTGTTACCTCGATCAGTTCCTACAACACCGACTCCCACTGAGATCCGAAAGCGAAGACCTTCCCACAGGGCAGAGATCGGCATAGCCCCAGGGGGCCAAGCCTTCCCCTACCTTCCCCTTAAAGGAGGAACAATCCTACCCCTACTTCCAGACATCTCAACATTAACCTAAACAGACAACACACTGCTATCGTTTAACGCCATATAAATAGTTCAGTGACCATATCAATATTCCGTCATGATTGAGCACAATAGACAGCCCGAAAAGTAGGTCTAGAAGGACGCATGCAACTCTATTATATAAGGCCACAATTTGGTGCTCGAAAAGTAGTTCAAACCTCCTCCAGGAAAAAAAGTTATCAAAAAGATTTGGTCATGTCAAAAATAAATTTATATTCATCCTTATATAGGGCTCAATATATTCTTAGAGCCGTCACCCTGGTAACACCTCGTCCAGGAAAGCCATCCTCCAGTAAAAAATATTTTAATCTCTGCATCCCTTACTACTACTATGCTGTAGACTTATCTTTTGTGAGATGTACAAATTTGTTTTGTCAGTCTGGAATATTATCCCGTAATTAGCAATCTAATCAAAACGAAAGTAGCCTATGTTTAAATTTTCGCCACTATAAAGTGAGCCACCAAGCGCGACAGAGCCGAGCATGACATCGGAACGCAAACTCCTCGCCCAGTTTATAACCCTGCAAAGCGTTGAGGAATCGTAACTAGCACCTACGACATTTTAAGAAGGAGACTCGAAACCATAGTAAAGTTGTCCGACTGAGTAAACTGGAACCTAAATAGCCCTGGCCCATATGGAGACATCAGCCAGTCATCTATATTGAGATGTGTATCTCAACTGAGGATTCCGAAAGGATGAAATAGATATCTAATCAAAACTAAAACAAAGCAATCATGAATACATTAGAAAAAAACGTCAGAATCGATCTGTTAGGAAAAAAGTTCCAGGATATGACCTGGTCTGAGTTTCATACTTTGGATAATCACGCCATCATATATAGGGCGGCTTGCCTACTAGCCAAAAACATCGAAGACCTTGACTTTTGGGTGGGTGGTACAAACTGGGACATCAATATCTATAGGGGTAGTGTTGATGAGCACGCAACCATCAGTTATTATGACTACGATGGCTTAAAGACTAAGCAGAAGAAGGATATTCCTACAATCACCATCTTTCGACCTTTAAATGGTACAGTCCAATGAGAGCCGTAGACATCACTCCTGGACTAGAGCGGCGTAAGAACGTCTCCAGGATAAGTTACTCAACCTTGTATGTCAGTCGAACCCATGTAGGGTTCTCTGGCAAACTGGGTATTGGGTTTGTCAAGCGGACCAAAGCAGGAGTTCGCAAAACTTTGAATGGCCGAGTCAAGTGGTACCATAGTTGTGCCACGAGCCTGGTCGATGCTTTGAGAACTGTACGCAGTCACTACAGCATCAAGGTGCCGTCATCTGGATGGGACAAGATCAGAGTCAAGCACTACAATACTACCGAGGTAGATCAACTGGTTGCGGCCAGTATAAATAGTCTTTAAGCCGCAAGCGTGTCCTGGAGTTAATCTTCCAGGGCGGTAGCAATAATGCTAGTAATCTCTAAAATAAATAATTATGAAAGCGCAAGAATTCAAAAAATACGAAGCATATAACTACTACAAAAAGTCAGCAGAAGACTTTCTAAATTTTGAGACTGATACAGAAAAAGCACATCGCCTATTAGAAGAGGCTAAAGAGGCTATATCTCAACTCGAAGAGTTAGGTCCCAATTACGCTGTGTGGCAGGCGGCCCAATTCAGTCACAAGGTCTTAAAGCAAGTAAGTAACCATTTAAGTCGTGTAAAATGAGCCAGGAACATATCAAAAGCAAAAGAATAGCGACAGGCTTATATCAAGCAACGTACAGAGGTCATGTGGTAACAATCGCTAACGTCCGTGACGAAGTAGAATGGGAGGGTCCTGGAACGCTCTTCTGGAGTGTTCAATCAGATACTCTCGACCTGGATTCTAGAGGTGACGATACTTTATTCATTAATAAGTTTGATGCCATGTGTTGGTTTCCAAATATCGTTGATAACGTACTTGACGGTACTTCACTCGTCTGAGCGAGTATAAACCACTTTAGGCTCAGAGCGTCCCCACTTCGGTGGGGGGTAGCAATAATGCTAGTAATCTCTAAAAATAAATATTATGAGTTCTATAGACTATTATAACAATCACAAAGTACCCACGACTGTTCAGAAGTTAGTCGATCATGCCAGTCACCTGGTAGATGCCTATCGTGCATTGAGCGATCACTACGATGAGATCCCAGGTACATATGACGGGACCACTTACTACAATTACATGAACGTCAAATCTATTAAAGTTAAGAATCAGTTCGTATACATCAAAGCCGAGGAAGGTCCCGATGAGTACAAATTTGAAAAGCGGTACAACTGCAACAAAGAGGATGAGTTCGATTTCGGTGGATTGACAGATGTCCTCTACTCCCTTAGATTAATAATCAAGACCTACAAGAGGGTGTTAGGGTTTGACGTTATGCCCAGGATCGAGAAATGCGACCAGGATGATCTTCATTGCTATGACTACGAACAATGCGATGTGACTGGAGAGCGTGTTCCAGAGAACTGGATCCATACTCCTGGGTGCAATTACATCGAATGGACTACAAATCTTGGAGTCATTTCTGTTAAGCGAACTGAGAAGGCCCGAAAAATAATCGAGAGAGAACATAATTTCTCACAAGGTTGTTGGGCTGTTAGCGCCAAGGGTAAAAAAGCATACCCAAAGGAGTTCGTATTCAACTCGTCTGAGCGAGTATAAATAGGCTTTTGGCTCAGAGCGATTCCTGGAGCGCTGTTTCCAGGGATGTAGCAATAATGCTAAAACAATTTAAATCTTTAACCATGAA
>Ga0209535_1002684_pt1 | contig 11584 bp, 21 predicted proteins | sample LinPmetageLP28_FD_184041 | JGI IMG/M metagenome (GOLD analysis project Ga0209535, IMG submission 184041) | Marine viral communities from the Pacific Ocean - LP-28 (SPAdes) (version 2) | ecosystem: Environmental > Aquatic > Marine > Oceanic | place: Pacific Ocean | collected 2009-08-22
AAGCAAGACCAATTAAGAATTTTAGACAAGATATGAAGATCAATTCTAAAATGTATGAGCAAGCATTAGAGTTTGTAGCATAACAAATTAAATGCCCCCGAAAGGGGGCAATATTTATAACATATAATTCTATAATATGGAAATGACACCACAAGAAAAAACACGATTCGATAAATTATCTACTGATGATCAACTTAAATTAAAAGCTGTAATGCAAATGATGCAAAAAGAAAAGGATGCTACTGAAAAAGATGCTAGAAAAGCTAAGGGCATGATGGAAGATGATGGACCAAAAGTTGTTAATAGTCTTAAAGCTTTAATAATTAATGCATTAAAAAAGGTACACCAAGGTGCTTATAGAGATGATACATATGATTCATTTTATACTGAACTAATGCAAAACGTAGATGCAGGTAGAGTTGAATTAGATGGTTTAGATGTTGAAGATGAATTTGATAACTTTATATCTGTAAATTCTGAATCACCCTCTGATTTTATGGAAGAAGATGTAAAGACACTTAAAGAAATAGATGGTGGAGTTGAATTCTTTAAACGTATTGCGTTTAAAAAATAAGTCATAATTTATGTTTACAGAAAATCAGGTTATAAAATTAAGAAATTCTCTTAATAATGAAGGATATTGTCAAGTAAATAATATACTCCATCTTCAATTAATAGAATACCTTAAAATAGGTTCTTCAATGTTAGAATTTGAAGCTAAAGAAGAAACTAATGGTAAAGAAGAAATAGTAAAAACTAATTTACAACACTCTATTTCAAAATATTCTTCTACAATAGGAGAAAACTTACTTATTTATTTAACCCCAATTTACTCTCAAATTACAAATAAAAATTTAATACCTACTTATTCTTTTTATAGAAAATACTTCCAAACTAATACATTAGAAAAACACTTAGATAGACCTTCATGTCAATACTCGGCTACTATACAAATTGATAGTAGTAAAGATGAATCTTGGCCTATTTTTATTCAAAATAAAAGTAAACAAGATATTAAATGTGATACTAAAAAAGGAGATGTAATATTTTATAAAGGAGAAGAAGTATTACATTGGAGAGAAGAATTAAAATATGAATATAGTTCCCACTTATTTTTACACTGGGTGGATGGAGATGATCCTACTTATAAAGAATTTTGGTGGGATGGGCGAGAAAGACTTGGAATTTCTAAGTAGTATTCGTATATTTATCGAAAATAAAGGTTATGGCATTATTACAATTTAGTAATAAAAATAAGTACAATAATATAAGAACACGTATTATACACAATGATACTACATCATTAAGTATCAATCCCTCAGGTTTTGGAAAGTCTATTCATGTAAATGTTTTTAAATATATTTATGAGCACTCTGTTTTGGCTCCTAGTTTATTTACAAATTTAGATGGTGAGAGATATATTGTACCAACATGGCAAAAAGTTCATCCAAAAACTGAACTAAATGATATTATTTGGAAAAAACCAAAAGTAAAAAAACAGAATAAATTTAAAAAGAAAACATGGAAATTCGATTCATCAAGTAGTGATTCAATTTACATGGTAACACAGGTTGATTCTACTACCTTGAAGTGTAATTGTCCTGGTTTCTATAGAGCAAAAGATAGAAGCTTAGGATGTAAGCATGTTCAGAAAGTCAGAGCAAGTTTAACTAAATAATTTATATGAGAAAACCTATAACAATGGTTTTATTTGTTTTAACATTAATGTTAGGTTCAGCATTTGTAGAAGCAAAAAATAAACTCTATTTTTATAGAGCTCAAGCAATAAAGGTATCAATACAACCTATTGAAGTAATGGTGCCTGAAATTAAAGTAAATAAAGTAGAAATACCTGTAGTTAAAAATCATAATCTATTTTTACAGGATATTGGATTTAGAGAATCAACAAATAATTATAAAGCCGTTAATCAATTTGGTTATTTAGGTAGATATCAATTTGGTAGAAAAACTCTAAATGCGATTGGATTTGAAGATGTATCTAATAGAGAATTTTTATCAAATCCATCTATACAAGAAGAAGCAATGTTAGTTTTATTACAAAAAAATAAACGTACATTGCGTAGAGAAATTAAAAAATATGTTGGACAAACAATAAATGATGTTTATATTACCGAATCCGGATTATTAGCTGCAGCACATTTAGCTGGAGCGGGTAATGTTAGACGATTTTTCCGTAAGGGGTATGAGTTTAAAGATGGTAATGGTACTAAAATGACATCATATATGATTAAGTTTGCTGATTACGATTTAAATTTATAAATGTTATGAAAGTAGGTTCTTTTGTTGAATGTATTGATGATAAATTTAGTAGTGAACAACTAACTAAATTAAATAAAACACCTAAAGAAGGTGATTATTATACTATTAGAGATATAGTAGAATATCCTGAATATAATAGGGTTGGAGTACGTTTAGAAGAAATATCTAACCCATCAATTGATAAAGGTGGATCTCCACATGAACCAAGTTTTGGAATATTTAGATTCAGAGAATTAGAAATTCCACCACCAATGGAACTTAAAATTAGGGAAATATTAGATAATGATTTAGAATTAGTTGAAACCGAAGATGACGGAATACTTAGAAAAATTTCTAATTAAAATGATTACACATTATGTACCTGATGGCATTGACCCAGTACTTCATGTAAATTGTAGGGCACACATGTTTGAAATTATATCTAAACTAATTAAAGAAGAAAAAATTCCGCCAAAATTAGCGATTATTAAATATTTATGTATGAATTATAAGGAAACCTTATATTCAAAGTTATCAACATTAAATTAAATTAAATATATGAAAACTATTTTAGTTATTATTTTAGTACTTGCAGTTATAGCTGGAGGTATATGGGTTGCTACTAAATATTTTGGATTGTTTGCCGATGCAGATAAGGATGGAATTCCTGACGAAGTCGAAGATACAGTTGAAGATGTTACTGAAGCAGTTAAAAAAACTACCAAAGAAGTTAAGCGTAGAGCTAAACGTGTTAAAGAAGAAATTCAAGATATAGGTGGTGCCGCTAAAGAACTTGCTAACCAAGTAGGTGATGTAGCTGGAGCTGTTAAAGGTAAGCCAAGAACTGGTCGTAAGAAAAAAACAACCAAAAAATAAATTGAGAAGTTTAGTATCAATATTATTAGCGCTTACATATTTTAGTTGTACAGCGCAAAATGATTTTATTCCACCAGACTTAAGGGAAACTGTTAAAGTTAAGACACCAATTTATACTGTTTGGTACTCTGAAACTAAAGAACAACCTATTAGTTTGGTGTATAAATCATCTAATAGACCTAAGAATGTAGATAGGGGTTCTATGAATTTCTATAAAGAAAATAATTACCATACATCGGATAATGCTGATTATTATAGAAATGTATGGGATAAAGGACATTTAGCTCCTGCAGCTACATTTTCAGATTCAAATTCTAATTTAAGACAAACCTTTAGTTATTTAAATTGTGCACTCCAAAATCAATATTTAAATAGAGGACAATGGAGATTACTTGAAGAACAAGAAAGAAAATGGGATGATGAACAAGAATTAATAGTAACTATAACTATTAAATTTTCTGATTCTATACTTCCTACAGGAGCAAATTTACCTAGTAGTTTTACTAAATGTATTAAGTTTACTACTAGTAATGAAACAAGATGTTACACATTCCCTAATTCTAGACCAGATAAAGATTGGAAAGAATATAGAGTAAATTAGGTTTACCTAAATAAAGATTGTATATTACAGTTATATTAATCAATAAAGTTATAAACAATGAGTTATTTTTCAGTATTAGTTGAGTTAGAAGGTGAACCAAAAAGAAATGGGGCTCCAACCAAAATCCGTGAAATGTATTTAGTAGATGCTATGTCATGTACAGAAGCAGAATCAAAAACCGTAAGTAAATTACGTGAAGAGGGAACTATTCAAGATTTCCGAGTTACTAAAACTACCGAAACAAAATATTTAGCTGTAATCTAATGAGTTATTTAGACTATAGAAGAAAAGTCTATGACGAAGTAGTAAGTAAAATAGATAAAGGTATGGATGTTAAATCACTTCGTAAGCATCTGGTCAAGGAAATTAATCATTTAGAATATTTAAAAAGTTATGAGTAAAACAAGTCCAAAACAACGTTACACACAATTAAAGGAGTGGTTACCTACATTTATAAAATCAACCCCTAAATCAAATAAACCAAAACAAGAAAGTAAATTAGAATATTATAAAAGAAAGGGCAATTAAAATTGTCTTTTTTGCTACTTGTTGATATTTATCGATGAATAAAAAGTTAAAAAAATATACAGATTATGGCAATATTACAATCAACCAACGTGGTTGGATCACTATGTGTTAATGGGGTAGCAGTAGGAGGAGGAAAAGATTATCATTATCAGTGTTATTCAGGTTCAACTACTTTTACTCCTACTTCTGATCTTGTTAGTGGTAATGGAATTCTTCGTGCCCATGTTGTGGGAGCTGGTGGAGGAGGTGGTGGCTCTTGGGGATGGGGATTATCCCAAACCACTTACCAATGTCCTGTAAGAACTAGTAGTGGAAATGTTAGCGCAGGATCACATGGAGCATCAGGGAATTATCAAGAAAAGGATGTATTTATTACATCTACTAATAATTGTACTGTTACTGTTGGTGCTGCAGGAGCTGGTGGTGTTGCTACAGGAAATGCAACCTGTACTAGTATTACTACGGTATGTGATTCTTTAGCTGTTACAACACAAGCTACTACTGGTGGAAATTCATCCTTTGGTGGATTTACAGCATATGGTGGTTGTGGAGGACAAACAAGAGCTATGGCCGCTAGAGCCTATGGGTGCCAAGCAAACCAAGCCTTTTGTGCTGAAAGTGGACCAGCAGTAACTGATGGAGGCACTGGTGGAGCTTATACAACATATAGAATGCAAATGCAAAACCCAGGTGTATGTCTTTCTCAAGTAGTTCCTGGTCCAGTTACAGGTTCTGATAATGCTGCATATGAAGCAATTATGACTTGTAAAGGAACAGGTGATGGAGGAGTTGGAGTTGAAGGTGTTTCATTGGAAAGAAGATGTGGTGTTTATCCAGGTTGTAATGTTGACGCTAACATGGAGGTAAGTTGTGGACAGAATGGTGTTAAAACTTCTTTTACATTTGGTAATGCTGGGGTTAGGGGAAGTCAGACTTTCTGTGGTAATAATCCCGGTACTCCTCTTGTTTATTTTGGTAGTGGTAGTGCAGGAACTGGAGGTATTGTTGTATTACAATGGATGGAATAATAAAAAAAACAATTAAATGAATACTTATATAATAATTGAAAATTCAAAGGTAACTAATAAAATATTAGCTGAATCAACACCTACTGTAAAAGATACTGAGACTGTTAAATTAGCATCTAACTACAGTAGTTCTGTAAATATAGGTGATATACATGATGTAAGTAATGATACTTTTAAAGAGCAATTAATTGGAATTCCTTCTTTAATAAATGTAGAGTCATTTCATAACAATACCTTACAAGGTATAACACGTTTTGAATTCTTTGGTTCTTCTAATACTGCTTCTGTAGTATATAATCATAATATAAATTCTATAGGTATTGGAGATTTTAGTATTAGTAATAGTACAATAGATTCTGTATCAACTACAAATAATAAATGTAATATAAACTTTACTATTGATCCTATAACAGGTAGCAATAATCCAATTGAAATTAATCAAATTGGATCTATAACTAGCCCAGATATTTCTGGTGAAGGAAAATTTAGTTCTAAAACCTTTTATTACACCTCAGGATCAAATCCATATAGTGTTGATGCTGCAGATGATCCACCGTTATAAAAATATATAATTAAAAATTAGGCTTCCATTGGAAGCCTTTTTATATTTATACACATATATAAATAAAGTTATTTAAATAAGTTTTAATGCTAAATAGTTCTCAAAAGAAATATTTTATTTGGTTTATACAAGGAGGATTAGGAAAAAATGTTGCTGCAACTGCTTTAGTTAAATCTATTAAAAAATTACATTCTGATCGTAAGTTAATAATAGTTTGCTCTTGGCCACAAATTTTTTTAAACAATCCTAATGTAGACAGAGTTTATAATTTAAATAATATTCCTCATTTTTATGAAGACTATGTTGAAGGTAAGGATATTATAATTTGTAATCAAGAACCTTATAATCAAACGGGCCATGTTACTAAACAAAAACATATATTAGAAAGTTGGTGTGAATTATTAGACATAGAATATAATAATCAACACCCCCAACTATTTTATAATTATGCAGAACAAAAACGTTACCAACATGAATCTTCTCCTAAACCTGTATTATTAATTCACACTAGTGGTGGGCCTATTAATGATGAAGTTGATTATAATTGGACTAGAGATATACCTACAGAGTTTGCCTCTAATATAGTAAATAAATATTCTCAAACACATAATATAGTTCAAGTAACAAGACCTAATGGTTATAAACTACAACACCCTTCAGTTAAGATTATAGATACACCAATAACGAATTTAAATTTATTTTCTTTATTAAAAAATTCTAACAAGCGTATTTTAATTGATTCTTGTTTACAACATGCTGCAGCAGCAATGGATTTACCTTCTACTGTATTATGGGTTGGAACTTCACCTACTTTATTTGGTTATAACCAACACCAAAATATAATAGCAGGATTATCTAAAAGAGCAAACCAATTAATTGATTCTGCTATGTTTGATTATCAATTTTCACAAAATGAATATCAATGTCCTTATATGGATGTTGATGAAATATTTTCACAAGAAGTTTTAAATAAAATATAAATGAGTTATAACGTATTAGGAATACATCCCGGACATAATGGTTCGGCTGCCTTAGTTTCAGATGGGAAATTAATTTATTATTTAGAAGAAGAAAGGTTATCTAGATTTAAAAGAGATGGTAATCCCTTTAGAGCGATGGTCGATATTTGTTCTCAATATAAAGTAGATGAATTAGTAATAGGAGGAACAAATGATCCCTCAGAATGGAATGGGTTACCATGGACTAATGAAAGTCCTTATGTTGCTTTAGTAAGGAAATACAATCCAAACGTTAAAGTAACGTGGTTAAATCATGAACACCATTTATTACATGCTTCGTGTGCTTTTTATAACTCTGGCTTTAATAAAGCAGTTATTTTAGTGATTGATGGTGCTGGTTCTTTACAAACCCATAACATAAATGAACAAAAGCAAATTCAAGGATATGAATGTGAATCAATTTGGACAGCCAAATATCCAGGAGAATTTAAACCAGTATATAAGACTTATGGAAAAAATGGTCCTCCTAGGGCACGTTTAGGAGAACATGATTTTGATGATGCCGTAACTATAACTAAAGCATATGAAGCTGTTACTTCGTTTTTAGGATGGGAACCTGTTGAGGGGGGGAAAACTATGGGATTAGCCCCTTATGGAAAACAGAATCCTAAAATACCCCAATTATTTAAAAATGGAAGAGGTAATAGAGATGTTTTTATTCCTCATTATCCTGCTGGTGCTGGGATTGATTTTAAATCAAATTCAATATTTAAAAGAAATAGAGATGCTGATGCCTTTCATAGGAACCAAAACGAATTATTAGAAATAGAAGCTGATTTAGCATGGCAAATTCAAAATGATACCCAAGAAGAAGTATCTAAATTAATAGAGAAAGCTATTGATTTAACAGGATTAAATAAAATTTGTATAGCAGGAGGATATGGTTTAAATTGTGTAACAAATTATGTTATCAAAAAGAAATTTCCAAATTTAGAAATTTACCATGAACCTATATCACATGATGGTGGAACAGCAATAGGTGCTGCTAAATCTGTCTATCATGAAAAGAAAAATGATTTCGAAAAACGAAAACAAACCTCAATTTATTTAGGACCAAAATATCCTACAGAACAAATAGAAAAATCAATTAAAAGTTATAATAATATGTTTAATGTATATGATATAAAACCCGAAAACGTAGCAAAATTAATTTCAGAAAGAAATATAGTTACAATATTTCAAGGCCGTTCTGAAGCAGGCCCACGTGCTTTAGGTAATAGATCAATTTTATATGATCCAACAGATCCAAATGGTAAAGATTTTGTAAATAAAGTTAAAAAACGTGAGTGGTTTAGACCCTTTGCTGGCACTGTTTTATTAGAAAAAGCTAATGAATGGTTTGATATGGCTGGGTTAGAAGAATCTCCATTTATGATGTATGCTATGGATGTTTGGCCTGATAAACAAGAACAAATCAAAGCTATTACACACGTAGATGGTACTTGTAGAATTCAAACCGTAACTGAAGAACAAAACCCACATTATTATAAATTAATTCAAGAATTTGAAAAAATAACTGGTGTGCCTATTTTATTTAACACTTCATTTAATTTAGCAGGTGATCCACTTGTAGAGACAATTGAAGATGCATTAGAGACAATGCTTGAAAGCGAAATGAAATATATGTACGTTCCTGAATTAGGATATTTATTAGAGAAAAAATAGATGGATATAAGACTATTAACATTAGGGGTAATTTATTTTATAATAGGACAAGTACTAATTTGGTTTCAATCACACTTACAATTTTTTAATAATTGGAGTAAGGATAATCCTTTATTAATAGCGGTACCGGGAGTAATTGTTTCCTATGTTTCAATTTTAGCAACAAAATATTTAGCCGAAGCATATGATGGGTTAGTATGGCCAAGTAGATTAATAGGGTTTGGAATAGGGATCATCTTATTTAGTTTCTTAACTTGGATACTATTAGGAGAAAAAATCGAAATGAAAAGTGCAATATGTGTTATATTAGCTTTTTGTATATTATTAATTCAATTATTTTGGAAATAAATTATGTCTTTAATTCAACTTCATTTTTTAGCACCCGAAGATAAAAATAAATGGACTCCTTTATGGCATAAGTGTTATAAAAGTTGGGAAAAATCCCCATATAACATTAATCTTTGGGGAGATTCAGATATTAATAAATTAGTTTTTGAGGATGACCCTGATTTTTATGAAATACTTAATAATTTACCTAAAATATATAAAATAGAATATGTTAGGTTTATTATTCTACAGAAATATGGAGGGGCTTATATTGATATGGATATAGAGTTAAAACACGATTTTCTTTCTATTTTAGATTTTAATAAAATTTATCTTATGGAGGGGACATTTGGTTGTTATGTAGAAAACAGTTTAATGATAGGTATAAATCAAAAACAACACATGGAGTTTTGGGAAAGAATTAAACTTTTCTGTAAACAAAAAATATATAATAATTTAAATAAATGTAACGACTCTTATAATGTAATGCATACAATAGGACCTTTTGCTCTTTCAGAATACATGTATAAGCATGTAACTCCACATCAAAAAGACACATATGAGATATTAGCTTATGAACACTTTGCTTCATTAACTAATGAAATATCTTTTTGTAGACATTATCAAACAAATACTTGGAATAATAACGATAAAATATAATGTATCAATTAATTAATTTATTTCCTACTCCTTTATATCAAGAACAGATAGATAAAAATATACTCTTGAGTTTAAAACAGGAAATTTTAAAATATATTGAAACAGATTCTGATAAATTTAAGAGTAATTGGAACTGTAATACTAAAAGTAATATGGGTACTGGTTTTGAACAAGATTCTAGAAGTAAAAATTTAAAAAATATTATATTATCTTCTTCTAAAAAATTTTTAAATGAGTGTGAAATAAAATACAAAAATATATTAATTGAGGGTTTATGGATTAACATATCCCCATTAGGGGCACATCAAGAATCTCATAGTCATATAACCCATACTAAAAATAATGTATTTAGTGGGGTATTATATATAATTACTGATGATATTAGTGGGGATTTAATACTAAATTCTCCAAATAAAATTCATAATAATCTTTTTCCTCCTTGTAAATATTCTTTAGATAACATGATTATAACTCCTCAAGAAGGATTATTAATATCATTTCCCTCTTATTTAATCCATGAAGTCTGCCCAAATAACTCAAACCAAACAAGAATTTCAGTTAGCTGGAATATCTATTTAGATAATTAAATAATATAATATGAAATATTTTGATATCTTTGAACAAAAACAAGAATTTTTAATTAGACACGATACAGGTGTAGTTCGTTTTCGTTATCAAGAAAATGATGATAAAGGTGAATTTATAGACCAGGATGGAAATGTGCAAGCTCAACTATATGAGGTAGATAAGGATAAAGAATGGTTTGTAGTAGCAGCCATGTTTATGGGTGAAGTTATTTTAAAAACTATACCTTACTATAGATTAGTGTCTCCTAAAAAAGCCCACCTAATAAGAACTGAAAAATACCGCGGTTAAAATTTAATATTAATATGGATATACACAGATATAATCTTCTTGCTAATACAGAAATAAGTTGTTGTACTTTAGAATTTGATAACACTTATATCCAAGAATGTATCAATGAAATTTATAAATTAGGAGATTCAATGAATCATCACACTAATTTAAAAGCATCTATGTCAAGTTACAGAGTATGGGAAGAAACCTCTAAATTTAATTCTATATTTGACAATATAATGGATACCATACTTTCTGTATATCCTCTTAATAAACAATGGAAATATGAGTTATTTGAAGCATGGTCTGCTATTTATAAAAAGGGAAATATGGCTGTTAACCACAACCATTATCCTCGTCAACTTTCTTGGATATACTATTTACAATCAACTCCTAATTCATCTCCTTTAGTATTCCCTGATTGTAATAATTTTCAAGTTTACCCTACTAATTCCTTATTAGTTATATTTCCTGCATATTTGAATCATTATGTTCCGGAACAAGAATCCGATGAAGATAGAATATGTTTAGTAGGAAATTTAACATGGAAATCAAATGATAGAGGAATATAATGAAAAATTGGTGAAAAAGAACTTTAAACACTTAGTAGTAATTGGTCACCCTAATCAAAAATCATTTTGTTATAATGGTATCTTTAAAACTATTGTTAGGCAATTAAAAAAGAATAATGAAGTTTTTAAGGTTATAGATGTGTATGAAGATAAACTACACAGAAATAGAGATGAGTTAATTAAAGAGTATAAGAAATTAATTAATTGGTCAACTCACATATATTTTGTATCACCAGTTTGGTGGTTTAGATTAACACCAAAGATGGAAACATTTTTTGATGAAGTATTAACACCGGGATTTGCATATAATTTTGTTCCAATATTTGGTAATTATGCTTTTCCAAAACCAAAATTAAGTGATAAAAAAGTTAGAACATATATTACACATGGAGCTCCAATGCTACCTGTTATCACATTATATCTCAATTCGGTTAAGTTAAGACTAGTAATGGGGGTGTATACATTTGTATTTGGATGGAATTTAAATAGATGGAGAAAAACCAAACAATTTTGGTCTGTACCATTTGTAAATGCAAAGAAAAGGGCAAAATACTTAGCTATAGTAAAAAAAGATATTAAAAGAGATTTAGCATAATGGATAAACGAATTACAGAAATACTCGATAAAGA
>Ga0209535_1002685_pt1 | contig 11583 bp, 17 predicted proteins | sample LinPmetageLP28_FD_184041 | JGI IMG/M metagenome (GOLD analysis project Ga0209535, IMG submission 184041) | Marine viral communities from the Pacific Ocean - LP-28 (SPAdes) (version 2) | ecosystem: Environmental > Aquatic > Marine > Oceanic | place: Pacific Ocean | collected 2009-08-22
ACGGTAAAAGCATATGAGCAAAAAAACGAATATTGTTGAAGCCAAAGGTGTAATCTTCAAAGAAAGCGGGAATGGTTATTTCAATGTTGAATTGGATGAACCTGCCGAGCATCGTTGTTTATGTCGCGCTTCCGGCAAATTAATTACACGCAAAATCCAACTCCTAGTTGGTGATCGTGTACACGTTGAACTAAGTCCATATGACTTAGGACGTGGACGTATCACACTCAGAGAAAAATAAATGTTACTACTTCAACAAGCACGCAAATTTCGTGAAGTCTTTTGTCAAGAAATCTTACCTAACATCTCACGCTTCGGCTTTATTAAAAAGAAGCTATGGGATATGCAGGTTCGTCTCATTAGAGAAGAATCTAATGAGTTTCTAACTGCTGCTGAAGAGTGCTTTGCTGACCCCGAAAACCCTAAAGCACGTGAAGAAGTAGTCAAAGAATTATCAGATCTTGTCTTTGTTTGTTATCAGTTTGCTGCAACTTATGGTATTGATTTAGATAAGGCAATGACCCTCGTCTTTGAATCTAATCTCAGTAAACTAGATGAACAAGGAAAGCCAATTTATCGTGAAGACGGCAAGGTACTAAAAGGACCTAACTATGCCCCACCTAACTTAGCTGATTGTCTACCACGTCCACAACTTAACTACTACGATACAAATGGAAAATAACGTTATTGCTCGCACTGGTCGAGTGCAAAATTGGATTGACGATCCCACTAGTCGCCTCCCTGTCAGCTGCACAGTTTTTGTGGTTGATGACAGCATGACCGGACCAAACGGTATTGAGGCCAGCTGGCGCTACGTGAGTCACGGATTGCGCTTCGGAGCAGGCGTTGCCGTGCATCTATCTAACCTGCGACCTGCAGGCCATGACAACGGTAAAGGGCTAGTAAGTTCTGGACCTTGTTCATTCGGCAAAATTTATAGCTGTTTGAATGAGCAGCTACGTAGAGGTGGTGTATACAAAAATGGCGCTGTGGTGCTGCACCTCGATTTAAACCACAAGGACATCCTTGAGTTTGTAAACATGCCTAGGCATGAAATTCCTTGGGCAAAGCGTTGCGTCAATCTCTCAAACGTTATGTGGGATATGGCTATCCCTGCTGTCAAAGATGCAATCATTAAAGGTATTGCCCGTGGAGACATCTGGCTAGCCAAGATTAGACATGATCAGCACGGTGAAAGAATTTTCGCGAACGTGTGCCTCGAAGTCTTTCTCAAGAGCCGGGGCACTTGTCTTTTGGAACATATAAATTTGGGTGCTTGTCGTCCTGAAGATCTACCAGCTGCATTTATCTGTGGCATGGAAGAACTTATTGATTTGCACGGTAAAACTGGTGTTGAGAAAACAGGCGAGTATCTTTCTCAAGAAGACGACCGTCAAGTCGGCTTGGGGATGCTTGGATTAGCTAATCTACTTGCGCTAGAAGGAGTTACATATGCTGAGTTTGGTGAAGCACTGAATGAACATCTGTACCCTTTAGCCGATTACATCGTGACTCCTGAAGCACGTAAGATAGTTAAAGCACTTCAACTAGGAATTGATTCTGCTGCAGCTATAGCTAGCCGAGCCAACATGGATCGTTGCTTTGCTGTTGCTCCCACAGCGTCATGTTCCTATCGCTATAAAGACAGAGCAGGCTACACAACTACCCCCGAACTTGCACCGCCAATTGGGCGTACGGTTGATAGGGACAGCTCTACATTCGGCGTCGAAACATTTGACTATGGAGACGTTGAAACGGCTGAGTCCGTAGGTTGGCAAACTTACTACCGAGTAGTAAATGGCATCATGACAATGTTGAACAAAACTGGCCTCAACCATGGATATAGTTTCAACAGTTGGTCCGACGTACTTCAATACAACGATGAGTTTATTGAGTCCTGGCTAAGTTCACCACAAACATCTTTGTATTATTCATTGCAGGTCATGCAAAATACACAAGCAAAGGATGATGCTCTAGCCGCCTTAGATGGCAACTTTGGTGAAATGTTTGGTTTCAACGATGACGATGCCGATGATGAAATCCTAGATGTCTTTAATGACCCAGCATCCTGTGTCGGATGCGCCGAGTAAACCTAATTATTAATAACAATGAAAGCAGAAACTCCTTACATTCATCTTCACCAACGCAAGCGTACCTGGACACCTGTTCAAGTATCTGCTGGTCAACTACTGACTGGTGGTGAAGAAGTCATTCAACGTGCATTAGCATTGCGTTGTCTTGAGATTCCCGTAGGTGACTTTATTAGCGATGCTATGAAAGGTGATCTACCTGATGTAGTTGGCTGTAAAGAGCTACTCGCTTCTAATGTTGTAGATGAAGAAAATCATGATATTGCCCTCAATTTTGCAGCTCAAGCACATGGAGTCTCCCCTCAGTTTGAGAAGGAAGCTGCGCACATTTGTAAAACCTGGCTGGAGCTGGACCGCCATCCTGTTCTCAAAGCTGTGGTACTTGAGAGATCAGTCTTCTTCGTCTTACTGCCCATCTTCCGATTCCTGGGAGATACAGGATTACGCACGACAAGCGCCGATATCAGCAGAGACGAACAGACCCACGTCGCGGCTAACACGCTTGTCTGTGAAGCGCTTGGACTTAAGTCAGACAAGACGCTCAATAACCTTAGGAGAGCTACGGTTGCTTGGTGCCTTCAATCACTCCAGGGAGAAGCTGAACATCGATATTTATCCAGCAACTTCTGGCTTAAAAGTTCAGATACTTTATATACCCGAGGTAAAGCTGAAGGGCTAGCTGAAACAAGAGCCTCAAGAATGCCTGCATTTTTTGAGACTGCAAACCAAAACTTACCCCAATACGCCTGATACCACTATTCATCAATGGATAAACAATTAACCTTTGAACCAAAAGATAAATTAAAAATACAAGTCGTTGAGCAAGAAATATGCCCAGCTACCTTTGATGATCGTGAACTTCCAACTGATGTTCACATCATTACTTACACAGTAGCTGGCGATACATATTACGATGCTGTACGAGCGTATACCATGGTAGATATTTTTGACGCATACTACGATAAACTTAAAAGTATTGGCACAATAACAGATATAAGGTCTGGCCTTGGCAGAATTAAACCTATCTTATATGGCAAAATCAAAAGCTAAAACAAAAAGCGATCACGTCGAAGAGCTTTTAGCTAGGATCGAAGATAAAGTAAATCAACTTACTATTAAACAATTAAAATTATTACACGCTAAACATTTTCCAGATTTATAATGCACTCAGCAAAACTAGTTTGGATCACGCCTGATGCTGAAGCCCTTGTTGGCAAGATTGCGCGTGTATCAAATCCAAGCAACGAAGATAATCCTGAAGTAGAAAAGCTAATTAAGTATCTAATTAAGCACAAGCATTGGAGTCCATTTGAAATGGCATCTATGTGTGTACAAATTGATACTACTAGGGCGATTTCACCACAAATCTTGCGACATCGATCGTTCTCATTCCAAGAGTTCAGTCAACGTTACGCTATTCCTACTGATACCTTTGCAACAGTACTACCAGATCTAAGAAGGCAAGACACAGCTAATCGTCAAAACTCCATTGATGATCTAGAGAATGAAACGCAAGAGTATTACGAGCAGCGAATCGATGATCACTTCCGTGAAGGTGTTCGTCTATATGAATCACTGCTTCACTCAGGAGTAGCAAAAGAATGTGCTCGTTCAGTTTTACCAATTAATACAGTAACTAAATTGTATATGTCTGGCACTATCCGCAGCTGGCTTCATTACGTTGATTTACGTGGTAGCAACGGTACTCAGAAAGAGCATATGTCAATTGCACGTTCTGTTGGTGAAATACTTGATACAGAACTTCCTACTATTGCTCGCGCAATGTGGGGATGAAGCCTAAGATGAAGACTGGAAAAACATACAGTCATAATGAACTTTATTGCCGCAACTATTGAACTACGATCCTTTATCTCTGATCCGATCAGCGCTTATGGGCTTGACTATTGTGGTGCTGATGCTGTTGTGCCCGCTGGCAGTGGTGCTTCAGAGGTCAAACTACGAATCCTTTGTTACAACCGAGAAGGATCTAAACTATCCCTCTATAAAAATTGGAAAGAAGGCACACGAGCATTGATCACAGGAAACCTTGTCTTCTCTGATGATGTAAGCAAGCCCTTGGATCTTATTGTCACAACTATCGAACCATCAATTCCAGACAATGTGTATTGCAACCAAGTTGTTCTTGGTAATGCATTCTTCGCATCAAATGAAATTAAAGAACGTAAGAATAATCAGGTTGCAGTCAAGATTGGTACAACACTAGATAACTCAGACATTGTTACATGGCTATTTCTCGAAACACATGAATCACGTAAGAAAAAACTTACAGATCGAATCCGTAGTGGACGCCCTATCTGCGTTCAAGGCTACCTCCGCGAATATCGCAAAGAAGGTGGTGACAGTCCTTATCGAGCTATCGTCGCTTCAGATTTCACTACTCGAAAAGATAAAGAGCGAACTCAACGGAATCCACAAACGAACGGTTCAGCGGCGGGTTACTCAGAGGTGGATCCGACGCCGGACTATTGATCGAAGCAAGCACCTCAAGTCAGGGTTACCTGGCTGGGATGCACCGGTTTATAAATAGCGTTTAGGCATTTGGAGTGGGTCCACCCATCATCCCAAAATGTCCGAACGCTTTTTCAGCACCCAATGCTTTCTCTAATTCTGGTGTCAATCCAAATGTTGACATACCAGTTTTCTGAATGTTTGCTAACGATGGATAGTTATCTCCAAACAGCATTCCTGCAATTCCACCTGACATATCAGTGCCTGTTAAGCCGGGGATAACACCTTGAGACATGTCTTTACCAGTAATTGCACCAAGCAATCCACCCTTCAAAGCATCTGCAAATCGCATCATTAATTATCTCACATTTACCAATTGTACTAACTATATTTAAAAGGTCGATAATTACTACATATGACCCTACAAGTATTGCCTCCTGAACTTCTTGAGGCACCTAAAGACAGAATTGAAACTAAAGAACCACAACCATACTGGAAACCAAGTTCACTTAAAGATAGTGAGAGCGAAGAGTTTCGTCTCCTCGGATGCTATGAAACTGGTCACGCAATCATGGGATGGCAGTATGCATCCGAAGCAAAAGGCCCAGACGGGGAACTTAAATTCAACGGCTACGTTGTTTCTAGGACTCATCCTGGTAGCCCTGCTGATATTGCCCGCGAAACAGATTGGTCTAAACCCGACCGTCCAAAAATTGATGGCTCCTACGTCAAGCCACGTAGGTTTTTAGCCTGGGTTGCTACGAGTGCTTCGCGAAGTCGTTTAGAGGTACTATTCATTGAACAAAAATCCCTTAGAGATCAACTCACAGAAATTCTTCAAGAAGCTGAAGATTACACTTGGACGGAAGACGGGCTTGCTAATTTTTCAATCAAGATTACTCGCAAGGGAGCCGGTCTGGAAACTTCATACAGCATTCTTCCGAAGGTCCGTAAGGTCCCAGATAAAATTGTTTCAACTTGGGAAAAAGAAAAAGAAACCATTTGGCTTCCTAATTTTTTTGAAGGCAAAGATCCTTTCGAAGGCAAGCAAGTGGAGTCTAAAGGTCTTCCAGCTGGTGGAACCGACAAACGCGGAGCCTACGTAAAACCTAATACAAAAACTAAAGCGTCAGTTACAGAGACTGAAGCAGAATTCTAATTACTAATTAATAATGACTAATTCAAATTTACAGAATTTGCCTCCTGAAATGCAAGCTCGACTTGCCGATATCCTTACACAAGCAAATGCTACAACTACTGGGGCTACTGGGAATATGCCTCCTAACGTACAGCCTACTCCGACTAATCCACGGCCTCCTTCCTTAATGGATCACGTGGTTGCACTTCGACAAGAAGTCAATCAATTGTCTCAGCAAACCTATGCAACTGGTCAAGTTGTTGAAGCAGTGGGTCAAGCTGTAGGAGAGTTATACCAACTCTTTCAAACGCAAACCGGCACTACAGATTACAGCACAAATTATCAAACGCAACAAGGTGTAGATGGTGACTTCTGATCTTCCATACAGAATCCAAACTTCCGCCGGACATAGAAAGTATCTATGCTCCGGCATTTATATGCCGAGTGTAACTACTGTTCTCTCGGCTACTGAAAGCGAAAAGTCCAAAGCTGGTCTTAGGAACTGGCAAAAGAATAATCCGGGTGCGCTAGAGGCAGCATCAACTCGCGGCTCGGCTATTCACCTTGGATGTGAGAACTACCTCCGTGGATTAGACCCTGCAATTCCTGAAGATTATTTAGATTTTTGGAATGGTATGTCGACATACCTTGATTGGTTTGATACAATTCATTGGTCGGAGCGTCCTTTGCGTCCTGACTGGAATCACTTAAGAAGTGAAGATAGAGAAGTCGCATTTGTTTGGAGTACGGAGCATAAATATGCAGGTTGTCCTGACCTCATTGGTGAAATCGGCGGAGTACGAATTATTGCTGACTTTAAAACTAGCAATGCTCCTTACTGCGCTTCTTTTCCTGATCGTGGAGATCGAATTGGATTCGGTGGTTACCGAAAATATACGAAGTGTGCGCAGCAAATGGCCGCGTACCGATACGCATTGAACGAGCGTACTGGTTTCCTGTGTGATGCTGCTTTGATCATTGTTTCTACACCAGAAATAACTCAAGGCATCTTCATTGATGGAGATCAGCTTGCTTTACACGAATCACGTTTCTTGAAACGTTGTCAACAATTCCATGAAATAGATAATGAAACTACGGATTGCAGTACACAAGAGTTGCAAAAACAAGCAGAGTAAACCTGCTCGCGATTGGCAAAATATTTTAGAAGATCTTGATTGGTTGCTTGGTTGGGTACAAAACGGATATGGCTGGTGTGCAACTCACTTCCAAGCCAGACACAGAAAAGCTGACAATTCAGCTGGTTCCAACATGGTCGTCATCGACTTTGATGGTGACACTACCCTCGCTCGCTTCTGGTCAACCGATACAGCAAGACACTGGTGTGCAGCTACCTATACATCAGCTAGTCATTCAGAGACAGAGCACAGGTTCCGAGCCCTTTTCCCTCTAGGCAAAGAGCTGAACTCCACTGCTGAACACAAGGGTGCCTATTGGCTGATCGTGAATCGATTACTTGCAGAGCTAGAGCTCAATGAGCTTGCTGATAACTGTGGGCAAAAACCTGAGCGTCTGTGGTTTGGGAATACAAAAGCAGAGATAAACAAAAACAATGAGTATGAACCAGTTCCTGAATTTCTTCTCAATGATATTGCCTATGAAGAATCTTCCAACTTTATCTCAGCTGACGTAACCGAGATAGACATTAAACGTGCACAGTGGCTTCTAGAAAGCTTCTTAGTGCCTTCTGACGATGGTGAGTATGAAACATACTATGTACCTGTCATGGCAGCTTGTGCAGGCATTGGTCAGCCTGTATTTGATTCATGGGTTGAGTGGGTTCTAAAAGGACACCATGGTGAAAAACGTGAAAATATACAGCCATTTAAATGGAGAGGTCTTGGTACTTACTCTGGTCCAACTACACTGTATTCACTTGCTAAAAAGCAAGATGCAGATTGGGCACATAAGCTTCCATCACACCTAAGATTTGGTGCTGTCGGAGCAGCTGCAGGTTATACAGAGTTTGATCCAGTACCAGATATTGATCAAATTCTAGAATCACACATACAACAAAAAGGTAATAAAACATCTATGAGTAATCTTGACGACAATATTGTTCCTGAGCCTTTACCAGATTCAGATCAAGTCAAAAAAAGAGGACGTCCTAAAAAGACTGATGATGATCTAGCTAAACAACGTGAGTCAGATGTACAAAAAGTAAAAGAAATTCTTTCTAACTTACGTAAGAATGAACTGACCGGAGCAATTGAATACACACAAAATGGTGGAGAAGTTGTCTTCCTCCAAGGTCAAGACTTAGATCTTATGACTACTAAGCTTGCTTGCGAGAATGGTGTATTTATTCCTGAGCAACGTATTAAATCAGCTATTCAATATGCAGCCAGTAGGAATCGCTACTGTCCTATCAGGTCATATCTAGATCACTGCTCATCAAATGTTGAACCTTTTGATGGCTGGGACAATATTGGTGAAACCTTCTTAGGTAACTCTAATCCGCTAGCCACTATGACTATGCAACGGATGATGATCGGTGCTGTAGCTAGAGCATACGATCCAGGTTGCACCATGTCTTGGCTACCAATTTTAGTTGGTCCACAAGGTGCAGGTAAATCAATGTTTGCTCGAAGCCTTGTACCCCAAACTCTATTCTCAGAAATTACCACTCCTCTAGATACTTTGATGAGAGAGCAGTATCGACTGCATGTTGCGTGGCTTCTAGAGTTGCCTGAAATTGACAATTACTTTAACTCAAGGAATATTGAAAACTTTAAAAATCTAGTAACTACTCGTGTTGATGAAGTCCGTTATCCCTATGCTTCGCTACCTAGCAAGCTTCCTAGGCGCTTTGTGTTTATTGGTACTACTAATCGTAACCAGTTTCTGGTTGATAGTACCGGTAACCGTAGATTTGTCCCTCTTGAGTTAGGACCAGGCTTCCAAATTCCTTGGAAAGAACTGTGTAACTTGAGGGATAGTTTGTGGGCTTCTGCTGTATCTGCATATCGAAACAATGAAGGATATGAGTTTACAAGTGGTGAGATTGCACATATATTTGAGTACATCCAAGAGTTCGGTGATCCCGATCCTTGGCTTGATAAGATTGCATCCTATGTTGCAATCAGAGAAGAAGTCAGAACTGCTGATGTTCTTACCAATGCTCTAGAACTTGACCCTCGTAATCAAGGTCGTAAAGAGAGCAGACGAGTAGCAGATGTTCTTCAATCAATGGGTTGGAGAAGACTTGTTACAAGCAGAAAAGATCCCAATGGGAGATCCAAGTCTGTACGTATTTGGCAACGACCTAAGAATGATCCTCTAAATGAAGATCACATTCTTAATGACTTCTAATTACACTTTAAATAAGTAAATTTATATTATTCAGATACAATGAAAGCTAAAGATATCAAGATTGGGCAACGTGTTTCTGTGTCTCCTATTGACCGAATCGCCCTAATCGTAGGCCATCCCGAGTACTACACGCCTCGTGCACAGTTAGTACGAATTAAGTACGAAAATAGCACTCGCTATGAGCACAAGATTAATCATCAACTCACTTTGCTTCCTACACAGGAACAGTACCCAGCTCATGGTGGGTTACATGTAAAACCCGAGGGTACTTTTTAATGCCTGAATCCCAGCCAAGTAAAAAGGTTGGTGGCCATACTTATGGACGCCGTAATCTTATTCTCTCTAATACAGCAGAAGAGGGTGCCCTCTGTCTTTACAGCGGTCACTCGATAGGCAGGTTTAGTTCTAGCTCTATGCGCTATGACAGCCATCAAGCCTGCGTGCGGTGCGTAGCTGCTGCAAGAGAAGGGCGTATGTCCTTCAACATCGATCGGCTACTAAAGAAAGAACGTAAGCGTGCACTTAAGTTTTGGTCAAAGGTAGACATTGGCCAACCTGATGAATGTTGGGAATGGCAAGGCTATAAAGGCAATGGCAATGGCATGCCTCAATTTCCGTGGAGGCGGCCAGGGATCAGTACCAGTACTCAACACCATCCACAGCGTGTTGCTATGTGGTTTACGTGGGGAGATCTTGGCTACACTGGTGTTAAATCTACGTGCGGCAATAAGTACTGCTGTAATCCTTTTCACCTTATACCCCAGAAAATTGGGGTCTTTGTTGACTGTGATTCTTATCTAGAAAGTTTTGAGCTTGCATGCGAGTTACATACTCTCAAGCAACAAATTGCTGAGTACAACCTTGAGCAAGCTGTCAAAGAACAAGAGAAACTTATCTCTCAACAGGAATTAGAAGACAGATCAAATCTACTTTTTGAGCCTGACACCAACTTCTCAGATAGATTCCAAGCTGTTGTAGAAGATATGCTCAGTGGCCGTCATCCTAGCCAATCATTTACATCACCCAAGAAACGTGCTGTAGATGATGAAGATGAAAACTCCACGGAAAATTTTTAATTAACCTATCCTTAGTAAAGAGTCATTTTAATATGTCTAGACGTAGTGATCTACTTCAGCGGCTAATTTCATCAGAGAAATTTGGCAAAGAGAAAGAACAAGAGCAGCAGTTCCTTATGGCTACTGCTGAGTTGATTCTTTCAGATCTTATTAATATCGCACTTACGGGTGTAGAAAAAAGAGGGACTGGCTCATTAGTCATCAATCTTTTAAATGATTCCACAACGTTCATGTGGCCTGAATCCATTGAGTTTGATCTTAAGACAGCAGAGCGAGAAGAAGACGAGGAAATTGTTGACTTCCTTCGTGACCTGCTAGAAGAGATTGAAAACAATGACTGGTCCACAAATGTCTTAATAACATTAATTAGTGATGCTGGAACAAGAACATTTGCAGTCGAAGCAGGTAGGTGCCAAGAAAGCTTTAGAGCGCTCGCAGAAGAATTTATCGGATAAGCTTGCTGCCAAAGGATTAAAGCTCCCCCTATATCCCACACCACAGATCATTGATCGTGCACGTGCTGTTATGGGAAGTATTGACTTTGATCCAACCTCAGATCCCGTCCAACAAGTTTTAGTTGATGCAACCTCAGTTCCAAATATTGAAGTCAATCCACTTCAAGAGCACTGGCATGGAAATGTTTGGGTAGCACCTAAAGGTGCAGTTAGAGACTGCCGAGTCTGGCTGAACAAAACTATTAGCGAATACCGCAATGGATATATCAATAGCTTTGTACTCTTTAGCAGTGCTTCCGAGCTCCTCCGTGCAGCTCCACTTCTTTGGGATTATCCAATTTGTATCCCATTCAAAAGAGTTAAACAACTTCGTGCAACTTCTACAGGGTTTGAAGCTGTATCTCCATCGACCTGGAACTTGATTGTATATGGCCCTCCAATTCATCAAGCACTAACTGACATTGATAAAGTCTCACTGTTTTATGACAGCTTTAGAGATATCGGTCGTGTTATTTACAGTGAATATGCAGGGGATAATTGGAAGAAAGACCTTGAATATTACGAAGAAAATAAGGGTAATATCTGATGTCTAAGCACATTGCTCCCGATTGCTTGTACACCTTACCATCTGCTGATAAGGTTCATCCCTGTCGATTGATTGTTAAAGATGGTACTTTAATGTGGAAGCATGCGCTTTTATTTGAAGATAAGTTCGTTTGCCTACCTAAATCAGAAGCACACGAGAGACACATAATAAAAACTGCTCAGCGCCTGGAGGAACTGAACAGTTGGGTTTCTCAAGGATTAGAGCCTTGGAACTCTTTACAAATTAAAGGTTGGTATCAGCCTTTCGTATCCGAACTATCTGAAGGTATTGCTGCTTATTTCGTACATAGCACTCATGACCTTTCAACAATGTTTAATGACTTATCGCCACACATTCAAGATCATGAGACTCTAGAACTACGTAAGAATTATCTATTCTTCCAACGTTGTTGACACTAAGGCCGCTTATCTGCGGCTTT
>Ga0209535_1002686_pt1 | contig 11580 bp, 11 predicted proteins | sample LinPmetageLP28_FD_184041 | JGI IMG/M metagenome (GOLD analysis project Ga0209535, IMG submission 184041) | Marine viral communities from the Pacific Ocean - LP-28 (SPAdes) (version 2) | ecosystem: Environmental > Aquatic > Marine > Oceanic | place: Pacific Ocean | collected 2009-08-22
TTGGGACCGAGATAAGCGAGTCAGAGGCAGCGCGGGTTATAAAGGTTTACCGGGAGGCTAACCAAGATATCTATAACCTGTGGAAGGCCGCACAGAATATGCTGGTGTATCTCTCTCGTGGTGATGCGCTACCTTTCGGTCGTAATAACTTGTTACAGGTAGACGTAGCCAACAGTGCCATAATTCTACCGTCTGGTATGTTGTTGAAGTACGCCGATTTAGTTGGTGAGCAGGGCGAGAAGGGTGTCGAGTATAGCTACCAAACACGGCGGGGCCGCACTCGCATCTACGGTGGCAAGGTCATAGAGAACGTATGCCAAGCGTTGGCTAGATGTATTATCGGTTATCAGATGTTGGAAGTCTCTAAACGATATAAGGTTGTCTTAACCGTACATGACTCTATAGTGTGCTGTGTGCGAGACGATGAAGTAACCACCGCCCGAGATTACGTAGAAACTTGTATGCGTATGGTACCTCACTGGGCGATGGACCTTCCGATTGACTGCGAATCTGGAGTAGGTAAATCGTACGGAACTTGTGAATGAAATTTATGATCGCCATAATTATACTGTTCGCCCCTCCTAACTACCCCGAGGGGGACATGCTAATTGTGGACAAGCAAGGGGAAAAGGCACTCCGTTTTGATACTTTTGAAGATTGTGCTGTGTACGTTCATCAAAATATAGGGGCGCTCCACATTTTTGCTTTTGAATCTTACGCGCCTAAACAGGTTGGGGTAGATCATATATCTTGTTTGGTAGACCCCACGACTAAGGGAAAGGTTGCAGATAATGTTAGATGAGTACTCGGACGTTGGGCTTGTTGATACTGACGGTGATTTCTTACGTTGCCCTAAGTGCAGAGGCAGTAACTTACATATGAACACAACAAATATGTCTCATGGGATAGTATATGATAAAGACGGCGTGATTATGGAATTTGATTGTATTGATTGTTCGCACTCGGCAATTTTGGCGATAGGTAATGGAGATGTAGGTAAGCAACAGCTTATCGCTCGAATAAGTTGGGTGCATAAGGTTGCTCCCTACGTACCAACTGCCGCTGCTAAATTAGCAGCCTGTTCTCTTACTGGGTACAGCAAAAAACTTAAACAACACGCAGAGAAATACGATCTGTGGGATGTAGCCATAGGTTCCAAAGCTGATGTTCCATTTGACCCAAAAGAATATGCAACTAAAAAATGTTAGCTAGGTCATATGGGAGTTGTAAATAGTGCTACGGCGTTGAAGCTGTACCGTATAAGCCGCATGAACACCGCAGAGGTCGCCAGAGTCTTAAATTGCACAGAGGCCGATATATGGAATATTCTATCTAGAAATGATAAGAAAGCTACAAAATGACTATAGCGCCGTGGTCCTTCAGTAAGATTAAAGCCTTTGAGCAATGCCCAAAGCAGTTCTACCACATGAAGATACTCAAGCAGTACGAAGAGAAAGAGACGGAGGCCATGCTTTACGGCACCCACTTTCATTCGGCAGCGGAGGAATACATAAAGAACTGCGCCCCCATGCCCGGACGGTTCGACTATGCAGTTGGCGTTCTTGACAGTCTTCAAGCCAAACAGGGTAAGAAGTTATGCGAATACAGGCTAGGTCTAACGTCGGAGCTGGAGCCTTGTGGTTTTTCAGATAAAGATGTTTGGTTCCGAGGTATAGCAGACCTGATAATACTGAACGACGACCTAGCATGGGTGGTCGATTATAAGACAGGTAAGTCTGCGCGGTACGCCGATAAAGGCCAGCTAGAACTTATGGCGTTGGCTACGTTCAAACATTTTCCCGAGGTCAACGAAGTACGGGCGGGGTTGCTGTTCGTGGTGTCCAAGAATCTCATACGAGATACTTACTATAGGGACGATGAGGCTAAACTCTGGGAGAAATGGCTTACAAACTATAGTAAGATGGAATCAGCCGCAGCTAATGATGTGTGGAACCCTCGCCCAAGCGGGTTGTGTAGAAGGCATTGCGCGGTTACCGAGTGCGCTCACAATGGGAGGAACTAATGCCGTACACGAAATCCCCTCGACCATATAAACACGAATACCAACTACAGAAGAAACGTGGCGAACACGCAAACCGTATGGAAAGACAAAGGGCTAGGCGGGAGTTGGATTCAAAAGGTGTTAACCGCAAGGGTAAAGATATAAGCCACAACAAGCCGTTACGAAACGGGGGCACCAATGCAGATGGTTACAAGCTAATGAGTCCCAGCAAGAATCGTGCGAACAACGGGAAAGAGAAGACTAAAACAACATAAGACTAGGAGAACGGTCTTGGAGATTATTAAGAACAAGGCGCTGCTATTGAAATTGCGGCACCCAAAACAAGTAACCACGGCAATACCAAAGAGCCATAAGGTTGGCGATAACAACGTGCTGGTTAAGTGGGGCGTTGATGAAAGCCACGTACTAAAGAACTTAAACATTAAGGTGCCATCCCCCATAAAGGGACAATACGATTGGCCCGGCCAACATAAACCTTTTGAACATCAGAAGGAAACGTCTGCGTTTCTAACTATGAACCGCAAAGCGTTCTGTTTTAACGAGCAAGGCACCGGTAAGACCGCATCTGCTATATGGGCTTCTGACTTTTTAATGAAGCAAGGAGCCATAAAACGAGTGTTAGTTATCTGCCCGCTTTCTATCATGGACAGTGCGTGGCGTAGTGACCTGTTTAGTTTTGCTATGCACCGAAGCGTAGACATAGCGTACGGCTCCCCCGATAAACGGAGAAAGATAATAGACGGTGGCGCGGAGTACGTAATTATCAATTATGACGGCGTTGCCATAGTTAAGGACGACATAGCCAACGGTGGGTTCGACCTCATAATCGTAGATGAAGCTACACACTACAAGAACGCTCAAACCACACGGTGGAAGACGCTCAATAAAATACTCAAGCCAGATACGTGGTTGTGGATGATGACAGGAACCCCCGCCGCGCAAAGTCCTTTGGACGCTTACGGATTAGCCAAACTTATAAACCCAACTGAGGTGCCACGTTTCTTCGGTTCATTCCGCGATATGGTCATGTACAAAGTATCTAACTTTAAGTGGATACCTAAAGACACCGCTATAAGCACGGTATTCAACGCGCTACAACCTGCCATACGGTACACCAAGGAAGACTGTTTAGATCTTCCCGACATGGTGTATGTCAACCGCGAAGTCGAACTAACCCGCCAGCAGAAAAAATACTACAAAGAGCTACGTAATCGTATGATTATGCAAGCTGCGGGAGAAGAGATAACCGCAGTGAACGCGGCTGTTAACATGAACAAGCTGCTACAGATATCTTGCGGGGCGATTTATACCGATAAGGGCGACACGCTAGAGTTTGATATAAAGCACAGATACAAAGTGCTACGTGAGGTTATAGACGAGTCAAGCCAGAAGGTGCTTGTGTTCGTACCCTTCAAACATGCGATAAGTATACTGTCTACCAAACTTACTTCCGAGGGTATAAGCAACGCTGTCATACAAGGTGATGTGCCGGTCGGTAGACGGACTGACATATTTAAGGCGTTTCAAGAACAGGACGACCCCCAAGTGTTGGTTATTCAGCCAGCCGCCGCCGCTCACGGTGTGACGCTGACCGCTGCGAACACAGTGGTTTGGTGGGGTCCGACAAGTTCTTTGGAGACGTACGCCCAAGCCAACGCCCGAGTACATCGTGCAGGACAGAAGCACAAGTGTACCATTGTGCAGCTACAAGGCTCCCTCGTAGAGAAACACGTTTACCGTTTATTAGATAGTAAAATAGACGTTCACTCTCAAATTGTAGATTTATACAACAAATTGCTTGACTAGTATATTTATTGCCATTAGATTGCACACCCTACAAAGATTTGGAGGTGCAAAATGAGTGGTGAATTAGATAAGCTGACCAAAGTCTACCTAAAAATAAAAGCGAAGCGGAATGAATTATCTGCTGAGTTTAAGGAGAAAGATAGTGATCTTCGGGAACAGCAGGACACCATAAAGAAAGCGCTCTTGGGTCATTGCAAAGAGCATGAAGTCGAGAGTGTACGAACTTCTGAAGGGTTGTTTTACAGAACCGTTAAGACCCGTTATTGGACGAGTGATTGGGAATCTATGTACAACTTTATTGAAGAGAACAGTGTACCAGAATTTCTCGAAAAGCGTCTAAACCAAGGTCATGTAAAGCAGTTCCTAGAAGAAAACCCCGAATGTGTTCCACCGGGACTAAACGTGGATAACGAATATATAATTTCTGTTAGGAAAAAATGATGAGTGGACCTTACGTACCTATTGAGAAGCTAGCCAACCACTTGCACGTGTCGGTATCTACCGTGCGCGGGTGGGTTAGAAACAAGAATATCCCTGAGAACACCTACATACGTGTAGCTAACACCTACCGGTTCTGCGTTGAGGACGTTACCGCCGCGCTTTCTGCGGATAAGGGAAGCGCCGAACCAGATGCCGAGGTAGATCAGGATCTATGAGACGGATAAGCATACGGGATAAGTTGTTCACCGAATGTATAGGGGGAGACGAAGTTCTAGTAGATGACGATGAGTACAACATGGTTGTGGTTAACGCAGCCGGTATATCTCGCGCATACTACGAGGGAGATTACGATCCAGACAGATTGATGCTGCCTACTTGTTGGTCAGCGGATACACAAGTTCCATCCCCCGATGTACCTCAAGAGCAACGACAAGCTAACAGGTGCATGGACTGCCCCCACAACATTCGTGGGTCAGGATATGGTAGCAGCCGCGCTTGCAGGTTTTCGCAGCGTTTGGCTATCGCACCGGAAGGTAGGTTACGAGAAGTGCATCAACTACGCCTCCCAGCTACCTCTATATTCGGGCAAGCGCGTGACGGGAATATGCCTATGCAAGCGTACGCTAGATTCCTTTCAAACCACGACACACCGGCTATCACTGTGCTTACAAAGATGTATTTCGATACAGATAGTGATACCCCGAAGCTATTCTTCAAACCTAGTCGCTCTCTAAGGGATGAAGAATTAAGTGTAGCTTCAGAGATGATTAACCACCCCGATACAATACGGGCCATCACTCTGGAATACACACCATTTGAGGGCAGCACGAAGTCCCCGTTTGCAGAAACAAGCGGGTTTCAACATTAACATTAGGAGAAGTAATATGGCTGATAAGCCAAAATCCATACCCTTTATGGTCGGTCAAGTAGAAGCCCTGTGGCCGCGTTTGAACACGACATACAGGTTCGACAACAAGGAGAAACGTTCAGTACCCTGTGATGTGTTTGAGGACGGCGCTAAGTACGAGTTAACTTTCCGTATGTCCAGCGCACAAGCCAAGAAGTTGTACTCACATATGAAGGCGGCGTACGCGGAGAAGGCCGCAGGTGATTGGCCTGAGAAGTTCGACAACCCCTTTACTAAGGAAGAAGAGGGTACGTATACCTTCAAGACTTCTTTGAAGGGGGCATATGGTAAGGACGCGACTAGGAAGCCGTCACAGTATGACGCTTCTAACACCCAGTTGCCTGATGACTTTCTGCTTACCACAGGTAGCACCGTGAATATCGCGGGTGTATGTGTGCCGTATCATGCTAAAGGTGTGGGTACCGGTGTATCCCTACGACTGAACGCTGTGCAGGTCACTAACTATGTGCCTATGCAGACAACCTCTCCGTTTGAGGCTACCGATGGGTTTGAAGCAGAAGGCGCTAACCCGTTTGCAGCCGCTGCGGAAGAGCCAGAGGTAACAGAGGATGAGATAGACGAGCCAAAGAAGGTGGCTAAGAAGTCTACTCCTGCGAAAGCCAAAGATCCCGAACTAGACGCTATTGTGGACGATTGGGACGATTAGCTCTTTTAACATAACCCCGGCTGCGCCTAGCGTGGTCGGGGATTTCTCTCGGGTAAGTGATAATGGAAACAAAAGAATTCTTACAGAGAGCGTTAGGAGAAGGTGGCTTTTATTGTGTGTTTGCGTCCCTAGGTTCAGAGAACCGCAGGGTACAAAAGTTCTACGACTCCATAGACGCTGTTCTGACGAAAGCGCAGGAACTAGACGAGGCTGGGTTTGATGCGTACTTCGCGCTAGCTACTTTTGAAGAAGCTGGGTCACGCAAAGTAACCAATGTCAAAGAACTCAGAACGTTTTTTCTAGATTTAGATTGTGGCCCTAGCAAGGATTACGAAAACCAGAACGAAGCCATGTTGGCTTTACGGGGGTTCTGCAAGAAGCTGGACCTACCGAAACCGCTGTTGATTAACTCTGGTCGCGGCATACACGTTTATTGGTTCTTGTCAGAACCTATTAGTATGGAAGAGTGGTTACCGGTAGCCGAGACCCTCAAGCGGCTATGTGCGGAACATAACCTGTTAGCAGATCCGTCGGTGACTGCTGATGCGGCGCGGGTACTTCGTGTACCCCGTACTCACAACCATAAACCAGACCCGCCCGTATCGGTGAGTTTCTTCGGTAGTGATGTGCCGAAACCTTTAGATATAGATGTGTTCAAGGAATATCTTGGCGCTGAGTTGATACCAGTTCCTACGAGACACATACCCTCTGGCAGTAACGCAGTTATGGATGCGCTACTGGGCAATAAGAAAAACACCTTTAAGGATATTGTACTCAAGACCCGTGCCGGTAACGGGTGCGAACAGATAAAGAACGTGCTTGTTAATCAACAGGACATAAGTGAGCCACTATGGAGGGCGGGGCTGTCGATAGCCAAGTTCTGCGAAGACGGTCAGAAGGCCGCTCATTTAATGTCTAAGAACCACCCTGAGTACAACACAGCAGACACGATAAAGAAGATGGACTTGATTAAGGGTCCGTATCTCTGCGACACGTTTGATGAGTTTAGCCCCGGCATATGCAGCGAATGTCCTAACCGGGGGAAGATAAAGTCGCCCATAAGTCTCGGCAGCAGCATACGAGAGGCTACCGAAGAAGATAATGTGGTGGAGGCACCGTCGATAGACCTACCTGATGCACCGATAAACACGTACACAATACCCGCTTACCCCGCACCATACTTCAGAGGCGCTAACGGCGGCGTATATACTAGGGTGACGCTTCCTGACGGTGACGTTACCGAGAAGCCTATATACCACAACGATCTATACGTGGTCCGCCGCTTGTGGGACGGAGAACTGGGTGAGGCCATAGTTATGCGGCTGCACCTACCGAAAGACGGCGTACGGGAGTTTACAATACCCTTGACCGCCGTAAACTCCAGAGAAGAGTTTCGTAAACAGATGTCTATGTACGGCGTAGCCGTGAGTAAGATGGACGAGATTATGCACTACACAACAACATGGGTTAACGAATTACAGGCAAATAGCGTGGCAGATGAAGCACATAAACAGTTTGGTTGGACAGACGACCAGTGTAAGTCGTTTATCTTAGGCAATCAGGAGATATTCGGGGACCGCGTAGAGTTTAACCCCCCGTCAAACCAGACTATGGGTTTGTTCCCTGCCTTTGAGCCAAAAGGTACGTTGGAAGAGTGGAAGGAAACCATAAACTTCTACAACCGTGACGGCTTTGAACTACATCAGTTTGTGGTTGGTTCGTCTTTCGGTTCTATCCTTATGAACCTGTCCCCCGTCAACTGTGCGGCACTGCATATACACAGCAAGGAGTCCGGTGTGGGCAAGACCACGGCAATAGCTGCGGCAGTTTCGGTGTGGGGGAGGCCGGAAGAGCTAATCATAAACGAGCGTGATACGTTTAACACGAAGATGCACAGGGGCGAGATCTACCACAATCTACCTTTGTACATGGACGAACTCACTAACAGCAGCGCCAACGAACTTAGTAACCTTGCCTATCAGCTAACGGGTGGTAGGCAACGGGGGCGCATGACTAGCGGCGGTAACGCTGAGAGGTACCGTGGGGATGCGTGGAAGCTGTTGTCGGTAACTACGGGCAACACAAGCATTATTGAGCGGGTCAGCATGGCGAAAGCTATGCCGAAAGCGGAAGCACAGCGCATTTTAGAGGTGAAGGTAGATCGTTTGTTTAGTGGGGCAGAGGAGAAAGAGGAGCAAGACAGGTTTAGTGCCGCGCTTAGTAACCACTACGGTACTGCAGGTAAAGAGTATGTACAGTATGTGATAAGTAATCTAGACGCAGTTACGAAGCTAATAGATGAGGTCAGGGGCAAGGTAGATAAGGCGGCGGGTCTTACGTCTGAGAACCGGTTCTGGTCTGCGTTTGCTACTAACACGATGGCTGGGCTTATACTTGCTAAACGTGCGGGGCTTATAGACTACGACATAGGCAAGATATTTAAGTGGGCTGTGTCTATGTTGAAGCAGAACCAGCATTACGTGTCAGATATGAACGCGTCGGTCGAGGAAGTGCTTAACGACTATATCCACGAACATTGGGGTAACGTCTTGTGGATCAAAAGCACGGACGACTTACGGAAGCAGAACCAGAACGGCCTCGATTCCCTTGTTGTGCCGGAAGCACTGCCAAGAGGTAAGCTGGTTGCTAGGTACGAAACAGATCTGAAGAAAGCCTACCTAATACCGAAACCTCTTAGGATATGGTGTGGTGAGCAGCAGATAAACTATGCCGCGTTCTTGGAAGAGCTAAAGACAAACATGGGCGCTACTAAGACCAAGATGCGGTTGAGCAAGGGTACGCACATGCAGTTGCCGCCGACTGATGTGATCGTCGTAAGTTGTTCTATAGAGGGAAGTGATGAAGCAAGCAGTGTTGAGGACTGACGATCTTAACCCTGATGGGGTGCGGATCGTGGTCAACTGGGACGATATGGTTGTAGGTACTTCAGTGTTCGTACCTTGCATAAATACTGAAGAAGCAATGCGCCAAGCAGCCAAAATACTTGTGGCAAAAGACTACAAAACTGAAGCAAAAGTAGTTGTAGAGAACAAGATATTAGGTATTCGCATATGGAGAACGGTGTGATATTGTTTAAGGGACAGCCACCTCCCTGTCTGTCGTTCTCCTAATGGGGCGTCATACGCCCTGTACTTGCCCCCACCCTAACCGGTGGGGGTTTTTTTAGTCGAAGTCAATCAGACGGAGTAGGTTGGTATCGGGTTCACCCCAGTAGTCTGCCCTGTGCTGTTGTATAACGCCGCGCATTTTGGGGCTGATAGTTATACCATTCATCATGGTTGTAGACGTTTTTCCATGTTGTCGCATGGACTTTATTACGGTTGCAGGGGATATGCCAAAATTAGGATGTCGAGAGTTAAAATCTTTTACCGTCTCAAGTGCTTCGTTAACTCCGGCGCTATCGCCCATACGTAATGCGATATATATCTCGCGTAGCGCCTGAGTGCGGTTTTTGTTCACGGCACGGTCTATACGCTTGCTACCCATGTTCTTTTCTTGGATCAACGTGTAGCCAGCCGGAGCGAAACCAAGAAGTTGTCCCGTAAGTTCGCCAGTTGATATATCGTCGTATATTACGTCACCACGCCTTGACTTAATCGCGCCTTCACCGAACATTTCTGAATAACGCATTGTCTTAGCTATATTACGGAAGGCAGAAGGTAGCATGGTCTCTACACCACGTTGTAGATTACCATCAGCAGCATCGCCTACCCCCCGCGCAAACTGGGATACAACACTTAGCGCTGGACCGCCAATCGCTTGCGCGGCTATTTCCACAGCGGATTGATCTTGAGCGTACGGGTTTAGCCTGAAGAGTAGGTTACCAAGGCCAAAACGAGAGGCTACGTCCATACCCGTCGCGGCGTTGATACCACCCTTGTAGAAACCTTCACCCAAGAACTTGCGGGTGATTGTTTCCGCGTCATCTTCGTCGTCATCTAAGAACATATTAGCGATGGCAAACGCGGCTCCAACCATCGGTAAGCCTTGGACACCGGCCATGAGCGCAGAAGAACACATGACACCAGCGAGTGACACCATAGCTCGTTTTCTTACTTCAGGGTCAGCATCCGAGAACGCGGCTTTGCCTGTTTTCATAATCGTATAATACATTTGAACGCCAAACGTCTTATACATCATGGCAACACGCCCAATACCAGTCTGAGCAATACGGGGGGCTGTAGCTAGGAATGCGCCGCCATTCATTTCCTGCGCTTTGTATATAGCTTTATCAGCCGCAGCCTTTTGCATGGCGGCTTCAGTCATACCGCCTTTTTCTCTTAGACTCGCAAGTTCTAGTTGATAGACCGACACCATAGCTACTTGGCGATTAAACCGTTCTACCTGATGGAACATAAACGCAGACGCCGCGTTAGTGTAGTCCCAAAGACCTTTTTCTCTGCCTGACAACTCAACACCAAGCGTATCGTAGAATATAGAACGGTTTAGTTGCCCTTGTGCAGCCGCCATCTCTACAAGGGGCATAAGGTCTTCAAGTTCTTTACGTTTTGCTGCGTCTAGGTTGAGGTCGTCTCTTATTTTAAGTGTTACATTACCGTCCGAATCTTGTATCTCTTGGTAGTAGTTATCTATGGACGGCATACCCGTTGCATCAGCTTCCCCGCCGAGCATAGTGCCTATCTTGCGCGACTTACCACTACCCATAACTATCTTGCTTGCATTGCCTACAGCTTTGAAGGCGGCTCCGGGGTTTGATGTTGTGGCGTAGTCTCCGGTCAACATCGGCACAAACATAAGTGGTATTTGAGACAGGTTGACTACAGCGGACGATACGTTGAAGCCAATCGTCCCTACGAAAGCTACACGGTTGAGGCTAGAAGCAAGTTTATCTGCCGGTGGGTTCTTGGCAAAGCTGGCGCGTTGTGCGAGTTCATCGAAGGTCGCATTTGTCACTGGCTGGTCGTCTGGATTCTCTCTGCCGTGTGCTTCAGCTTCTTCGCGGAGTTCCGTCATAACATTATCAATGTCGTTGGAGTACCGCATACGCTCTATCTGAGAAGCTAGATTGTAAGCCTTGTACCGGAACGCCGACTCCGCATTTTTATCGAAGCCCAGCCGACCTTTACCTTCGTTAGCACGGCTGACCATACTCTTCGCAAAGGAGGATTCCGGTAGTGCGTTCAGGAACAGTTGAGTAAACTCGTCTCGTACATCTTGATCTACTCCCGCCAATAACTTCATAGTTTCATTGATAAATGAAGATGGGGGTGCGCTACCCTGCGCCCCATTTATCGCAGCTTTTATGTTCTCGTACGGGCGTATTGACTTTTGATCTACATCTTTGTTGCCTTTGAGTGACTCCATAAACTGCTTTCGTTCGTAGGCGGTCTCAAAGGCCATGTAGACAGGTTCAGTGGTTGTGTTACCCTGTGCGTCCGTAACTTTAGTATTATACTCCAGCCACTTGTCGCCCCGGCGCGTTAGCGGGAAGTAGGGTTCAATACGGCCCTTGGCGAATATCTTATCAAATATGTCGGTTTTGAGCTTCTCTTTAGCCTCTTTCGCTAGTGGGTTACCGTCTGCGTCTTTGAGGCCGTCGATTCGGCTTGCTATAACTTTCTGTAGCTCGTTGAACTGTTGTCTGTAGCTTTCACGAAGTTCGATGTAGGTGTTTTTACCACCCGCCTTAACAACCCTAACGTCTTTCTGCATGGCCTTCCATACAGCTAGTTTTTCAGGGTTGTTCGCGTATTT
>Ga0209535_1002687_pt1 | contig 11580 bp, 13 predicted proteins | sample LinPmetageLP28_FD_184041 | JGI IMG/M metagenome (GOLD analysis project Ga0209535, IMG submission 184041) | Marine viral communities from the Pacific Ocean - LP-28 (SPAdes) (version 2) | ecosystem: Environmental > Aquatic > Marine > Oceanic | place: Pacific Ocean | collected 2009-08-22
TGCCTTTCTATACTATTTAAAACCTCAACTTGGCTTTTTATTCTTTGTTTTAAACTAATTATATAATCATCTATTTCACCAAGATTTTCAGCAACAAAATAACCTTTACTTGTGCTACATAATCCAGCTAATTGATTTGTTATCCTTATATGATTTATTAGCTTTCTTAATCTTGGACCAACAATGTTTAAAGACTTACAAATTACTGTTGATGTCACAGCATTGTTTCTACCTATTTTTGGACTTAAGCCCTTAATAAGTTTTTCAACTAACTCTTTTTCATAATTAGTCAATTCATATGTGTATTCCTCAAATCCTTTTATCATCTGTAATTTTTTTTAAATGATTAATTTCTTTTAATAGTTTTTTTATTTTGTTTCTTTTTTCATAAAAGCCAACACCATAATTACTAAAACCCTTCATTTCTTTTAAAAAATTTTCAAAATCTTCTTTTATTTCAGCATATTTATTAAATTCAAAATCAAATTTGTGTACATGATGAATTGATGTTGCATGATTTATGTTTTTAAAGTATTTTTTCATACCCATATGATTTATTTCCATATAATGATATAAATAATAAATAAACATTCTTTTTGCTTTTATAGTTGGTCCTTTTCTATTAACATTATTTATTAAATTAAACTTATTGGCACCATAAATATCACAACAAACATTTAAAGCATGATTTATAATTTTATCTCTTGTATTCATTTTACTGGTGATCTAATTCATCTTTTCCATAAGTATTAAACAAGCCTATGGTTTTAATAATAACTCTTGCTAAAGCTCTTTTTTCAGCAATCTCAACTTTAAAATTTTGCCTACAATTTTCTGTTGATGCACTTCCAAATGTTTCCATTTGTTTTAACCATTCACCATCTTGGTCTTGTAAATATGAAGATGCTTTTATTACTACATTTTCCAATGAACAACAAATGACTTCAAATTCAACTTGTATGTTTTTTTGTAATTGAATGGATTCAACACCACTTCTTGTAATAATTACAAAACCTCTTTTATCTTTGTAAATATCTTTTTCAGATAAACTATAATCCTTATATATTTTTGTTAGTTCGTTTCTATTCATAATCTGTCTAATAAAGCTCCGAGCATTAGTAATCCTACAGAGCAAATTGATACTATTACAAAAGAAATAATATTTCCAATAATCTCTTGTTTTGTAAGTTTGTCTTTTATTGTATAATTAACAATATCTTGTTTTTCAAAGAATTTAGCCATTTCAACCGTATTCAATAAATATTGTTTTTTATCTTGTTTATGAGTAATTATATGTTGTTTCATAGTATTTGTTATTGTTTTATGTTGCTAAATTACATAAAGTTATTGACAATTTATGAATTTATGTCAAAAACTTTTACAATTATTTTAGTTTACATGAAATAGATACATAAAAAAAAGCCCTCAAATGAGGACCTTTTTCTAACAAATATCAAAAACTATATTACAAATTATTTTTAAAACAGTTACAAATATATAAAATTATATTACAATTTTAAAAACTGTTTGTTTTTTTAGTGATTTATCAAGGCTTTTAGCATTGTAAGATGATAACTCTTTGTTTATAGGATAACCATTAAATCCTTTAGTGTGTTGCAAATCAATTCTTATATCATGTCTTTCCTTATCTTTCATTATATATATGTTCTGAGCTGCTCTGGAGCTTAATAATAAAGCATTTTCACTATATGCATTAGCTCCAACTAATGAACTTGATCTTGCAAACAAATCTGTTATTTTAGTTTCATGTAAATGCCCACACATCATAAAATCAAGTATTATGCCATTCCTTGCATATTTACTCATAACCTTAGCTATCTTATCACTTTGCATATTTTTAAGCTGATGACCATGTATTAATAGGCAATTATGTCCATTAACCTCAACAACCAGTTCTAAGCCTCCAGATGTAATAAAATTAATATCTGGCAACAACATTCTAAGTATTTCAAAGATGGTAAAATCATAATTATCTGAACAGACCAAATCGACCCAACCTAATTCATATGCTCTTGATTCATTTCCACTCACACAACCAACACTAATATTTGCAACACTATTTAAATCTAAAATAAAATGCTTTAACAGATGCACACCAAGAAAAGTGGCTTTTGCTCTATTTGTAGACATTGACAATTTTTCATCTAAACGTCTATCAGAATTAAGCAAGTCCCCAGTCACAGCAACAAATATTTCACTAACATTATAAAATTTAGAATATTCTTTTATATGATGTGCAAACTTCTGTAATCTCTTAGATGCAACCTCAAAATCATATTTGTTATTTTTTAAATCAACCAGCTCATTAAAATGAGTATCTGCTATTTGCACAATGATTGCTTGTTTGCCTTTACTTGTGTGTTGTTTTATTGTTGTTTTTAGGCTCTCTGTTTTAAGCAAATTAATCAATGCCTTGTTGTATTCAACTAATGCATTTTCAAGCCTTGCATGTTCTCTAAATGCTTTGTTTTTTATTCTATTTAAATCAGCTTGTTTCTGGCTTCTCTTTTGCAATAAAATATTGTGCTGGATTATTTCCTTATCAGCAATAACATATTGAATAATGTCTTTTATTCTATGCCTTAATGTATATTTTTTTACTTTAAAATGATACTTATCAATTAGATGTTGTGCAATTGCTTGATAACCATTCCCATTCCAAAATAAAGAAACTATTTCATCTTTATATTCTAAATATTTTGATTCCATTTAATATGTCCAAATTACTGCTTGTGGTTTTTCATCTTCATCTGCTAAATCTGTGTGAATAAAATTATGTCCTATGCCAAACCTTGTAAATCCAGCTTCCATTAATGCTGCTAATATTACAGCTCTTTCTCTGCTATTTTTAACAAGAATGTCGGCTGCTAATCCTTTAGTATGTTGAGATGTTTTATTCGGATTCTTTTTTGCATACGCAATGCTTTCTGGATGATTCTCACATCTATAACCACTTGTAATAATAAATGGTATATCAGAGCCATCTTGATTTTTTGAGTATTCTCTTGCAGCTGATAAAATTCTAACAAATGTTCTGTTGATTTTATTCTTTCCACAACAACTACATGCAAATTCTCTTAATTTAAAGTATTTCATATAAATTATATATTTTACAACCTTTTACTTCTTTAACTAAAACTTTTCTATATAAGATTTTTTTCTCTTCTTTTTTATACTTAGGATTTGTGCTGTTTAGTTTACGTTTTTTAGCCATTATTTGTATTTTCCAATTTCACCATTATGTTTTCTTTGATTGCCAAATTGTTTTGTTCTTGTATCAATACGTTTTGCATAAACATATTTTTTTTCAATAACTATTTTTTTACAAACAAGACTACCAAATTGCATCTCTAATGAGTTTTTTGTTTCTGCATTATAGTATTTAGTCATTTCTTTTATTCTTAATTTTTTCAAATGACCTTCCTCCAAAATAAGCTGTATATATTACTATTAGTAAAGTTTGATAAACTGGAACAAACTCTTCTTGAATTTCAAATGTTCCTATATTACCACTAAATACAGATATTATCACAAACATAAAAGTTAAAAAAGCCAGAGCAATTGGTCTAATGTTTTTTGTAAGTAAACTCCCATTGTTATCACTCAGCCATCTACTTGTAACTTGTTCTTGCATTGATTTTTCATAATCAAGCAATACTTCTTTTATTTCTTTTTTAGCTTGTAACCTTTCTTGATCAGATGTTGTCAGTTTGTCAATTGTATTACCTACCTCTTTAACTAATTCACCAGAATTAAATAATTTGTTTAGTATTCCCATTATATTGTTTTTTTAATCCACCTAAATGTTTTCTTGTACCATCTATTATCTTTCTTGTTTTGCCTTGTCTGACAAACATCACAAATTGTATCTGTTACAATCATTCGCACAGTATCAACAATTTCTCGTAACACAATCTTGTAGTTATATTGAACACTATCACTATCCATTTTTAATGTATTTAGCTCGTACATATTGCTTAAATTCCAGATGCTATCAGAATATATTTTTTTAATTTCTTTTATATCTCTTTTTTTTCTCCACAAATCTTGTTCTAATAAAACTTTTTGTTTTCTGTTATTAGTAACCAATTTAACAGCCCCATCAGCTGCCTCAAATAAACTGTCTAAATTAGTTTTAAAATCTGTTTGCTCTTCATGTTCTTTATTAGAATAACATGATGCCAATAATACTAACGATAACAAAAGCAATTTATTCATTTATGTCTTGTAAAGTTTCAATAAACTTATCATTTAACTTTTTATAATCACTACGCAAAACAATAACCTCTTCTTGTAAGGCCACTATTTGATTTGTTAATGTAGTTTTATTATCTATGTATAAATAACCAATTGCAATTAAACAGAAGAATAACAAGCCAGTAACTGGATTAGCTGCAAAATCCTTAAAATCAATTGGTGATTTCATTATTTCTTTTTAAAGTTCCAATAGTAAAGTTTATACATAGAAATGCTTATTGCTAAAACTAAAGAAAAAAATGTCAATATTTCATTGCACTCACTCAAGCTAATACCAATTGCAGATGCATTTGGAATTATTATTTCTAAAGTATCTTTTAAATCACTATTCATTGTTCCAAGGCAATGGCAAAGTTTCCTCAGTTGGATTCTTTTGCAATTCTATATTTGCAGCTAATTGTACATCCATTTCAGCTGGAGTTGGCTCCGTTTGTTCATTTAACCAAGCATCAACATCAGCTTCTGTTAAATTTTCGTAAAGCACAAAATCATTTGGATTTGGTGATGTTAAAGGCATAGCACCATAAACATCAGCATAATAATAATCAGATTCTCCATCAGTTCCTTCTGATGCTGATCTTCGCCAATGTACCATATTAACTACATTTTGCAGTTCTTGTCCCTCAACAGTTTCTTGTATTAGACAATCCATTGAAGATATTATCCATTTATAAGTTATCATTTTTTTTATTTATTTAATTATTCAAAAGAGGCAATTGTTCTTGTAACAACTGTTCCTCCTACATTTATTTTTACTTTTATTGATCCATCAGCTGAATCCATATATATTGATGATTTACCATCAGCTGGATCAGCTGGAGTTGATATCTGATTTAGTGTTAGTACATCATCTAATTCAAAAACACTTTGTACTCTTGCTCTTCCAGCAACTTCTAATTTATTTCCACTATCAGTTGTTGTTCCAATGAGTACGTTTCCATTTGCTAAAAATCTTACTTTTTCTGCATTATTTGGATAAAACGCAATGAAAGACCCATCAACACCTTGTATTTTTGTTGCTCCAGCCCCCCATTTTATTGACTGCCCAGTAGTTAAAGTTGCACTTCCAGTAATTGATATTCCACCATTTACTTGGAGTTTTTGTCCATTATCAGTTGTTGTTCCAATTAGTACGTTTCCTCCAGATGTTATTCTAACTCTTTCTGTGTAATTTGTAGCAATTACAGCGTTTCCACTTGATGATCCAATTCTAACTTGATCAGCTGTAGAAGCGTTATTAGAAAATGATAAAAATGAATTGTTCCCAGATGCACTTCTTATATCCCCAACTATACTTGAAGAACTTGCGTAAACACTTAATGTTCTGTTTGGTGATGTTGAACTACCTATTCTAACACTATTAGTAGTTGTGTTTCCTACTGTTGTTACTTCTTGTAAACTATCTGTCGCAGACACTTGAGCATCAACATAACTCTTACTTGCAGCATCTGTTGATGCAACTGGAGTTGCTGGGATTGTTACTTGACCACTAAATGTTGCAGTTGTTCCAGTTAATGATCCACTAATAATTAAATTTTTATTAACTGTAAAATCATTAACCCCCCAAGTAGTAATCATAGCTCCATTGGTAACATCTCTCATATATAATACATCTTCACCAGAATTATTATATAATAAAAAGTCAGTATTACCATTAGTAAAGTTAACACCATAACCAGCTGTTATTTGTGATGTAAATACAGATACACTTGATACTCTAAGTGATCCATTTACATCTAACTTATACCCAACATCAGATGTTGTTCCAATTAGTAGATTACCACCAGATGTTATTCTGGCTCTCTCTGTATGATTTGTATAAAAATGCATAAAGTTATTAGAATGATTATATCCAATAACTCCTTCATATGTTTGAGAACTTGTTGTTCCATCTGCAAAATAAATATTCCCTTCAACAATAGAATTTACTGTTAATCCTTGAAAATTAGTTCCATTTCCTACAACTAATTTATTAGCCCCTGCATTAAAACTTGATGGACTTGTTGTTCCAATTCCTACGTTTCCACCATCAGTAATTCTTGCAAGTTCAGTGCTACCAAAGTTTTTAAATTTAATTGGCTCACCAGTTGCAGCTGGTTTGAAAGCATCAGCCATTGAATCACCAGTTATTAAAGCATCACCAACAACATGAAGCTTTTCTGTGGGACTTGTCGTTCCTAAACCAACAAAACCAGTTGCACTTGCTATTCTAAATTGTTCACCATTGTGATTATTATAAACAAAACTTGGACCAACAGAAATATAACCAACACCATAACCCATTATTGATCCAGCTGCACTACTTAGCCTTAAATAAGGAGTAGTTGTATCACCATAAATATAACCACCAGTTCCAAGTTCTATGTTACCTTCTACTGTTAGTTTTTGACTCGGGCTTGTAGTTCCAATTCCTAAGTTTCCATTAGTTGATAATCTCATTTTTTCAGAGCCAATCATTTTAAATGCAAAACCATTTAATCCGCTTGAATATGTTACATCAAATCCAGCAAGTAATTCTGTATCATCTACAAAATATTTACTTCTTATGTTATTTGTGCCATCATTAACATATAATTGTAAAGCAACTTCATCACCATTTGTTGTACTGGCTATTGTTGCTGCAACATTTGGGTCTGTAACAAAAGCAGGAGGAGAATTAGCAACTCCTATCTGTAATTTATCCCCATTATCAGTTGTTGTTCCAATGAGTACGTTTCCTCCAGATGTTATTTTTGCTCTTTCAACACTGTTAGTCATTAAAATTAAACTATTACTACCAAAAGCATCTATATTACCACTTCCCCCAGTTCCATAAAATTGTAAACCAGTACCAGCTGTTGTAGTTTTTATTGAGCCAGATACTTGGAGTTTTTGTCCAGTATCAGATGTTGTTCCAATGAGTACGTTTCCTCCAGTTGTCAAACGCATTCTTTCTGTGTTACCAGCTCTACTAATTAAATCACCATTTTCTGAGCCAATTGCAACATAAGTATCACCACTTGTATTAGCATCATTAAAACTTAAAAATGAATTGTTTTGACTTGAATTTAAAACTGCAACATAAGAAGATGTAGATGTTGCTTCCAGTTTTCTTGATGGACTTGATGAACTACCAATCATTATTGAATTAGTAGTTGTGTTTCCATTATCTGTAACCTCTTGCAATGTATCACTTGCACCAACTTGCCCATCTACATAATTCTTTACACTTAATGCTGTAGGAACATTAGTAACAGCAGCTCCACTCATTGTATCACTATTTAGCCAACCAGTAATCTCAATTCCTCCTTTACTTATACCATCAGCATCTATTCCAAATCCAGCAACAGTTCCTTTTGTTTTGTTTTGGTATTGAGCTGATAAATCATCTTGGTTAATTAATAAATATGATGATGCAGTAATATCTTCATATAATGGAGTTGATGCAACACTAATTGTTGTATCGTTAGCACTTTGGTCAGCAGTTACAGTTAATTCTAAAGGCACATCATTATTTTCACTAACTAAATTAAAGATGTCACCAGTTTTAAAAACTGTTGAGCCAATAGCTTCAATTGGTACAGATGTTAATGATTTTTGATCTCTTGCTGATATATAGGTTATTGTCCCAGTAAATGTTGTTCCAGCAGTAAATTTAATATCGTTTGATCCTTGACAGTTTAAATAAACTGAATAATTACCAGATGATGTAATAGATTCAGATTGACCTGATGATCCAGCTTTAACTTGTAATGTCCCAGCAGTAACTACAACAGAAAAATTAATTTGATATGTTAATTCTTGAGTTAATACTGATTGAACTAAATCACTTGTTGATCCAGTAGCTGCAAATTTTGCTTTTTTAGCTGTTGCATCTATACTCCATCCATCTCCAAGAGTCCAATTAGAGTCAGTATTAAAATTACCATTTACCACAACATCAGCACCAGTAGCTCCGACAGTTTGCCGCATATATGCAATAGGACTATTACTTGCTAATTGTTGTGTTAATGAACTTACCATCTTAGCAGCACTTGCTGTTGCTGTTGTAAGTGCATTTAAATTATTAGAATTATTGTTTTGTGTTGATGTGCCTACAACATTTCTCAATATTTGGTAACCTTCATAATCCCATTCATCAGATAATATATAAAAAGAGCCTCTTCTAAAAAAATATTCTAAATCAGCTGCGCTTCTTAGCTCTCTTAATTTACCAATAGGATTAACATATCTTGGTCTTGTATCACTGCCTTGAGTTTGATTTTTATTTTGCACTCCAACAGCTAATCTCATGTTTGGAGTTGTAACTATTTTAGTTTGACCATATAAAAATTCATCCAACAATAATTGTGTGAATGTTTTTGTACCATTTAGTGTTCCCCTTCCCCATAAACCATTTGGATTTGTGTTTACATAAGCACTTGCTCCAGCATCAACTTGCAAACTACTTCTTGCATATTCAATAGAATCACCCCATAACAGTTGATTAAAATTAAAAACAGATGTGTTTTGTTTTGCATTAGCAGCACTATTTATAGTGTTTAAACTTTGACCAACTTGAACTTGTTGATTATTTTTTAAAAGCTGTAGTAGTCCAACAAATGGAGTGTTAGTAAGAAAACTAATATCATCTTGTTGTGTACCAGCGTTAAAACCAGCTGGATTAACAGTTTGATTTTGGACAATAATACCAACATTATTGCTTGGCTCTAATGTATTAGTCCAAAATACAGTTCCAGACGAATTACCACTTCCAGATGGTACTTGAATTGGATTGTTTGGATTTCTCATTCTTTGAGGACCAGCGGAATATTTACTAAAATTAATATAAAAAGAACCAGGATTACTTGCTCCAGTTCCATAATCTTCAATATCTAAATAAAAACTCCATGAGTCATTCATTGTTATTGGATTTCCACTTCCATCAACAAATGGAATGCTTTGTTCAAAACCTACATAGGCTGTTTCAGTTTCATTTCTTGAACTACAAATGTATTTAGGAGATTTGTTTCCTAAAGGCACCCAAGATGCACTATCTTCCCAGTAATACGTTCCATTTGCTCCTCCACTATATTGTAAATAATAAGTTGTTGTTCCATCACTTCCGTAAAAATTAAACTTTATAGAACACCACCATCCCTTAGTGTGACCACTTGGAAAAGCTGGAGCATTAGTTAAATCCCAGTGCCAGTCTAAAGGGATAGAAAGCCATAAAGAATCTGCGGCTGATGGATTAAAAATTGTACCTTGATAAACTTCTTGAGTAGGAGCATCTTGTCCAAAAGGAAATCCACCATAATAATTTTGGGAAGAAAAAGATAAAAAATCCCCATTTACTTGCTTTACAATTGGCAAGTAATCATATTTAGTTCCAGTTAATTTACTTATTTTATCATTAGAAATTTCTTGAAAATACCTTGTGTTATATGTGCTTCCTAAATGATTTTGACTCGCTTGAAAGGCACCAGTTAAACTATAAATTCTTGAATTATTATTAACTGGAGAACTTATAGTCCCACTTTCTGCTGTAATATATTCTGGAATTTGAACAATCCAAAAAGAATGTTTCCAATAAGTTATTCTTGCTCCCCAATGCCTTAACAATTCTTTTAAAACATTATAACAATTATCTGGGAAAAAAACACCTTCATTATCCCTTGTATGAAACATGGAAACAGCACATTTTGTTTTTTCTAATGGATCAGCTGATTGATTAATTGCATCCATGTCACCATTATACCAGTTTACAGATGTTGTAAATGTATAATTTTGAGTAGCACCTACATCTTGAATTGCAGCTCCAGCTTTAGCAAGTATTTCTCTAATCCAAAATATGTAAGTTGCTGGACCAAAATACATGTTTTGCTCTGCATAATTACCCTGCACTCTTTCTTCAAAAGGAGGATTAGAGCCACCAGGCACATTTAAATCAACAAAATCCACATCTTTTAATAATGCTAAACCATCAACAAATTTTAAATTTTCTACATAAGGAAATGATTTATCTTGTCCACTACTTAAATCCATAATTAAAAAACCAGACCACAATGGAGCTACACCAGAATAAGCTGAAGATGATGCTCTGTAAATATGAATGTAAACTTGTTTTTCTTGATATGTATTTCTTAAAAAATCAATAAATTGTGAATCAATTGAATTTTCTACTAAATAAGGTATTTTACAAGATGAACTAATTATAGGAGAGAATCTGTTCTCTTCATCAGTATCATATTCTATAACCGGACCTCCAGCACCTAATGTTAACTCCGTACTTGCACCAGTATGGTCAGCTACCCATATCTCTAAATAATAATCTAAATTGTTATTACTTTTTATTGATGAAAAATATTTTTTTCCGTATGCCATAAATTATACACTTCTTAATCTACCAATCCCACCTCTTTGATTACTTATAAAAATATCGTTTCCACTAATTCTACCATAAACCTCAACTTGCTGAATGCCATTCCCACCATTTATCATTCCTTTTAATTTATCTAATGGAGCAACCACTTCTGGATTTGATGCTGTTGTTCCAGCTCCTTCACCAACTAAAGCCATTGTAGGACCAGTAACTAATCCACCACTTGCTAATCCTAATATAGATGTTTTAGCAGCTGAAAAAGCATCACCTAATGAAAAACCTTTGCCACCTAATAAAAAGTTAATAGCAGTCATTACAGCTAATTGTATCATAAGTTGTTTTAATGCTTTTTTCATGTTTTCTATAAAAGAACTAAAAAATCCTTCTTGACTGTTAGCGGCTGTCATCATAGAATTAAACATAATATCTCCAAATAACTGTGTTTGTGCATTATATTCTTTTTGTGATTGTGAAAGCTTTCTTAATGGAGCCTCTACATTTTTTAATTTATCTGGTATTTTACTAAGTTCTACATTTAGCTTTTCAACTGGTAATGAATCCATTGCAGCAACAAATGTTTCATCTGTTCTTGCTGTTTTACCTTTTGGAGTTGTTTTTTTTGCTGGTGGTTTTATAAATGGTATTTTACCAGCTAACATCCTATTTCTTATGTCATTTGGATCAGTTTTTGCAATGTCTTGCATTAAACTAAAATCTAATTTTTTAACTTCCTCATTTACACCAAATATTGCATTTTTTAATTTCTGAAATCCTTTTCTTGTATTATCAACAAAACCATCACCCTCATCTAATTTTATAAATAAAGCTGCTAAGGCTGCAACAATTCCAACTGGTCCCATTATTACAGCATATAATCTTGGAATAAATATTATTAGTTTTTGTATCACACTTAAAAATGCAGCAGCAGCTTTAAACAATGGACCAAATGCAGCAGTAAC
>Ga0209535_1002689_pt1 | contig 11576 bp, 12 predicted proteins | sample LinPmetageLP28_FD_184041 | JGI IMG/M metagenome (GOLD analysis project Ga0209535, IMG submission 184041) | Marine viral communities from the Pacific Ocean - LP-28 (SPAdes) (version 2) | ecosystem: Environmental > Aquatic > Marine > Oceanic | place: Pacific Ocean | collected 2009-08-22
CCGATTCTAACATTGATAATTCCGTTGTAGTAGTCATCTCGAAGTAATACTTCTTCTTTAAATTGTAATCTAGCCTCGTAATAACTCAACTCCCACTTCGAATCACACCATCTAAGTATTTCAAACTTAAAACTATCCATACCTAACGTTTCAAGGTCCTCATTAAGTCCATTAGATGATGAAGTGTAGGTCTTCCAATCGGTTTCTATTTTTTCATGGCGTTTATTTTTCTTACCCTTCAAAGGAGGACGCTTTCTAATAGATTGACATTGTTTCTTACCAATATATTTCTTATCATTAGTAAGATTAGTTATCTTATAAATGAAACCGTAAGGTAGGTCAGCGTTTTCTTCTAGAACCCCCTCCCAATGACCTAAATCTACCACTTTCTACAAGACCAATACCTAGCTTTTGTTTTTGGACCAGGATTGTCACAATTATGTCTGGCTCTGAAAGATTTACGAGCTTTTGGATTACTTTTACGAATCTTCATCGTCTTTTCACCCTTTCTCTTAGCAGAAGTACCTCCATGACCAAAGTTTACCTTCTTTACATTACCAGTTTTAGGATCTTTGACATATACTTTAAACTTCTTAACATCGCCACGAGTTGGCTTATTAAGTGAAACCTTACGTCCTCTATACTCAGCATCTTCTTCTGGAGTATCATCTTCTTCCTTATCTTCTCTTGAATCTGGACCTAAACCTCTTCCGTCTCTTCCTACCTTTTCACCCTGCTCTTGTTGAGCTAGTAAAGCTAGACCTGTAAGTCCTTTTTTACCTTCATTAACGTATTTTTCCAAGTAAACGTCAACTAAATCATCAAATTTCATAACAGTATTTATGCTTAACAGTGGTAATTTAAATAACGTTGAAGTGCTTTAGCGTAATGAGTACCTTTGTTCTTAAGCTTACCCTTGGCCCCACGTACCTTACTACATGATAGCTTACCTAATCTACTTTTAAGTATGCCCGGCTTAACAGGTTTATGCACATCTTCTGCATTTTCACTTTTCTTCCAGCTAACCCGCTTAGAGCTTTTCTTTTTATACATTTTACCTTTAATTTTCTTACAAGCTGCTTTAGTAGGTCTACACGCAGGGTAACTACCACCAGATTTTTTAGACTTACGACCGCACGGTCCTCCTGTCTTACAATTCACCCATCCTTTAAACTTTTTACCTGTTTTAGGATCAGTACCGCCACGCTTAAACCATTGCCTAAGTGAGTCGCTAGCTTCTAATAATTCTTTCTGTGTCATTTCTTTTTCCAAATTTTACCTTTACGACATCTTACAATAGCTCCTGACTTATATGCAGAAGTCTTCTTACCATAAACTGAATCAGCCTTACGTTTACATCTATCTGCTTTCTTTTTTTCAGCATCCTCTTCAGGTAATGCCTCTTCTTCCTCTCCAGATAAATATAAACCATCTAATCCATCAACCTCTTTTTTCTTGTTCTTCTTTTTACCTCCAACAGTACCAGCTCTCGATACCACCTTACCTAATAATGTAGGCTTCCTTACATCTCCTTCAGCATACTTACTAATATCATGCATTGATTCACCGTCACCTAAAGAACCTCCAGGGCCTGCAGTGTTACTCTCAAGTAACTTATGAAAAATTTTCTCGAATTTACCTATTGATTCCATTGTATATATATTTATAATAGATGGATGGAATTGCTAAAGAAGTATATTGAAGAAATTACTAAAGATTTATATTTAGATGATTTCAATATAAAAGAATCTCAAATGAGGTTACCAGCTAAGAAGCATTTCTGGGTTGCCCGTTTAATGGATGCAAAGATTAATCGTAACTCTTTTATTAGAAACAAAAAACAACTTAAAAAGGAATTGGTTAAAAAGGTTATTATTGATTCACCAGTAAAGATTAGTCAATCAGCTGCAGAATCTGCTGCAGAAAGACATGATTCAGTTAGTAGGCTTAATGATTCTATATCTGAACAGGATTCTATTATTGAATACTTAGAAAAAGTAGAGAAAATTATGGGTCAAATGCATTGGGAGATTAAAAATATTATCGATATTAATAAAATGGAGCAGCTCTGATGTTAACCTTTGATTATAATACAAGCAATAGAAAGCTCTTAATAAAAACAGAAGATAGTTCTCTATTTGATAAGATTAGAGAGCATTTTAGTGTTGAAAACGATGGTGCGAGATTTGCTAGATATAGAGGTAGGTTTGCAGCTCGTAGAAAATACGCTATAACCGGTACAGGTGCTTGTGAATTAGGGTTATATTGGGATATAAGACAGTATCTTATTAAAGAACAAATAAAAGTTGATGTTAATATTACTGATAAACTACAAAAAGTATTAGATGTAGGTAGGGATATAGAACTTTATAAGAAATTTACATTAGAGTTAAGAGAATACCAAGAAGAAGTAATTAAAAAAGCTTTAAAAATAGGTAGAGGTACTTGTGTATTAGGTACAGGGGCTGGTAAAACGTTAACTACTGCTGCACTTATTGAAAATTACTTTCAAAATTGTCCAGATAAAGATACTTTTAAGTGTATGGTACTTGTACCAGACTTAGGATTAGTATCTCAAACGTATGAAGAGTTTAATGATGTAGGTACTACATTTAAAATGACTAAATGGACGGGGAAGAACAAACCAGATCTAACTTCTAATGTTATTATATGTAATATAGGTATTATACAGAGTCAATTTGATAATAACGATTGGTTAAAGTATATAGATCTACTAATAGTTGATGAATGTCATAAGATAAAAGCAACAAACAAGGTTAGTAAGATAGTATCTAAGATCAAAACACATAATAAGTATGGATTCACTGGTACTTTACCTGAAAACAACTTAGATAAGTGGTCGATTATAGGTAAACTAGGACCAGTTATATATGAAAAGACAAGTTATGAGTTAAGATTAGAGGATTATTTGGCTAATGTTAATGTAAAGGTGTTAAACTTAGCGTATAAAGTACCTCCACGGTACCTTTCTGACGATAAATACAGAGAGGAATTAGATTTTATATACGAAAGTCCGTTTAGAAATACTTTTTTATCAAAATTATGTAGAAAATTAGATAATAACACGTTAGTTTTAGTAAATCACATTAAACATGGGTTAGAATTACAAGAATATTTAAAAAATAGTAAGGAAAAGCAGGTTTATTTCATCAGAGGTGAGGTAGAAGTAGAAGAACGTGATAAAATTAAAAAAATAATGGAGAAAGATAGTAATGTTATATGTATAGCTATGAGTTCTATCTTCTCTACAGGAGTTAATATTAAGAACTTACATAATATTATATTTGCTGCTGGAGGAAAGTCGTTTATTCGGACTGTTCAGTCAGTTGGCCGTGGGTTACGTAAGCATGCTAGTAAGAACAAGTTAATAATATTTGATATATGTGATAAGTTGAGATATGGGCTACGTCATAGTGAAAAGAGGAAAGATATATACGAAAAAGAAAAGATCAAGTATACCCAAAGTATTATTCTTGAAAAATAGTAAACATATATTATAATGTAATATAATGGCCGCGAAAGAGAAAAAACCATACTATATAGAGCCGAAAGTCTTTAAAGATTCGTTACGTAAGTACTACGATACCGATATATTAACAGACGATCTGGCTGAAAACATTAAAAAGATTGCTTATGGTCTAAGTTATAATGCCTCTTTTATCAATTATACATATAAAGATGATATGATAGGAGATGCTTTAATTAAAATGTATTCAGCTTTAAAGTATAAGAAGTTTAATTTCGACAAGGCTACTAATCCCTTTTCATATTTTACTACTATAGCATATCACGCTTTTATTAATAGAATTAAGAAAGAAAAAAAGCATCATGAAGCAGTTACTAAGTATAAAGAGAGAGTTTATGAAGATTATATGTCTGATCCGACCAATACCCATGGGCATGTATACGTTAAACCAATAGACGAAGAGAATACCTTTGAAAGTTAGTAAACCAAGAGTTGCTATTTTTTCAGATCTTCATCTAGGTGTTCATACAAACAGTTCTGATTGGCATAATTATGCTATCGAATGGGCTCACTGGTTTAAAGAAGAGTGTAAACGAAAAAATATCAAGGATATAATCTTTTGTGGTGATTGGCATCATAATAGAAGTGAAATATCAGTTAATACTCTGCAAGTATCTGCAGATATATTAGATATATTATGTGATTTTAATATTATCGCTATAACTGGTAATCATGATATATATTATAAGCATCGTACTGATGTTAATTCTTTGTCTATCTTTAAGAAACGTAAGAATGTAACGATCTTAGATAGGCATGATACGATAGAAGCGTTTGATCGTACTATTACCTTCTGTCCTTGGAATACTAACGTAAAAGATATTCCTGAAAGTGATGTTATCTTTGGTCATTTTGAGATAGAAACTTTCAAGATGAACACCTACAAGGTATGTGAGGAGGGAATTAAGGTTAAAGAACTACTTAAAAAGAGTCCATTAATTATATCTGGTCATTTCCATACTAGACATGAAAAGAAGTATGGTAAAGGTACTATCTTATATGTAGGTAATCCTTTTCAAATGGATTTCGGCGACGCGGGTAATAGAAAGGGGTATTATATTCTAGATTTAGATACTCTAGAGTATGATTTTACATATAATAACATATCTCCTACGTATAAGAAAATTTCATTAAGTGAATTAGTAAGAGAAGAGACTATTACTAAGAAAGTAATAGATGATTTTGCTGGTAATATTACGAAATTAAAGGTTGATATGAATATATCGCAAGCTGATATGGATATTCTTATCAAGAAGCTGACTTTACTTAAGCCAGAAGTATTAACAGTAGATTATGATATTAATTTTAATAGATTAATGGATGATAGTGCTGATAAAGAAGATTTGTCTGGTATTGATATACCTCAAGCTATTGAAGAGTTTGTGAATTTACTTGATATCAAGAATAAAAAGGAGATAATAGGATACACTCTAGGATTGTATGAAAAGAGTAGACTTTAAAAAGCTTAGCATTGTAAATTTTTTATCTGTTGGTGAAGATCCGGTAACTATAGAGTTTAGTAAAGGACTTCATGTTATTACTGGTAAAAATAAAGATAAACCTGATAGAAGAAATGCTATTGGTAAGAGTACTATAGCTGATGCGTTATATTTTGCTATTTTTGGTGAGACTTTACGTGAACTTAAGAAAGATCTTATACCTAATAACTTAACTAACGGTAAGACGCATATTGAATTAGATTTTGAAGTAGATTCACCTAAAGGTAAAAATAATTTTAAGATTATTCGTACTCTTTCTCCTTCAAAAGTATTTATTTTTAAAGATGGAGTTGATAAGACTCGTGATAGTATAAAAAATACTACTACATATATTAATAATGTATTAAGTGCATCACCTTCTATATTTCAAAACTGCGTTATAATGACTGTTAATAATGCTGTACCGTTTATGGCTAAAAATAAAATTGAAAAACGTAAGTTTATCGAAGATATTTTTGGTATGGAGGTATTCAGTAGTATGTTAGCTACTCTAAGACAGGACTATAATGAGATATCCCGAGAACATGATACGAGATTAACTAAGTTAGAAGAGGTTGATAAGTCTTACAAAAATTACGAAGAACAAAAGCAAAAAATACTTCAAACTAGAAAACAAAAGAAAGAAAAGTATCTAGGTAGACAGCAGGATAATACACAAGAAGCAGAAAGGCTTGATTCCGAGCTTAAAAAGGTACAGCAAACTAATATTTCGAAAGTCGAAAGACAAATATCTGCATTAGAAGAAGGGGTTTTAGATCAAGATATAAGGATTGAAAGTAATCTTGAAGCTGTTGCACGCAATAAAGCTTTAGCTGCTGAAAGGAAAGAAAGATATAAAAAAATGGGTACTGAAGAAGAAAAATGCCCAGTATGTCTTCGACCTATGGAAGAACATGATGCAGAATTAATAGCTAAAGAAAAAGAAAAACTTAAAAATGCAATTCACGAAGCAATAGATGATATTAAATACTACTCTGACGGACTAAAGGAATTAAGAGTTAGAAAAAATAAATTTTTAAAAGCTATTAACGAATGTCGTAATAAAATATCTGAAGCTAAACTTGAAGAGCAAAATAAAACTAATATTGAAGAACGAATTAAACAACTAGATAAGTGGCAAGTCGAACTTGAAGGTGATCTCGAAGCTATTGAATCTACTGATACAGATTTTGATTCATTAATTGTTGATACTAAAAAACGTGTAGATAAATTAGCCAAGAAGGTTAAAGAATATAGAGATGAATTGGCTAAGTTAGATATTGTAAAGTATGTAGTATCAGAAGAAGGTGTTAAATCATATATTGTTAATAAGCTTCTAGAATTGCTTAATAGTAAATTATTACATTATCTTAGAAGACTTGATTCTAACTCTATCTGCATCTTTAATGAATATTTTGAAGAAGAGATTCTTAATGAAAAGAATAAAGTATGTTCATATTTTAACTTTTCTGGAGCTGAACGTAAATCGATTGACTTAGCATGCTTATTTACCTTTTCCGATATAAGAAGATTACAAGGCGGCGTTCAATATAATATAGCTATATACGATGAGTTGTTTGATTCATCTTTTGATGAAAAAGGTATCGAACTAATAACTCATATACTTCAAGATAGGGTTGAAGAACTCGATGAATGTTCAATTGTTATATCGCATAGAAAAGAATCTATTAAGGCAGTTACTGGTGATGTAATTTATCTTGAAAAAGAGAATGGTATTACTAAGCGACTAGATTACAAAGAACTCTAAACTATATATAGTATGATTACAGGTCCATCTCCTTTTGCACAACCCTTCGCTTCTCCTTATGCGGTAAATCACTATCAGCAAAAAGAAGCAAAGGAAGTTAAAATGGAGCCAAGAGAGGCAACGTTGCCTAGATATGTAAATTATTTAGCTGACTACTCAGGTTGCGGACATTGGAGAATTTTATGGCCTGAAGCCATTATTAACGCAAGAGGTGATGGTATGTCGCAATCAACTACAGCAATGGTTACTACACCACAATGGTACCAGAACGTTAAAGTAGTAAAAGTACAAAGACAAGCTTCAACTGCTCAAAAAGAATTTATTAAATTCTTAAAAGATGTACAAAAAAAGTACGACTTTAAAATAATGTATGAAGTAGATGACGTTGTATTTAGTGAGTGTATTCCTGATTATAATAAGTTTAAATTTGCATTTGATAATGACGAGATCCGTCAAAATTGTATTGATATAATTAATATGGTTGATGAAGTTACAGTTACTTGTGACTTTATGAAAAAATTATATATAGAAAAGACAGGTCAAAAAAATATTACAACTATACCAAACTTTGTACCTAATTTTTGGATGGGACATTCCTTTAATTCACGTAAAATTCAAAGAGCTTATGACCATCATAAAAAGAAACCTCGTATATTATATACAGGGTCGGGAGCACATTATGATGTGGACAACAAGACTAATGGTGTTGATGATATGTATAAGGTAAGAGACTTTATACGTAAAACAGTTAATAAGTATCAGTGGGTTTTCGTTGGAGCTTTCCCTCCACAACTAGCTGATTTAGTACAAAGTCATAAAATTGAATTTTATCCTTGGCAAAACTTACTTAATTACCCTAATTTTATTGCTAACTTAGATGCGCAAATGATGATCGCCCCTTTACTACCTAACGATTTTAATAAATCAAAATCAGATATTAAGTTTATTGAAGCTTGTATTTTAGGTATACCTTGTTTGTGTCAGGATATAGAAACTTACGGTTCTGCTCCTGAGAGTTTACGCTTTAGCAGTATAAGGGAATTAGAAGATAAAATTGAACGTACTTTGAGAAAGAGAAATAAGTATAATCAAAATATTAATAAACTTAGAGCAATAGGTGAAACAAGAATGCTCGAACTTGAAGAAAATATAGGCTGTCATCTTGAAGCACTTAATACACCATTTGGTAGCCCGGAAAGAAAGTATCTTAAAAAGTGGAATTAAGATAGGAACTATCTTATTATAATAAGGTAGATGTCTTATCGTAATGTAGTTTATAATGGTCGTAATCGCAGCGTAAATCTCTTTACCTGGGATACAGATGGTAAAAGAGTAATGCATGAGTGCTCTTTTGAGCCTTATTTGTATATTGAGAATCCTGCTGGTGAAAAGACTTCAATTTATGGTACGTCAGTTCGTAAGCGTAAATTTAATACTAGTTACGATAGATCACGCTTCGTAAGAGAGTCTAATGTTAAGAGGGTGTTTGAAAATATGCCTCCTGCTCAGCAGTTTCTATTAGACTTATATTGGGAGCAGAATGAAGCAGATGAATTTAGTAGTCAGCCTCTTAAAACGTGTTTGTTAGATATTGAGACCTACTCTCCTGATACGTTTCCTGATCCTGAGAATCCTACTCATGTAGTAAATGTAATAACTTGCTATGATAACTTTACTAAAACGTTTCATACGTTCGGTATCAAGCCGTATAATGGTAAGGGCGTAGATAACTTAAATTACGTTCATTGTAGAGATGAGCGCGAGATGTTTATACGTTTTATTGAATACCTAGAAAATGATTACCCCGATATCTTAAGCGGATGGAACTCAGAATTCTTTGATATACCTTATATCATTAATCGTATTGAGAGAATCCTAGGTCAAAATTACGTTAATAGACTTTCACCGTTAGGTAGGGTTCACTTTAGAGCTATTAAGGGTAAATTTGGTCAAGATCAAAAGCGTTATTATATTGACGGTATTGCATGTTTGGATTATCTCGATGTTTATAGACGTTTTTGCTTGAAGTTGAGAGAATCGTATAAACTCGATGCTATTGGTGAAGTAGAATTAGGTCAGCGAAAGATTGATTTTGGTGATACAAATCTTGCTACTCTATCTGATGAAGATTGGGATACCTTTATTGACTATAATATTCAAGACGTTAACCTACTCGTACGGTTAGAAGAAAAACTGCAATACGTTCCTTTGTTACGAAAGCTATCTTATGTTGGTCTAACTACTTTGGAAGGTGCTATGGGTACTATTGGGGTTATTAATGGTGCGTTATGTATTAAGGCTAGAAAACGAGGGGAAGTTATTGCAACGTTTTTACGCAATGCTGATACTGGTAAGAATCCTGGTGCATATGTTGCGGAACCTAAGAATGGGTTTAAGAATCATGTGGTATCTTTTGATGCTAACTCTCTATACCCTAACGTGATGATATCACTTAATACTTCGCCTGAAACTAAAATAGGTAAAGTAGAAAATACTACTGATAAAAAAGTAGTTATACAACATGTAAGTGGTAAGCTATTTGAACTTGATAGACCTGCATTTGCTAAGTTCTTGAAAGACGAACAATGTGCTTTATCTAAGGCTGGTTTCTTGTTTACTCAAAAGAAGAAAGGTATTATACCTGAATTTTTGGAATACTATTACAATCAACGGGTTGTTATTAAGAAAGATCTTTTTAAAGCTAAAACTAGACTTAAAAAACTAAAGAAAGATACTCCTGAATATATTGAAGCTAAGTATGAGGTAGAAAGGCTTAATACTTCGCAGATGGTTATTAAGATTCTTATTAACTCTTGTTATGGTTATATGGGCAATAAAAATGCTCCTATCGGTGATGATGATATCGCTTCGTCTGTAACGTTGACTGGCCAAGCAGTTATTAAGTATTCGAACGAACTTATTAAAGAGTTTATTAAAAAGGAAATACCAGATATCTCGGATAGAGAGTTAGAAGGTTGTATCATTTATAACGATACTGATTCATCTTATGTATCTATTACTCCTCTAGTTAATAAAGGGTTAAAGTTTTTAGATGGTGATGATATTCATGAAGAAACTCATAGTAAGATTCAACAAATTGAGGATTATCTTAATGACGGGGTAGAGAAATGGGCTAAGAAGTCCCTGCTATCTCAAGATAGTCGATTTGTATTTAAACGAGAATGTATTGCTGATGTAGGTGTATTTTTGCAGAAGAAACGATACGTAATGCATATCTTAGATGATGAGGGTATTAAGGAAAATAAGTTTAAGTATACTGGAGTTGAGGTAGTACGTACTACTATGCCTAATGCTATTAAACCTCACGCTAAGAAAATTATTGAAACTATGCTTAGTACTCAATCCTTAACTAAGACTAATAAGATACTAAATGAAACTTATGATATATTTAAGAGTCTATCTCCTCAAGAATTAGCTTTTGTTATGGGTGTTAAGTCATATGAAAAATATGCTGTATCTTGTAATGAATTTAATACTGTAAAGGGGATGCCTATTCATGTTAAGTCAGCTTACTTTTATAACTTACTATTAGATAAACTCGGTACTGGTAATAGATATGAAGATCTTGGATCAGGTGATAAAGTGAGATATATGTATGTTGAAAAACCTAATAAGTATGGTCTAGATAGTATTGGATTTAAGTATGATTATCCGAAAGAATTTAATGATATCTTTAAAGTCGATTATGAAAAAATGTTTGAAAAAATCCTCTTTCAAGGTATTGAGCGTTTTTATGATTGTGTAGGCTGGAAGATTCGCAAGCCTGCAGAAAACGTACAAGTTGAATTATTCGACCTCTTTGCCTAAATAGCCTCATGGCATTACAACCCGGAGGTTATACTGATAACCCAGACACAGATAATACCGCTAGCGCGCATCCTGCATATAATAGAGGTAAGATACAAGGTATTTTAGAAACATTAGCTATATTAAGAAATGTTATTGTGGGATCTGACGATGGTTCAGGTTCTAATAACAATCCTGAACTAGAAAAGATTAGACAATCTCTTGTAGTTATGAGAGGTACACTTGCTCATGCACAAGATAAATCTACTTATCTATCAAAGCAGTGTAAAGAAGCGCTTGAGGAAGCAATTAAGATAGCGGATACTTTAAGGTTTCAGTAGTTGCATTCATAATAATTTAACTATAATTAAAGCATGGCAGATAAAAAAATTCAAACTATCGTAGATCATATTGGAAGAACAGTATTGGGTATTGTAAAGAAAGATACAAAAGATAGTATCACACTTTTTAATCCAGTTATTATTCATGTACAACCTGATCAGCAAACCGGTCAACTTCAAGTACAATCCTTTCCATATATTTTTATGGAGTTCTTACAAGACAAAGAACAGAACAATTGGACTTTTGATAAAAGCGCGATTGCTGTATCAGATGTACAGCTTGATGAACGTATTATTCAGCAATATGAAAATATTAATAATCCCGCGCCTCCAGTACTAAATGAAGGTAGTAGTAGCGATGGAGAAGTTGTAAAGCTTTTTGATGATGATGACGAATAAAAGCCGTCTCTTAAAATTTTAAGAGTAGCAGTTATTAACATATAGGGTCACCAGCCCACTTTAAAAGCCCCGAAAGGGGCTTTTTTTATTGATATATAAGGAGGTTATAATATAATCTTATATATGGATAAAGACATTGCTAGCGCATTAGATGATATAGATAAAATTAACCCGTTTGCTACTTATTTAGATAACAATGTTCTCAGTCGTGTAGGTGAGTGGATTGATACTGGCTC
>Ga0209535_1002691_pt1 | contig 11560 bp, 3 predicted proteins | sample LinPmetageLP28_FD_184041 | JGI IMG/M metagenome (GOLD analysis project Ga0209535, IMG submission 184041) | Marine viral communities from the Pacific Ocean - LP-28 (SPAdes) (version 2) | ecosystem: Environmental > Aquatic > Marine > Oceanic | place: Pacific Ocean | collected 2009-08-22
GCTGTAAATGTTAACGTTGAAAAAGCTAAAGCTAATTTTGGTTCGTACTTAGAAATGGACCCAATAAAAGCTAGAGCTGTGCTGACTAATAGTATATTTCCTGAAAAAACTAAAGAAGAAATTGATACTCTGATGAATAATTTGCAATCTGGAGACGCAAGTGGGGACCCTGAAAAACCAGGTAAATATGATGACGCGATCAAAGAGGTTAATGCAGAAATGACAAAAGACATTGAATACAAATGGGGTATGAACACAGGGGTATTCCGTAATGACAAGAATGAATTTGAAGTTATGAAGCCGGAAGAGCCTGTGAATACTAAATCATCTGGAGGGTCAAAAGAAAGCAAGGCTGATGAAGCTAATAGACTTTTGGTAAATGTTTCTAAAACCCTTGATCCTTCAGAAACACCAATGACACCAAAACAATTTCCTGTGGTATTTGAGGAATTATATCCAAATCCGCAAGAGTACAAAGGTAATGAAGTAACGGGTAGAAAAGATGTGGACGGAGGGTTTAGGCTTATAACAAAGGTTAAGAAGGAAGCATCGCTAAAACCAGTGGGAGATGCCGAGTTAAAAGCTGCAATAAAAACCATACCCGATATTACTGGTACATGGGATAGTTTAACCGAAGAAGAAAAAACAAGAGTTAGAGAAAAAGCTGAAGGAAAAGCTTTAGCAGATTCTTTGCGTACTAGTGGGGAAGAACAATTTGAGGAAGTGCTGTCTCCAGTATTTAAGTATACTAATCAAAATCACATGATTGACTTTATGAATCTAACTATATCTAAAAACTCAAAGGTTACCGATTATGGGTATAACCAATCCGCTACTAATATATCTAACTTTTACAAAGAAGTAAATAAACCAAAAACTGAATAAAATTATATGTTTAAATATTTAATAGGAGAGCAAGAAGTAGTTTTTAAATCCTGGAGCGAAGCAGTTGCAGGAGTGGCTAAAGCTAAAAAAGACGGCTTATCGGTTGAACTAATTAGCGAAGACAAGCCTAAATCTGAACCCGTATTAGGACCCGTTTCAGATTTTACAATAGATCTTGCAGCCAGTGCAAATGTAGGATCGGAACCGTTTCCTGCACCAGAAAAAAAGAATACGGAATCACAATCGGAAGATATTTTTTCGGATGTAGAATTGATTACGTTACCAGAAGACCTTCTGGAGATAAAGGGTAGTTATGCAAAACCCGGTGAGTTTGTACAAGGGCCTTCTATAAATATTAATTATGATCAGATAGCAGCGGAAGCTGGGATTAAGCTAGAGCCGGAAGTAGAAGAAGTTGTAGAAGAGGTTGTAGAAGATAGAAAACCTATAGATTACAGGCAAAACCAAAATAAAAACAATTCTTTTAAAGGTAAAAAACCTGAAAAAGATATGGCAACGCCTGAACAAAGAGCGTTAAATCAGAAAATACGAGAAGTAAGATCATTAGGTGTTAATCAAATATTAGATGAATCAGGCTTAGGTTTTACCGAAGAATACACATCGGCAGAGTATCGAGACCTTCTCGCACAAGGCCCCCCTAAAATGGGTGACGAAGAGTTTGGTGATCCTGGCGGTAAAGATGGTTGGTTAAAAAGATACACAGGTATGGTAATGGCTGCTTTCGAAAACGGGGGTCAATCAATAAAGCCGTATGAGGCTGAAGAATTAGTTGAAGACTATTTTGAAACTAAAGAAGCTAAAGCAAGATTACTAGACACTGTAAGAACATCCGAGGTTTATGATGTTTTGAATGCAAACGGCCAAAAAGAATATGCTACTAAAATACAGGTAGCCAAAGCTATAAGTCAGTTTCCCCCTGAAAAGCAAAAAATCGGCGAACTAAACAATAGGAAAAATGATCTAGACGAGAGAATTAAAAGCGGTAGTCTTTCTGCAAAAGAAATATTTATCGCCAACAAAGAGTTAACAGCTGTAAAAGCAGAACAACAAGGTCTTCTTAAAGAGGTTATGGGAACAAGTCTGCTTAAGTTTAACGAAGACGGAGAAATAATTGGTATTAAAACCGAGAAAGATGTTCCGATGTACAACGCCCGTGGAGAGAAATTAAACGACACTCAAATTGCGGCGGCTATTGCTAAAAACCAAAAATTATATGGTGGTGACGGAGACGTTATAGATCCCTTCGGTGGCGTATTGTCAATAGAAGGACTTAACACTCAGGAGAAGGTAAAGAACCAGTTTGTTACAAACAGTGTTCAATTAAATGAAGCTAACGCTCTTGGTAACAAAGTTATCGGATTAAAGCCTAGAGGATCTAAGTTTTCAATGCTTTGGAATCCAGGTATGTATGACAGAGGTGTAGCTTTACATCAGTTGAATCAAAACCCTGCTCTTTATAATGTGTTAGAAGAAAGCGCAGATCCTAACAAAACATTTAATAGCAGAAGAAAAAAAGACGAAGAAGGTTATTTATATTTTACAGTTGATGAGGTTGCCGAAGCTATTGCTTTAGGTGACTGGAAGTATGGAGACTTTGAAGCTAAAGGATTAGAAGGTGCTGGACTTGACAGTCGAGCAGATTTTGCCGTGTTTCACGAGGAAAGAAAAAACCTAGCCATAAAGCAAAGCGTGTTAGATGACATGGTTGTATTAGGAGCTGATTTAAGCACTATGGAAAAGGATTCAGCTAAAGATATGTTTGTTGAATTTGGAAGGAATGCAGCGATCAATATACCTTTCTTAGGTAATCAATTCAATAAAGATATTGGAGCAACCAGACGTGTCTTAAAAGACAATGTACGTGATGTTTACGGACAGATAGGTATAGCTGAAACAGATGAAATGGCTAAGAACTTTGATAGATATTGGGGAATGCATTTAGCTGAAGGAGCCGGTGCTTTTGTACCCGTTCTAGCGGAGTTTGCCGTTGTCAACTATATGACAGGAGGTTTAGCTAGTGCTACAGGGCTTACATCGGTTACTAATGGCTTACTAAAGTCTAGATATTTTCTACCTAGAATGGGGGGACACATGTTAAAAGGTATCGGTGAAGAAATTAAATTTAAAATAGTTACAGGCGGAGAATCCAAAACTGGTAGTGGATTTGGTTTTTACGCTGGCGGTGCATTAACAAGAAACTTATTTCGTAATGTAAGAATAAACCCCACTAAAGAATACGCTAACCCTATAAACAAAGCATTTCAAAATATCATATTAGGTGGAGTTGGTGGTGCAACTGCAGGTGAAGTCGCTTTAGTTACAGAAGCGTTCTACGATGCGGCTATGGGAAATAAAACTTTCCAACGTTCTATGGAAGAAATGTTTGGGGAAGATGTAGATATATGGCAGCGCTGGTCAGTGGCAGCTGTGCAGTTCGGTATGCTTGGCGGTTACAATAACTTTAAAGAAGCATATAACAGAGCAGGTCTTGGTGAGGTCTCAGTACTTAATAATAAGTACAGGCTACAATTAGAGGCCGCTAAAAAGAATAAAGATAGTAAATACACTATAGAAAAGTTAGAACAAAAAGTTGAAGCTACAGATCAAATAATTAGCATGGCTAAAAACTATGCTAACCTACGTAATGTTAAGTGGCTTAAAGGTCAAAGTAAAGCTATAGAATCTGAAATAGATAGATTAACAAAAGAGCCGGGTGGTGGTAACTATAGTAAAATAAAGCAATATAAGAAAGTATATCTTGATTACCAGAAGAGAGCAGATAAACTACTTAAGAGAGCGGAAAAGAAAGCTGCAAAGCTTACAAAGGATAACAAAGGCTTGACAGTTGTAGTTGAAAAGATAGAAGGCGAAAGAGCTGGTGGTGATTTCGATCCTACTAATAGAAAGATAACTTATGATCCTGATTTTATTACTGAAGGAGTTATACAACATGAAATGGGTCACGATGCTATCGTTGAATTAGCTAACACCCCAGAAGGTAGGGAAGTTATTAAAAACATGGTAGAATCAATCAGCCCTAGAGTAGAAAAGGCTTGGAAAGCATCTGGTAAAAAAGGTACTTACGAAGAGTTTTTGACTAAAGCAATTGCTAAAACTAAAAAAGAGTATTCAGAAGAATACATTATGAGATTAGTAGAACAAGTGGTGTTAAATCCGGTTCTTGCTTCAAACTTAATGAATAAAGGCATTTTAAAGTCTATACAAGCTGACATCCAGAACTTCGCAAGAAACTATGGTGGATCATGGGCTGAAGGTAAATTTAATATGGGTGAAGCCAATTCTCCTCACAGAGCAGACAATGTTCTTGATATGGTTTATAAAATGGCTAACTCTAAGAACAAAGGATATAAAAGAAACAAAAAAGGTTTTGATGCATTAGCAAACTTATTCGTAAATGCTAAAGAACAGCAAAATGTTTTAGGAGAGGATCTTAACCCTGCTAATATTAAGAATAACGCAAAGAAATTTTCAAAAGAAATTGAAAACGAAGCGTTTGACGATAACAGTAAACTTAACAAAGAAATTAATGCTAAGTATACGAGCAAAGTATCGTCTAGAAATCCTAGAGAGTTAGGTGAGGAATTGCAGTTTGATTTTATAAGTAGAGTTGAAGGTTTAATGAATAGATATCTTAACGTTAAAGATCTTAACCTTTCAGGTAATACAGAGTTCGGATCTGATGCAGCTAGAGCACAAAGAGGTTTAGTAGCAATGGAAGCTACCAACTTCATTATGGACGCTAGAACTATGAAACAAAAAGAATCTGGTGGTGATCCAGTTAGTTTAGGTGACTTAGCTATTAAGCCGTATGCAGAGGGACAAAACTTTATAAAGGTTATTAAAGATCAGGGGCTTTCAATAGAGGAAGCTACAAAGCTATTTAAAGATGGTGGATATGGCACTGGAGCTAAAACAATAGAAGACAGAGTAAAAGATCTTCACGATATGGCTACAGGTAAAAAGCCTATGGGTTCATTAACTACTTATGTGCATGAGGTTATTGCTTTGACAGTACCTAGAGCAGTAGATGCTAATATCAAAAGCGGTGAAAAGGAAGTGTTTCTTGAAGGAGATCAAACTATGGAATTCTTATCTAATGAAATGCAATCAAGAGGGGAAGTTGATTTTACCGAAGAAGTACAAACACAAGGTAAGACAATTGTAGATGCTTATACTGTACAAGAAAAAGATCAAGGATACAAAGATAGAGCTGGTGAAAGCCGTAGAGATGCAGAATCTGCAATGGACGTTCTTTCTATAACGCCAAAGACTAGAGAAAAAATAGATAAGATAGTAGATGAGGAACTTAGTAAGCCTATGGAAGGTTTAGAAGCTCAGGCTATTGGAACAATAGATTTAGGTAACGGTAAAGTATATGAAGTTGAAATACCTACCGAAAAGAACAGAGCATTAACGTTTAATTCTAAAGGAGAGCGAGAAGAACATAAATCTTTTCAAAAGCCTAAAGATCTTGCAATAAAATTACAGAAGAGAGAGAAAGCTAAAGCTACAAGAGAAAGTATTGATCAAAGTAAAACGCCTGAACAAAGAGCAGAAGCAAAAGCTGAAGCTGATAGATTAGACGAGTTAGAATACAAGAGGGACTTTAATTTTGTTAAAGAGCCTAAAAGGCTGTTTAAAGTTAATTTAGAACGAACAGTTGAAGAAGCATTGTATGAAGATATACGTGCTGAAATGGGTGAGATAGGTTCAAAAGAGAATCTATATTGGTTGGCTAAAACACAACCCCTTATGAAAAATTACATAGGGCTTAGCCAAATAACTAAAAGATTTCCAGGCTTATATGAGCCAGTAATGATTAAGGGTAAGGATGGTAAGCTTAAGCAAGACAGAGATAAGACGGCAGCTGGTGCAAAGCTATTCAAAAGAACAGAAATAACACCTGCCGATTACTTCGAATACTTTAAGAACGATGCAATTAAGCAAGTGTCTTTAGCTAAAGCATTAGCTAGAGAGTTTGCTTTTGATAGAGTAGTTGACAAGATCGCTTCAGGAGCGGCTAAGAACATCGTAATGAGACAAGGAGGAAAAGACGACTTAGCTAAGTTAGAAGGAGCAGGACAACAAATAGTTTATAAGCACATTCAAAGATTTGGCATTGATGGGTTTACTAAAAAGTATTCATTAGAGATCGAATCAGTAGCGAATGAAAGAGGTATTAAATTACCTGAAGCTATAAGATTAGTTAAACAAATGGGTATAGCATTGAGAGATCAAGGCGTTGAGGCGTTTAACAACGCTAGCTTAGGAGCACAAATCACTTTAGATGTAATTAAAAAAGGTTATACTGATATGTGGATAGAGTCCGCTAATGATTCTAACAGTGCTAATATATACAAGAAAGCATACGCTAAATCATATAAGACTCAGTATGATCCTTTGGTCATGAAGCCCTCCGCTGATAATATAAAGTTAATAGAGCAAAGAGCTTCTGATATGTTTTTATTAGCGAAGACTATATTTAGAGATAACGGTATATATGATCTTATGGAGAATGTAGGAGTATCTAAAACTAAGAAAGATAACTTCTTTGATTTCTTCCTGGTTAAAGCAGCCGGGTTTACAGGGGAACGTATGTTCAAGACTGACTATAATAAAATAGTAAAAGGTATAAAAGACAAAGCTGAAAAAGAACTGTTACGCGAAAACCCTAAAGCTACCAAAAAAGAAATAGAAGCTGCAGGAAAAGAAGCTGCTAAACCATTTAAGATGGGTGAGAGTAAGGAAACATACCCTACTATGGGGCCTGAGAAAGGTAGAGATCTTTTTGCTAAAGCTAAAGAAGGAATTGAAGATACGCCGTTTGCAGAGCTTAAAGAATCACTTTCCACTGAAGCATTTAAAACAACCGTAAAAGAATTAGGTGATGCAGTCGTTGACGCTCGAACTAAGATGGATGCTTTTAAAGCTACAGATTTATATACAGAGAACTTTGCAAAGCGAGGTAAAGGTAAAGATGGAAAGAAAGGAAAGTTAAGTAATGAAAACAATGACGTAACTTTTCAAGTTAATTCTGATATAGCTAGAAAAATATATGAAGATGCCGTCACTGAAGTGATGGGAGAAAAAGGAAAAGATAGCGAACAATATAGAGCCAAGAGGATAGAACAAATAATGAGAGAGAAAATTGGTGACAAAGGGCTTGAAGCTTTAGAGGCCGAACATCAGTTAGCAATAAAAACCAATACGTTCATGTTGTCCTTACTAGGTAAAATGAATACAGTTGACAATCCAAGAGCTCATGAAGCTGTTCACCAATTAGCTAATATGATGTATGGTGATCGTCAATCAGGTTATAGATCACTATCTCCGTACATGTACTTTGACGTGAGTGCTTCCTTTATTAATAAAAAAGGAGAGCTTGACACAACAATAGGTAATGAGCATGTAAAAACCCGTACTGCATTTTTTGCTGAGGTATTTAAAAACTTGAACAATAAAAAGTCAGGTGAAGGATTAGATAATCCTCTTGTTGTTAAAGGAATTGCAGAAGGATATTGGAGTTTACTAAGTCCTGAATTTAAACAAAAGTTAGTTGATGGTAGCACATTCCCTAAACGCAGCGGGTTTGATATAGGAGTGCAAGTAAAATCTGCAGCTCTACCAGAAAAGTCTAAACTTATGCTAACACTTGCAAAAGCTAATACTTCTGCAGAGATGAATAAGGTATGGGCTAGACTAGGTCCTAGAGGATCAGGTCCAGAGATGGCAGACGTCAGAAGATTATTCTTTGCTAGAAACTTTGCTACAAACAAAAGCTACTTAGAAAAATTAATTGAGGACTATACAACTATAACAGAAGCTGAGCCGGTTAAAGAACTTGCAACCGCATCGGAGAGTAATAAGAAATACTCTAAAGAGATTGAGAGTGCTAGCGAAGATATGAACGGTAAGCAATTGGTAGAAGCTCTTAGTATAGAGGAAATTAAAGCTAAAAGAGAAGCTGCTGACAGAGGTAAGAATCTTGAGAAAGAACTTGCTGGTATGATAGAGCGTAAAGGTGGTGCACCTGCAGAAGCTACAGTATCTAACTCTAAAGCATTCATGGAGGGCAAGAAAAGATATGATGATTTATTCCTACCATCTAGCTCAGAAGATTTACAAGGTTTGTTATACAAACCATACGGTAAAGGGAAGCAAGGAGATGCTGATATGGAATTTATGAATGAGCATATACTTAGGCCACTTACTAAAGCTGAGAACGCCCTTAGTGTATATAGAATGAAGTTAGCTGAGGATTATTCAGGTCTTGAAAAACAGATTACTGCAATGGGTGAAACTAAACCTGAAAAAGCAGCGGTTAAACGTGTAGGAGAAATGGGTTATAACATTGATCAGGCGGTACGTGTGTATATATGGTCTTCGTTAGGTATGAAGATACCAGGTATATCTGTATCAGAAAGATCACAACTTGTAGGTGCGGTAGCAATGTCAAAGAAGTTAAGAGCTTACGCTGAGGGTATAATGAATATAACTAAGACAAAACAAAAATACCCAGAACCTACAGAAAACTGGTTTAGAAGTAATGTACAATATGATTTGTTCACACACGCAACAGATGGTGTACGTTCGGATTTCTTATATGAGTGGCAAGAGAATGTTGACGCTATGTTTACTAAAGAAAACCTAAACAAATTAGAAGCTAGATTTGGTGGTAAGTATAGATACAACTTAGAACAAATGTTAACTCGTATTAAAGTAGGTAAATCAAGACCTGAAAGTACGAATGAAGCGTTTAATACTACACTTAATTATATTAATGGATCAGTAGCAACTATTATGTTCTTGAACATGAGATCAGCTGCTTTGCAAACTATATCTGCGGCTAACTATGTAAATTGGACAGACAACAATCCTATAGAAGTAGCTAAAGTTATAACTGAAAACCCTAAGCTTTTTATAGAAACAGCTAAAAAGATATGGTCCTCTGATGCACTTCGCGATAGACGTACTGGGTTAAAAATTAATGTGCAAGAAGCTGAAATGGCTAAAGCTATAAAATCAGGAGGTAGAAATGCCGCCCAAGAAATATGGGATCAAATGATCCAAATAGGATTTAAACCAACCCAAATGGCAGATAGTTTTGCTATTGTAATGGGGGGGACACCTTTTTATATGAACAGAATGAAAACCTACGAAAAAGAAGGACTGAATAAGAATGAAGCAGCTGATCGAGCTTTTGAAGATTTTCTGGATAAAACACAAGAAGGACAACAATCATCTCAAATGGATCGCGTGAGTAATATACAAACGGGTCTGATGGGTAGATTAGTATTTTCGTTTAACAATACTCCTTTTCAAATGTCTAGATTGCAAAAGAAAGCATTTTTGGATTTGAAAAATAATAGAGGGGACAAGAAAACTAATGTATCTAGAATGGCATATTACGGTCTTATACAATCCTCATTATTTTATGGTTTACAACAAGCATTTTACGGAAGTCTTATGTCCGACGATGCCGAATTAACTGACAAGCAACAGGTAGAAAAGTATGCTGATTTTGAAAAAAGAGTAGATAAATTAGGCACTAGCGTTTGGCAAGGTATATTATCTGGATCAGGCTTGCCTGGTAAAGGAGCTGTAGTAACTTACAACACAGGTAGAGAGGCTTATAAGCAATATACTAAAGGTTATCAAGGTGCTGACTTCTTTCCGATATTATCTCAGATAATGTCTTTATCACCAACACTTGGTAGTAAAGTAAATAGGTTAGGTAGAAACTGGAAGAGTTTAATTATGGCTGAACACACCAAAAAAGGTAGAGAGTTCGGAAACACATTCGGCACATTTGATCCCCGCAACCCTAATGCTAAGGCTTACATATCTATGATTGGTACTGCTACTAATATACCTGTAGACAGGTTAGTTACTAAAATGGAAAATGTAAGCGATGCCCTCGATGCTAATAACGAAATATGGCAAAGAGCAGCTATGTTTATGGGTACCCCAAAATATCAATTACAAACAGCCGAACAAAACAAAAGAGATAGACAACAAATTATTGATGACTTTTATAAGGAAAATACTCCTAAGGGTCAGAGAGATTTAGATGCTATTGAAATGCTTACTATTAAAGAGCAGAAAAATTGGCTGATTGATTTAGGCATTAGAAAAGATGTTTTGAAAATACTAGAAACTCAAAACGATAGGAGTAGGGCTATAAAATATATTACTAATGAATTAGGTCTTGATATAGAAAAAGAATGGGATAAATATGATATTCCCGTTAAAAAGGAATCCGTTGAATATAAGAAAATAAAAGATCTTAAGCGAGACGGTCAGATTGAGTTACTTCGTGAATATGGTGTAAGACAAGAAGCTATAAATAATTTAGATAATCAAGACAAAAGAATTAAATTAATATTATCCATACAAATACAAAGAGAAAATAGTTTAAAATAATTTTTAATAAATAATAAATACAGCTCAATAAATAATTACTATGAACTTAAACGAAAAAACACAGGTAACCTTAGATTTAAAAACTATAGGTATAGTCATTGGCGGTGCTATTTCCTTAGTTACTTTATATTTTACACTACAAAAGGATATAGAGCTTGCTAAAGAATTACCAAAGCCTACTATTACAAGGACCGAATATGATCTTAAGGATCAATTAATTCGAGAAACAATTATGAATACTCAGGACAAGGTTCAAGAAAATAGCGATAAATTAGATAAAATAGACGAAAAGCTGTATGAAATAATAGAAAAAAAATAGCCATGAAAAAAATTATAATTTTAATAACCCTATTAACCTGTTTAAATTCTTATAGTCAAAATTTTACTTTGCTTGAAATAAATGCAAAGTGGAATAAACACAATAATTTACCAGTTAATAAAATAGCAAATATTAAAATACAATTTGCATGGCTAGAAGACCAACCTGCTTCTATACAAAGGAACGTAGTCTCTGTGCCGACTTTAATACTAATGAATAATGGGAAAAGCATTGCTCAATGGAGGGCGGGTATAGATCTTACTTTAATAGTTACGGAAGAAGAGATAATAAAAGCAATAGAAATATTTAATAAACGAAAAAAATAATTATGACTGACCACAAAAAAAAATCAACATTCAAAAAGCTACTTATATGGCTAATGAGCAAATGGAATTCATTCCTGTATTTGCTAATGTTTAAAAACTACGATTAAAATAGAATTAAATAAAACAGGCCACCACACCTAGAAAATTCTATAATAAAAAAGCCGCTACAATTAAGTAACGGCTTTTTTTATTTTAAGTAATCTCACATGCACCTCCAGCGCAGGCAAGCTCTCCAGACAAATCAGTTTCATCATCGTCTTCTTCAATCTTCGCAATGTCAACTAACTGCAAGGTTTCCATTAATTCATAATACTCTTTTTTTGTTATGTCTTCAAAGGGTGCTTGTACATAAGTACCACCATTGTAAGGCAAAACAGATAAGCCATTATAAAATTCTTTGTTTTCCCACATCCAGTCGCCTATCATATCCCACTCGTCATCTTTAATAGATACAGTAGCAGATATGTTATGTGTGTTCTTACCATTGCCATGACCTGGCTTAACCCACATTTCAGATACAAATTTAACACGCTCAAGAAGTTCAATCGGGTGCTCTGTTCTAATT
>Ga0209535_1002692_pt1 | contig 11559 bp, 24 predicted proteins | sample LinPmetageLP28_FD_184041 | JGI IMG/M metagenome (GOLD analysis project Ga0209535, IMG submission 184041) | Marine viral communities from the Pacific Ocean - LP-28 (SPAdes) (version 2) | ecosystem: Environmental > Aquatic > Marine > Oceanic | place: Pacific Ocean | collected 2009-08-22
AATCTTCAAGAAAGGTTATATCTATTTCAATACCACGAGATTTTAATAAAGTATTAATCACATCAACACTATACTCTAAAGCATTAGACTTATAACTGTCATTAAATTTAATTTTTTTAATCATCTTTATCTCCTGAGATAGAACCTATCTTACCTTTAAATGGTAGTATCTTTCCTTCTGGTTTAATATTTTCTACTAAATTTAAATCTGGTATAAAATCCATACCTGAATCATCTAACCCTAAGTCCATAGGCAACACACCATTAAGAGCAAAGGTGTCTACAACCTCGTCTAAGTATCTCTCAAATAATTCTTGTCCTTTAGATGTATATACTTCATTACCTTCTTCATCTTCTGTTATAAAATTCTTGTAATTAAACCCTACTCTTTTTTGTAGCATCAAATCTGCAATGTCAGATGTTAATGCTATAAACTCAGGGTCATCTATAAAATGTTCTTTAGTCATTTGTTCTCTCCTTTTTTTTATCTCCAAATATAAACTCTTCTAATTCATGAAATCCTCCTATGTGTAGAAAGATTTGTGGTACAGTTTTATGTCCGGCCTCTTTAAATCTTTTTATCTTTGGCCGGCTATCCAATACCCTCTCTTCGTATACTTCTTCCATATCATCTAGTAATGACTTGGCTTCTGCACAATATACGCAATTCTTTTGTGTGTATATAATATATTTAATCATATCTATGTCCTATCTGTAATATCATCATCTAATAAATCTTCTTGACCTTCTTCCATTTGATACTGTGCATCATCTCCAATTTCAGTACCTTCAAAGGTAGCTGTACCTTCATTACATCTAAAGCTTTCACCATCTATTTGTTCTACTGACCAAGCTAAATCTTGCATCTCACATCTAGTAAGTTTAGTATAAGATTCTACCTTGTAGTATCTAGTGTCTACTGTCTGCTCACTAAATCTATATGTGTATTTATATTTACTCATCATCTTCATTCTCCTTTACAAATTTATTTAAATAGTTAGTGTTAAAATCTTCTATACCTTTACTATGATAATGTTTAACTTCTTTTCCTTTATAGGTACTCCAACGACCAGTAGTATAAACATATCCATATTCTTTATTATCTTTATTATATATAGTTAAAATACTATTACTATTCCTAGTATCTTTATATTTAATATTATTATCTTTAAGGTATTTTAAAACATACTCTACACTCTCTCCGGTATCTCGTCTTAATCCACCATTAGACCAGTAATAATCACTCATGTATATTCCTCCATTGTGTTTTAAATTGTTGGTTCTCTCCATAAAAATCTGATACCCAAGTGCCGGTTCGTAGATACTGTCGCATCTCTTTTATATATGCTTTGCAACAATGATAGTCTGATATAGCACCTTTAACATTACTTTTTATAGCATACTTTAGAGAAGGTAATTTATATTGATTAACTTCTATCCAGTATAAAACTTTATCTGTTGATAAATAATAATTTTTACCTTTATCCAGTATGGTTTGATGTGCCATTAGCTTTCTCCTCTATATGATGTACTCCTACAGTTATTAAATGTGGGTGTTTATCATCAGATGTATAGGTATATTTATTATAAAAACCTTTATGTCTTTTACTATTTAAATCTATATACCTTATGATTGTTTCATCTTGCTCTATAACTTTCATGTTACAACCTATGGCATTCCATACACCTTGATGTAACTCCCAGTGTTCTTGTGGTGTTAAATTGTTAATCATCTGCTTTACCTCCTACATAAAGTGTTCCTAAACCTAAAACAATAGATGCACTTCCAACAAATAATAATATATCTGAATTAGTGTCAGCCACTATTCCTACTCCGGATATAAATAAAGATAATCCAAAGAAATAAAAAACATAATTCATTTCTTTAACTCCTCTTCTTTTGTGTTGTCAAGTAACTTATCTGATAAATCTTGAAATAAACAATGTATTATTTCTTTTTCTTTTTTATCTTCAATCTTTCCTATTACTCTTTTATAAATATTCTGTATGTCCTCAACACTTTTTGTAATGATATTCATTTTTTTAACTCCTTTCTTACCATATCAATTAGTCGTAGTAACTTAAATAAATCTTTATTTAAATCATAGTCCTCTGTGTTTAGCTGATACTCTTCAGTCTGCATCTCCTCTAACTTCTCCTCTATATCATCTAATATAGATATCAATTTATTCTTAACAGTTTGTTCTTGTCTTAACTTCATGCTCGCTCCTTCTCTACATCTGCTTGTTGATTCCAGTATCGGTCTTCATTTTCTAAATCTTGTATCTCTTTATCTATTAACTGTGTCAATGCGTTATGTATTATTTCTAATTCCCTTCGCATTCTTACTACACTGTTAGTTAACTTTTGTAATTGTTCTTTTCTTATTATATTTTCTGATGTCATTGTTTTACCCATTCATTATTTTATCTAGTGATTCTTGTATGTGATGTTTCTTAACTGCCTCTACTACATAGTCTTCTAAACTTATTAATCCTACACCTACAAAACCATTTACTTTTATAACTGCATCTATAACTTCTTCTATATTAACATTATTATCTTTTAAAAAATCTACTATTATCTTTTCTTTATCAGTTAATTTTTCTATCTGCATTAGCAACCTCCATAGCTATAGCCTGACCAACAATCAGCCCATTCGTCACGCACTACATCTGCTAACTCATCTGCATTATCACACTCCAAAGGTAAATCTATTTTACCTTCTTCTAATATCTGATTAACTTTATATATGGCCTCTTCTATTGAACTGCTTTCACACATCTTCTCTTCTATAAGATTCCAGTCTTTATTACTTTTTTCCATCAGCGCCTCTTTTGTTTTACTCATTAGTTACCTCCATGTTTGTTACGTTCTTTTATTAACTTCAATGCCTCTTCTTTAGTTTGTGTCGGCTCATATACTTTCCAATTACCTTCCTCATTAGGCATAGTTTCTATAACATATTCTCCATCAGTATTATGCCTGAAGATAGTCATATATATTTCTTCTACTATCTCCCTATACTCCTCTTGAGTATACTTAGATATATTTATTTCTTGCACTAAATTTGCAAAGTGTTTTATATTTATTTCATTATATCTACTCATGCCAACATCTCCTCTATCTCTTTAGTTAAAAATTCTTCTGCCTCTTCATAAGAATATCCGATTGCAATTAGCTTGTCAATACCCTCTTCTAAACTTATTATATTACTTTTGTAATCTTCTCTTATCTTAACTTGTTCTTCTATGTACTTGTATTCATTCACCTTTTTACTCCTAATCTATCCAGACTTCTTCTGGTCTTCCTAACCATTTATCATTAAAGTAAAATACTTTTTTATCTTTAGTATAAAATTTAAAAGTGTTTACATCTAATGGCATATCCTCTTTATACTCCAAATGATACGTATCAAGTCTATCTAATAAATCTTTTTTATTTAGCCTGATATATTCTCCTTCCTGATACTCCTTATTAATTCTTACTAAACCATATATTTTTTTGGCTTGGTCTATGTATGTTCTAAACTGTATAAAATCTTTTCTATTCATGTTATCTCCTATTGTTATTAATTTTATAGCCCTTAGTGGAGAGTAAAGGTTCTGCCCCAATCTTTAGGAAGTTATAATTCCTACCTAGACACCTTGGTTATAACTCCAAGGGATTATCTTTTATTACTCTAGGAACGGCCTATGCCAGTACACTTAGTGAGATATCACTCCCATTCTGCAGAATCTTTACTAATCACCTGACCTTCAATAGACACTCTCCACTAAAGGCTATTCTCTAGCCTCTTTTATCATTGCTCTTACAAAATGTATGAAGTCCATATCTTCTATAGTAACTCCCTTTCTATCTTGCTTAAAGAATTCCTTTACATCTTTAGGTATTTCTTTATTGTGCGCAACTTCTATAAACTTTTTTATATCTTTTATCTTCATTTTTTTATCCTTGTTTTATGTTAATCCAATTATTATCTTTTTTTACTGCTACTATATCACTTATATATATACTACCATGTTCATTAAACATTCCTATATCTTCTCCATATGCATATACAAGTATTACTTTTTTTAATCCTCTTCCTTGCTTGGGGCTTTCCAATAGCTTGCCTTTTATTGGTGTACCTAACTGCTTACTTAAAATTATATCACCTTTTTTTAAATCTTTAATCTGCATTTTTATAACTCCTATTGTTATTTTATTTTTATAAATAATAATTTTAAATATCTTTATAAGTGTTTTAAATTTTAAATATCTTTATAAGTTTTTTAAAATTATTATTTATATTATTAATATACATTACTGTTGTTTTTATTATACCTATATCTACTATTATTTTTTCCTATAGACTCCAGAAACTTTTCAACGTGTTTTATATAGGCCTTACTTAAATATTTTTTATCATATATAAAATAGTTTAATAAATTATATTTTTTATTTCTCATTTTATTAACTCAATAATTAGATATAATTCTACTATTGCCGTTCCTATTCCTATAATAGCCAAGCCTTTCCAATAATCTATAAGACCTCCGTTTGTCTTCTCTTTATTATATTTTATTAATCTTTTTTGCTCGGCCTCATTCATTAATATTATTTTCATATCATTAGTTATATTATTATATCTCATATTATACCTCTTAATTAATCTTTTAAAAATCCTACTATATAATTTCTTTTATTCTTACTACACATTAAACATAATTGACACGTGATGGCCTTGTTTATTTGATTGGGACACATCTTAATTTTATGACCCTTAGGTGTTTTATTAATTGGTTCAGTACCTACTATAACAGCTATAGGCAAGTTATGTTTTTTTAATTCGTCAGCGTGTTGCAAATCATTGGCCGATAAATTAATGGTAAAACCATTTTCATTAGCATATTTTATTTTTGTAAAATTCTCTTTTAATTGTGTTTTATGGGTATAGGTAAAGCCATTTTTACCCTTGTTAGCTTTTACTAATTGTTTTAATTTATCAAAGTCTATAGTTTCATTGTCACCACTATGCGCAAGGTCGCCAGCTTGATTGTGTCGCCATAGTTGGCCTTTAGGTAGCTTTGAAATCTCTTTTATGAATGAATCATAATCATTAGTAAAAGGCTTTTTCCATCTCCTATTAATGCCAAGCGCTACTTCTTGCCAAGTCATTCGAGTGTGACCTTTCTTTGCATAGCAAATATTTTTTTTCTTTAAAGGACAACTATTGGGACAACTCGACTCTTCCGTAGTAGTGACGGGAATATACCCAACCTTTCTATTCTTTGATATTCTAGTAAATCGTGTCTTCATTTTATCACCTTTTTTTTATGTTAATAAATCTTATTATAACCCTATAAATATTTATAGGGCTACAATAAAATTTATATTTAAAATTCTTTTATAATCTTTTCATTCATATATTTTTTAACACTATCCTCATTTAATCTTAAAAATATATTAATAGACTCTTCTATTTTTTTCTTATCTTTTTCTATTGCTATTTTATCGTCTAGACATTCGCCTAATTTATTATCATATTCTCTTATATCTTTTTCTAATAGTCTAAGAGCTTCATTTTTATTTTTTACTATTTTTTTATAATCATCTATTAAATCATCGTCTTTAGAACACTTATCAATTAACATATAAATTAAATTTCTAGCCGTTGCATTATCATCTATATTATAATCATGGCCTTTAAAAGTCACAAGTGAATTAATTTTATCAATTCGATAAATAGTATTATTATCTTTATTTTTTAAAATAACTTTATTATTTTTAGTAATTTTTGTAATATTCATTTTTTAATCCTCTTTTATGTTAAAACTTCTAGTAATATCCTCAATCGATTCTTGAATAGTGCCTTGTAATATTTCAGCATTATATTTATTCTCGTCAATTTCAAAGTCGTTCATATCACCGTTATCCATTTCAAAATTACCATTTTCAGACATTATTTCTTGCGCCTCTTCTAATTTTTCTATGGCTTCAGTAACACCTGACCAAGCGTCCTCTAGATTATTTAATATTTCTTTTACATCTTTAATATCTTTATTAGTAGGTTCAGCCTTATATATTATTGTCATAGTATACCTCTTTGTTATTTATTTTTAATACCTTAAAAATATCACACTTTTATATAAAAATATATAATAAAAAACATAGCCTATAATATATATAGGAAAAACCTATAATGAATAATTAAATGAAATAATATTGCAAAGCGCAGCGCTCAAAGTATTGACACTTATATAGTCATATATAATTATTATGACAGTTTATTGACAGGTTGCCTAGACCATGAGGCCTATATAATTCTAGAGCAACTGATTAGATTATAAGGCTTTTTCTATATAATACAAACAGACAGAACAACTGAACCAACCTATATAGACCTAGATAATTTTATAGATGGCCATAAACTAACTATAGTTTTTTGAGATTTGAGAAATTAAAAATATAATATTGCAAGGGTGCAGGCAAAAAATCTGCATTTTCTTATATATATATATGCAGGTGAAACATATGCACAAAAATCTAAGGGTCTATAGACAAAGCCGAGTTTATATAGTTTATATAGTATTATAAATATATTAATATGTTATTATTATTATTATATTTTAATATACTACTTGAATTATAAAGTATATATATTATATATATTATATATATTATATATAAACTTATAAAGGCATAATTTTAGTTGCCTTTTCTGTTAAAGTATGGTATAATAATATTATGGAAGAGATAATTAATTATAAAAACAACTGGGATAAAACACTAAAGTACTATTCTAAACATGATTTCCTTACATTTGTACGTTTATTTGCCCCTACATTAGTCTCTGACTGGCAAATGGGTAAACATATAGAAGTAATATCAGAAAAATTAAAACAATTAGAAGAAGGAACTATAAAAAGGCTAATGGTTTTTTTGCCTCCACGTAGTTCTAAGTCTGTTATCTGTTCAAAACTATTCCCAGCTTGGTATATTGGAAGGAATCCAGAACATGAAATACTTACAGTCAGCCATAGCGACCAGCTTTCTAGCGATTTCGGTAGGTCTGTTAGAGATATCGTATCAACTAAGTCTTTTCAAGATGTATTTACAGGTGTGGCTCTTAGGACAGACGTTAGAGCAGCAGGAAAATGGAAGACAAACAAAGGAGGAAGCTATTATGCAGCCGGAGTCAAGAGTCAAATCGCAGGAAGAGGAGCACATATAGCCATTCTTGATGATGTGATGTCTGAAGAAGACTCATACTCAGCAGCAGGAAGACGATATGTAAAAGAATGGTATCCTGCAGGACTAAGAACACGTATTATGCCTAACGGAAGTATTCTTATAATCAATACCAGATATCATTATGATGATTTATGTGGATGGTTATTAAAACAACAATCAGAATTTTCAACTATTCTACCTTGGGAAGTAATAAGAATACCTGCATGGTTAGATGAATCTAGTGCTGAGTTATTAAAGTTACCTGTAGGTGGTAGTTATTTTCCTGAATGGAAAACAAAAGAATCATTAGAGATTGATGAACAAGAAATCAGAGCTTCTAATGGTGCAAGATACTGGAATGCATTATATATGCAGGACCCAACACCAGATGAAGGTGGCCTCATAAAAAAGAAGTGGTTACAATGGTGGGAGTTTGATGAACCACCAGCATGTGATTTTATTATTCAAACATATGATACTGCTTTTTCTACAAAAACTACTGCCGACTATAGTGTAATACAAACCTGGGGTATCTTTTCTAGGTATGAACCAAATGAAAATGGTTATGAAGATTATGTTTCAAATATAATTTTATTAGGAAACATGCGAGGCAGATATGAGTATCCAGAACTAAGACGTATAGCACAAATGCTCTATGATGAATTTAATCCTGATGTATGTATTATAGAAAAGAAAGCATCTGGTCAATCTTTGATACAAGATATGCGTAGAGCTGGATTACCAGTGCAAGATTATGTACCAGACAAAGATAAAGTATCCAGAGTGTATGCAGCATCACCAATGATTGAAGCAGGCAGAGTGTGGCTACCTAAAAATAAAAAATGGTCTGATGATTTATACACAGAGATTTTACAGTTTCCAAACTCGGCTCATGATGACCAAGTTGATGCAATGACAATGGCCATACATTACATGAAAGAATCCTGGAGATTAACGCATCCAGATGACCCATATATGGAAGAAGAAAATAAAAGTAAAAAAAGGGTTGCATATTGGCGAGTTTAATGGTATAATGTATATAAGAGAAAAAAATGAATCAAAATGAATTATATAAAACTTTAGCTGTAGAAACTCCAAGGCCTGAGATAGTAGAGACTCCAAAGCCTGAAGTTGCTGTAGTTAAGCCACAAAAAAGTATTACAGATGAAGAAGCTGGATTTGAACTAGATAATTTAGCAACAAGTTTATATGAGCAATATGAAAAATTATCTCCAGCACAAAGATTTGTTGCTGAAGTTGCACCTGGAACTGGTGAAGCTATATCAGCATATGAAACACCAAAGTATGCTAGAGAAACAAAAGAAGCATTCGAAGAAGGTAATTATGGTCAAACTGCTATTAAAGGATTATTAACTGCAATGTCAGCAATAGGGTCTGTACCAATTTTAGGAGCAGCAGTTAGAGTTCCAAAAGCTATAGTTAAAACAGGTGCTAAAAAAATTGCAGAAAAAATACAAGATACTATTCCTATTTTTCCAAAGCCACAAAGAATGTTTGAAGATAAAGTATTAGAAGGTGCAGGTTATAAAGTATCTTATACAAAAAATGTTAAAGGAAAAGATAAAAGAATAGTTGAGGATTCTACTAAAGTTGTTTCAAATAAAGATATTAAAAAAATAATTGAAAAAAATATAGGAGATTTTAAAGCAGGTCAATATTTAAATCCTATAACAAAAGAAAATATTACAGGTAAAAATTTTGAAAATGCTACTATCTCTATTACACCTGAGGGTAAACCAAGTTTTATAGCAAAAAATGTTGAGGTAGAAAAAGTAGGTAGTCCTGATATAAAAGGAGCAACAAAAATACAAACAAATTTATTTAAAAAAAGTGCAGGATGGAAATGGTTAAATGCTCCTAAAGGTTTTGAAAAGGTACCTACATTAGTATCTATTGAAAATAAAAAGAAACACTATTATACATTACAAGCTGATTTTCCTCAAGGTACAAATTTGAAAAGATATTCTAATAAAGTAGATGAACCTAAATTAAGACCTACTATTAAAGGATTTGTTAATTTAGGAAAACCTATTGGGACTATATCTGTAAGAGGAAAAGAACATCCAGTATATGATAAAATTATAAATAGAAAAGCAGGGGGAGCTATATAAATGGCGATAGAAAAAAATCCATTTGACAAAAAAGAAGAATCAACTAATGTAGTAAACATAAATGCTACAGTACCAGAAGATGAGAATGTATCTTTTGAATTAGATAATGATGGTGGGGTTGTAGTAAACTTTGGTGAAGAAGGAATAGAAGAAGAAGTAACAGCAAAAGAATATTATACTAATCTTGCAGAAGATATGGAAGAAGGTTTGTTAAATGATATTGCTAATACTGTTATTGATAATTTTCAAGCTGATAGAGATTCTAGAGGTGAATGGGATTCAATGTTTGAAAGAGGATTTGATTTACTAGGATTAAAACTAGAAGATACAACAGAACCTTTTGAAGGTGCATGTACTGCAGTGCATCCGTTATTAATTGAGTCTGCTGTTAAGTTTCAAGCAAAAGCCTCACAAGAATTATTTCCATCTGGTGGTCCTGTAAAGGCACAGATATTAGGAAATCAATCTGTAGAAAAACAAGAACAAGCTAATAGAGTTCAGAACTTTATGAACTATCAAATAACTGAGCAGATGCCAGAATATTTTGATGAGTTTGAAAGAATGTTATTTCATTTACCATTGATAGGTTCTGCTATTAAGAAAGTATATTATGATGCCGGACTAGAAAGACCAGTATCAGAGTTTGTACCTATTGACCAATTCTATGTTTCTTATTATGCTTCTAATTTAAAAAAGGCAGATAGATATACACATCTTATTTATCGTAATCCTGTAGATATTCAAAGAGATGTTGACGCTGGAGTATATGCTGACATAGATTTACCTACACCATCTAATCCAACACAAACAAATTTATCATCAAAATTAAATACTATTATGGGTATATCACCAACAGCAGATAGTGACCCACAATATGTATTATTAGAACAACATGTACATCTTGACATTCCTGACCCTGAATGTGAAGAAGGTGAGTTTGCTCCTTACATTATTACAGTAGAGGAGGAGTCTCGTCAGGTACTTAGTATTCGTAGAAACTATAGAGCCAAAGATGCAAATAAAGAAAAGAGAATGCATTTTGTTCATTACAAATTTGTACCTGGGTTCAGTTTCTATGGGTTAGGTCTTATACACTTCTTAGGTAATCTTACATTAACAGCCACATCAGCTATGCGTAGCTTAGTAGATGCAGGTCAGTTTGCTAATTTACCTGGAGGATTTAAGGCCAAAGGAGTAAGAATGGTGGGCGATAACGAACCTATTGCTCCTGGTGAGTTCAAGGAGGTCGAAGCAACAGGTATAGATTTACAGAAGGCGATTGTTCCTCTCCCATATAAAGAACCTTCTGCTACTTTATTTAGTATGCTTGGATTTGTAACTGCTGCTGGTCAGAAGTTTGCAGACAGTACAGAACAAATTGTTTCTGATGCTGCCTCCTATGGACCTGTTGGAACTACTATGGCTTTAATAGAAGCTTCAAGTAAATTCTTTTCTGGTATTCACAAAAGATTACATAAATCACAAAGAGATGAATTTAAAATTATTGCAGAAATAGATTATGATTATCTACCAAATCAATATCCATATGATGTTCCTAATGCAAGTAGAGAAATATTTAAAAAAGACTTTGATGGTGCAGTAGATGTTGTTCCTGTTAGTGACCCTAATATACCAAGCAATGCACATAGAATGATGTTAGCTAATATGGCATTACAGATGGCACAACAATCACCACCAGGTATGTTTAATCTTGAAGCATTAAATAGAACAATATTAAATGCTGCTAATATGCCTAACATAGAAGAGATATTACCACAAGCACCTAGACCACAACCATTAGACCCAGTGTCTGATATAGCTGCTGCAACTAAAGGTATACCTATTTCAGCTTTTCCTGGTCAAAATCATGACGCACATATTCAAGTTAAGATGTCATATTTATCAGACCCAATGAATGGAGCTAATCCTATTATGGCTAGATTAAAACCTATTTTAGAAGCTAATGTTCAAGAACATACTCTTATGAAGTATCAAGAACAAATGAGTGGCACAACAAAACTAATGATGGAACAAATGCCTCAACAAGCTCAACAGCCTTCTCAAATTGAAGCTATTATGGCTGCTGCAGCTCAAGAAGTTCTTAATGCTAATATGGCAATGGGTAAACAAATGTCACCAGAGCAACAACTAGTAGCATTAGAGCAGGCAAAAGTAGAACTTGAAAAAGAAAAATTAAAACTAGATGCTGCAA
>Ga0209535_1002693_pt1 | contig 11554 bp, 14 predicted proteins | sample LinPmetageLP28_FD_184041 | JGI IMG/M metagenome (GOLD analysis project Ga0209535, IMG submission 184041) | Marine viral communities from the Pacific Ocean - LP-28 (SPAdes) (version 2) | ecosystem: Environmental > Aquatic > Marine > Oceanic | place: Pacific Ocean | collected 2009-08-22
AAATCTTCTTGAAAAGAAAAATTAAGTTGTTGTTTCATAGTAGTCATAGACTCAATAATTTGACGTTGGTTTTCTACATCATATTCTTGTTTAGGTTCAGGTATATAATTACTTAATTTAGCCATTACGCTCTATTTATTTTTCTTAATGTTTTGGCAAAACGAGCTCGTTGACCTAATTTACCTTTTGCTTTAGCTGCTTTGTTTAATTTATCTAAAGGAATTTTTTCACCTTTTTTAATATTTAAAGCCTTTCTTAAAGAACCTGGTTTTTTAATTGCTTTTTTAATATTTAATCTTTTTGTCATTATCTTCTCCCGTCTGGTTGTGCATCCATTCTAAAACTACCATAACGCCAAGTTTCACCTGCAGCGTCATTTTCTATTTTTAAAGATAGTAATCTTCCTCTCGCTCTAGTGTCTACTTTATCAGTAGTGCTTGTTATTGTAAAGGGTCCGAGTGGTGAACCAGATTGAAGATCTGAAGGATAATCAGAAATAAATAAAGTTACTTTAGAGTTACCTACTAAAAATTTATAGTCTGGCATAAATCTTCTCATAGACATAAATAATTCTCCATCTTCAATATCAAAGTCTCCTGATCTTATAAATGCATCAATAGAAGTTGTACCTGAACTATTAACCTGATCTGTTCCTATCTCGTGAGCATAATAAATAGATGCTCCGTACTTGTTAGTAATTCCAGAAATCTCTGAGAATACTGGAGTTGTTGTTGCATTGTATTCTGTTGCGTATGGTAAAGTAAACACACCTTGATCTTGATAAGTCGTTCTTGCTAAAGAAGAAGTAGTCCAACAGTTTTCTTGAAAGTTATACGTCACACATCTGTCTACTTGTTCTGATCCTGATTTAGGGTAAAACCAGTTTACCTCTGTGTATAAACTATTCGGAGCAGAATAAATTGTGTCGGCAGAATCATAATTAATTCCTAAATTTCCGTTTTGAGTGGTAAAAACAAAATCTTCAACTAAACATGGAAGAGCTTTTACTGTACCGTCATACATAAAAAATCCACCTTCTCCTGACATCCAATACACAGCACCATTAACATAAGTAGCTGCGTGTTGAGCAATGCATCCACAGTTAGTACCAACTTGTCTTACAGAAAAAGTAAATGGTGGGCCAACAAATTGAATAACATAAGCTGCAAGATCCGTTAGTACAAAAACATAATCTTTACCTTGAAGAGCAGCGTTAATTTTATTGCCTGTGTCTAATCTAAATGTTCCAGCGGTATTAGTAGCTGTAGGTAAATAATCATTTAAATTTTCTTGATCCGAGAATCTTACAAACATAGGATCTTGAGTAGCAGTATTTCCTATAGTTGTTTCTGTTCCAAAATGAAATAAATGTCTATCTCTATCTGAGACTAATGTAAATCGACTAGCTGTTGGATTAGCAGCAGTAGAAAAACCAGCGGTTGATAAAGAAGCTCTAACTACTCTTGGATTAGATGCTCCTGCATTCCATGTAAATGTTTTACCATTAAAAATAGTTGCAACTAATACTTCTCCAAAATTATCTAAAGACCAGTTACCAGGATCTAGAATTACATTACTAGTTCCTCGTTCAGTGCCCCATGTTGAATTACCCCATAAGTAAGTGCTCCAACCATAACCTAACGTTTGAAAAGTAGGACCTACTTCAACATAAGGATTAATAGATGCTGCACCTGATGCAGATGCTGCACCACTTGCATTAACTCTCATTTGAATTGTAAAAGTATTGTCATTAGGAACAGTTAAAATTTCAAAAGCACCTTCTGTAAAATCTGTTGCGGAGTATCCTGTCGGAGGAGTAACTGTTGTAAATGTTACGTATCTTCCAACTTGTAAACCGTGAGAAGTTTTGTTTACAGTAACATTGTTTTGACTAGAAAAAGTATCAAATGTTGCTCCTGTAATTGCAGTATCTAAAGGAGTAATATCGTAAAAAGCTTCACCATAATATAAGAATAGACCTTGGGAAGTTCCGATAGCTGTATATCGTTCTCCCTGTAAACTTGTAAATGCTAATTGAGCTCTAGCTGCACCAGGAACTGTTTCATTAGCTTGTGTAAGTTGAGACCATCCACCTATTTTTTCAGGTGCAGTATATCTAAAACGTACAAAGTCTCCGTCTACCCATTGTCCAGGGAGAGCTGAAGGTACGCTTTGTTTATTAAAACCTGCTGCGAAATCTACTTTTTTAAGAGCCATAATATTAAATATATAGGGTTTTCTTAATTTTGGTAGTATTATTTTTTGATGATTTTTCCAATTTCAGGTAGGTAAATATAATTTAATTCACTACTATCAAAGAATTCTTTTAAATCTTGCATAGTTTCTACCAAAACCTCTCCAGGTAAATTTAAACTAGTATTAATTAATATTGGAACATTTACTAATTTATCAAAAGCTTTTATCAAATTATAAAAATGCAAGTTGTCTTTTTCGCTTACAGTTTGTATTCTAGAATCATTGTTTTTAGATAAACCTGTTGTTAAAATCTTTTGTTTTTTTATTTTAAAAACGTACATCATATGTGGTGATTTTTCTATTGGCATTTTAAACCATTCTTTAGCTTTTTCTTCTAATACAGAACATGCAAAAGGTCTAAACCATTCCCGTTTTTTTATTTTATTTAATTTATTATAAGAATCTTTATGTACTGGACTCATCAACAATGATCTATTTCCAAGTCCCCTTTGACCTTGTTCACTTCTAGATTGAAATATTGCAACAGGTTCTGTTATTAATATTTCTGCTACTTTATCTGGGGTCGTATCTATAATGTCATATTTAGAAAAAATACTTGAATCTATTTCTTGCGGTATACCTAAATATATTTCGTTATTAATTATTTTATTTTTTAAATAATAATTAGCTGCTCCTAAACTTAAACCAAAATCACCATTAAAAGGATCGCAAAATACATTTTTAAATTTAGATAATAGTTTAGAGTTATATAAAACATTTTGTGCACATCCTCCTGTTAAATGTACGGCATCTTTAATTTCCCATTTTTCTATAAGGTTATCCATATCATTTTCAAAATTATTTTGTATTTTTTTAGGTCTTTCATCATGTAAACTCCAGGCCATAGTTTTTCCACAGTCTAGTCCATGACCAAAATATCTAAATGTAAATTCTTCATAACGTGCACCAATTTTATTAGACTCTGTTTTTAAATGTTTATCAAAAAAATATAAACTTTCATTTTCAATTCCTTTTTCATAAAAAGTTCCATTACCATCACATACTAAAATAGGACCTATATTTTGATTCCAAGTTAATCCACAATAAGCATGAAATAAATGGTGATGTTTATGACCATATTCAAATAATTTTATTTTTTTTAATTTTTTACTTTTAGTAATAAATTCATACCATTCATTTCTTTTATTATTATTAGCACAAGATATAATAATTAAATCTATTTTTATTTTTTCAAATTCTTTTATTAAAGCTCTACTCGCTAAAGGGTAATGTTTAAATCTATTATATCTATCTAGTTGTGTATGCCATATAACTTTATTGTCTTTAATATATGTTGCACATCCATCGTGTGAAGCCCAAATTGATAATATATTCATTTTAATAATAATTTATATTTAATACACATCTGTAAGGTTGCTCGCAAGAATTAGTAGTTCCTGTGTGACTTTTATGTCCCTCAAAAGTTACTAATCTGTTTTCTTTACTCTCAAATTTTTTACCTGTTTTAAATGTTGTATAACCATTATTAGTATTCATGTATAATATACTTGTTTTTATATTTTCATGTTGACCTATTTCATCTACATGAAACCCGTGTTCTATTATTTTTTCTGTTTTAAATGTTAAATTAAATTTCATTCTTACTAAACTTCTACATTTAAGAGCATTTAATATAGGTAGTAATTCGTTAAAATAATTGCTATTGGGTTTATTTTCACTGTATAAAAAATGACACATTTGTTTATGGGTTTTATTACTTAAAACTTTATCTAAGAACCAAGGAAAATCACAACCTAAGACATGACCTTGAATACTTTTAAAAAAATCTGGATGTAAAAAATTATCTTTAATCATTTTTTTAATATTATATTCCAATCTAAATTGTTTAGTATTTCTTTAATTTCAAGAATTGTTTTTTTATTTTCTTTAATATATGTATGTAATTCTTCTATGTCTACTATAACCCATTCATTTTTATATTCAAACACAACTTTTTCTGCTTTTGTAAAAAAAGAACCTTTTTTACCTACTTGACCATCTTTTAATTTTAAAATGGGTCTTGTATCAAATTTAAATTTTTGATTAGATTTGTTTTTAATTATACCTTCAATATTCCATAATTCTTTTTTTCTTTGTTCAACACTAGGATAATTTATATCTGTTAACATATTTTCAAATTTACTCATTTATTAAATCAAAAGTTATAACGTATCTTTCTTCAGGTAAATGACATGGAGGTGAATGTATTTCTTTACCATCAAAAACAAATAATGAATTTTCTTCACACTCAGTAACTAAAATTTTGTTTTCTTTTTGAAACATTGTTCCTATTCTAGATTTGTTTTTTAAATAATACACCATACTTAAATCTACCTTATGTTGATGCCAACAAATAAAATTACCTGTAGTATTTAAAGCCCAGCATTTTATTATTTTATAGTTTTTATAGTATTTTTTTATTTTTTTTAAAAGAGGATATAGTTTTGGATGATAATGTAAATTTGATTCTGTCTGTAAACCTGGAAAGGAATCACCTAAAACTTTTACTTCAGATTTAACAAATTTTAAAAGATCTTTTTGTTCTTGTTTTGTAAGAATATTTTTATACAGTTTCATCAATAATACCTTCTATATTATATGAAATAATAGTTTTTGTTGAATCTGATTTTATTTGAGGACTTCTGTGCCATACATTTGAAGGAAATATTATCATATCCCCCTCTTTGACATCTAATATAAATTTGTTTTTAGGATTACCAGTATCAATAAACTCTGTTCCTTTTTGTTTTAAATCTTTAGAAAATTGTAAATAATATACTCCAGTAAAATTTCTTCCATGTAAATGCCAACCATGAAAGTTGTGTTGTTTATATTGTTGAAACCATATTTCATGGACAATGGCATTATCGTAATTACATTTTTTTAACATGCCTGTTAATTGATTTACTATTTTTTTACCTGCTAAATTATACCAAGGTCTGTTTGTGTTTAAAGAATTATTCCAGTCATGTTTATAAAAACTATGATTGTGCCCATTTTTTAAATAAGTATTGTTTTCTGATTGATCTAAAGGAAAAGCAGCTTTGTTAATTATTTTAAGCAATTTATTTTTTATATCTCGATGATATTTAAATTTACTTTTTAATATTGGTGATGTTAATTTATTTAGGCGCACTATTAAAATAGGAAGGTAAACCTAAAAAGGATCTTCCATCAAATTTATTGTTATTTGGTTTTGAAGCTCTATTATAATGTAAAAAAGTTTGTACACAATCTTTACCCTTAAAAGCTTCTCTCCAATGTTCTAAGTCACATCCTTTATAAATTAACATGTCCCCAGGTTTTAAAGTTATTTTTGTGCCTTTAGGTGCATTGGGTTTATGTATGTTTTTATACTCATCTATAACGTTGTTAGACCCTGTGCCATCGATAAATATAGGCCAAGGATCTCCGCCAAGATTTAAAGTTGTAGATATTTCACAACTGGGTCTATCTTTATGTCTTTTCAATATATCACCTTTTTTATATGCTCTTGTGTATGAATAAGTTGGTACAAGTTTAAATTTTACAATTTTTTCCATTAAAGGTTTTAAATTTATTAAAAGATTTTCCATAGCTATATCAGAATAGCTACAATAAGTTTCAGGAACTTGGGTATCAGATAGTGAACCTAAAATATTGTCGTAGGGAGAAAAATAATTTTTTTTAAATAAATGAGTAGCAACTTTTCTTTTTAAAAGTAAATAGTCATACAAAAATAAAGCTAACTTTTTATCAATAGCGTTTTTTAAAACAACGTAACCTTGTTTATTGAAGTGCATTAAGTGCCCCTTTAGAAACAGCCTGACAATTAAAATGTATAAATCTAAATGGTTCAACCCCAAAATCCACATTATAACTATGAGGTAAATAAGAAGGAAAAAACATCAATCTTCCAGGTTTGGCTGGATAAAAAACTTTTGGACTAGCACAAGTAATTTTTGCTTCATCTTTCAGAGGCAGACCATTCATCAAATGCCCGGGTCTTGGATCATGAAATATAGGCATAGAAGTTTTATCAGATGCTTTTAAAAAATAAAAACCAGATATATGTCCATTCCAATGAGTATGTATTTCGTGGTGTCCTCCTCCAGCTTTAGGAAATTCTTGAACCCACATTTCTGTCATAAAAACTTGATGTAAGGTTAAATCATAACCCATTTGAATTAATAAATCTTTACAAGTAGTTCCAATAAATTTTGCAAAATTATAAAAGTTTTTATCAAAAGTTAAAGGTGTAGAATGATACACTATCCCCATATCTGTTTTGTTTTTTATAATTTTAGATCTCTGTTTTATTTTAATTTTAGCATTTTCTTTTGATTTTTTTATGTGTGGGTCTGCAGATTTATTTAAATCTTTTACAAATTCAGGAGCTTCTGTGTACCATACTGGTGAACTAAAGTGATCTTCTTTATTTAATTTAATCATTTAAAAGGCCATCCTATATTCCAAACAACTAATGAATGTCTAGTTCCGCTAGTTACTTCTTTAACTCTGTGCCATAGAAAAGAAGGAAAAACGAGAATAGTTCCTTGTTGCTTTAATCCTTTATCACAAGCTATAAAACTACACGTTTTTTTTTTATTTAATTCAGGATCTGAATTTCTAAAATCAAATTCTATGTCCCCACCTTTATATTTTTTAGGATCTGTTAATTGTATGATAGCTGAAACTTTTCTTGTTTTACCATGAAAGTTAGGGTCTGGAGAGTCATATGTTGCTTCATTTTGATCTTGATGCCAACCATAATATTGTCCTTTTTTATATTCAGTGAACTGAAAAGATTCAGACCAACTAAATTCAAAATTCCAACCCGCATTTTCATTTGCATTTTTTATGTAAGGTAATATTAAATTATATAACCAAGGGTCATTCATCCAAGCGACATTTGATTTTCTTTTTTTATGTAATTGTTTTAAAGCTGTTTTACTGAGTTTAGTTTGATTTTTGAAAGCCCCTGTTATTGCAACATTTTTTTTATGTTGTTCCGCTGCTTTTTTAATTTCTTCACATTTTCTTGGAGGTAATGCGCCTTTGAAAAACCAATAATAATTTTTTAATACTAACATCTTTAATCCTTTATATGATAGATGTTATAGAGCTTTATACTAATAAAGTCAATTACGAGTTATGCGATTGGATCCCAAGCTTGTGTTTCAGAGTTCCAATAATAATATTCAACGGAACTACCTGGTTTATCTAGGACAGCTTTAAATTTTTGTACTGATTCATCCCAAGAATATAAATATTTTAAATCTTCTGTAATTGATTGAGTTGTTTCTTCTTGAGTTTCTGTATCAACAATTACTTTATCATAAGTATAGTTTTCATATTTTATACTTTCATCAGGAGCTCCTGAGGGTGCTTCCCACTCCATTGTAGTTTCATTTAAAATCCAAGAAGGATATGGTTTTCTATGATAAAATAAATCTTTATCGGGATCATAAATTTGATTTATTCCTGCAAATTGTCCTCTAAATGATCCACTCCAAGAAGTTTGTTTCCAAGTACCACCAAATAAAGATATACAATATTCTTCACCTTCAACAGCCATATCAGAAGGAACTTCATCTTCTCCTACTTTAATAACTCTTTTTACAACCCATTTAGTTACACCTTCTTCGTGATTCATAGGATGTTCTAATTTTATTTCTGCAAAGTTAGCCATTATATTGTTAATGTCCCCGTTACGTTAAATGTTGCTATTTGATCTCCGGGACCAATACTTGAAATAGTATTACAACCGGGAGTTACAGTAAATACAGCACAGGCAGGAGCTCTTAATATAATTTTACCGGATCCACCTGGTCTACCGCCCGCACCGCCGCCGGCTCCTAATCCATCTGTTCCCGCTTGAGCATCGGTTACACCGTTTCCACCTCCACCTGATCCTCCTTGAAAAGGATTATTAGGATTACCACCATTAGCGCCGCCTCCGCCGCCTCCAGCGTAAGTTACAGCTCCACCTGTAATTGAATTTGCTAAACCGTTTCCACCGTAACCATTATTATTTATAGATGGACTGTTTGGGGGTCCTGGATTTCCTCCATCACCGCCATTTGCACCAGCTCCACCGCCGCCGCCTCCGCCGCCGTTTCCAGCGCCATCATTATTTCCACGGCCTCCGGGATTACCAGTACCTACACCTGTCGCAGATCCTCCTGGGTTTACTGAGCTTGCAGGGTCTCCGCCTCCGCCGCCTCCGCCTGAACCTCCAGAATTACCTGCTGTAGGAGAAGATGTGTACGGTTGTCCACCGCCACCACCTTCGGTCGTTACTTTTACAGGAGCACATCCTGTTGCGTTAAATACTGAATCGTTTCCTTTAGAAGTTGGTCCTGATGGACTTTCAGGTCCACCTGTACCTACTGTCATTGTGTAAGCTCCACCGCCGTCTAATTCAATTGTAGAACCTGATGGAAAACTTGTTGTAAATCCCCCTGCTCCTCCACCACCGGAGTTATCAGAAGTTCCTGGAGGGCCACCGGCTCCACCGCCGCCGCCTCCTATTACTAAATAGTGAAAAGAAACTGGATCATTAATTTTAGCTCCGCCTCCGACTCCGCCGAAAGCTCCTGCTGATCCTGCTCCTCTAGAACCGATTATTGGCATATTCTTTCTCCTCCTAAGTTTTACGCAAACTGTGTTAATGCAGCTAACACTGTAAATGTAGATGAACCAGTTTTAATAATTGTATATGTATAAACATCTAATGAGTTAATATTACCTGCTGAGGGAGCTGCTCCGCCCGACCATTCTGGAGTAACACTTGACCCATCAATTTGAAATGCTGAATTATAATAAGCTGTTCCACCTTGTTTGACAATGTGGGCAACTGTTACTGATTCACCTGTATCCATGATTGAGTCTAATGAAGTAGAACCATCACCTCTGACATTTAAAGTCCAGTTAGCTGCAGCATTAGTTGTGTAGTTTAAAACTGCTTGTGTAAGAACATCGTAAGCAACTGTACCAGTAGCTGCAACTGCAGCATTTGTAACTTTTTCAGCAACACTTTGAATTTTACCTTGACCATTGAAAGTTGCTCTTCCATTTCCTTTTGGCGTAATATTTAAATCTATACTAGCGTCACCGCCTGTTGCAGATAGTGATGGTGCATTACCTGTTCCTGCGTTTGCTATTGTAAATTCATTAACAGCTGATCCAGTTGTTGTAAATTTAATTTGCTCATTAGAATTTTCATCTATAATGCCTTTAGTATTATCAATAATAATATTTTGTGCATTTGTATCTAAATTAGCTGAAAGCTGTGGTGAGTAATCTGAAGATAATTCTGTAAAAGCTGTATCAACAACATTAGTACCATCAGAGTAAACTGCTTTAGTTCCTTTGTCTGTTGCTGCCCAAGTTACTCCAGTTCCTGAAGTAGTTTTAACAGTTACAGTGTGAGAACCTGAAGTAGCATTATCAATAATGTAAGTTTTTTCAACCGAGTCTGGAACAACAACGTTAACTGCTCCACCAATTGTACCAATTAATTTTAATACTTTATTTTTACCATTAGATATTGCACCATTTGTAAAAGTTAAAGTTGCACCAGATGTAATACCGACTGTTTGATAACCACCGATTGCTTGTTCTAGAATTAATAAGTTTGTGTTTGTAATTTGTCCCCAAGTTCCTGAATTTTCTCCAGTAGCTTGAACTGTAAGTTTTAAACTTGTTGATGTTGAGTTTGCCATATTTTTATACTCCGATTTACTTAATTTATTAAAATTTTGTTATAGTGTCAAACTATAATTATGCAGCGTTTGTATTGACTTCTTGCCATCCTGGAGGATCAACTGGTGCTGTGCCAGTATCGACTTCATTCCAAATCAATACATTTGTAGCTGTCCCTAATGCAAAAGTCAAGGCATTTCCTGAAGGAAATACCTTAGTTTCTTGAGTAGTTGTAACCGTTCCTAAATTTGCAGTTAAAGCAATTCCAGTTACATCTATTGGTGTATTTAAATCAACAGTCTCTTGACCTAATGTCATGGTCATTGTTTGACCATAATTAGGGTCCGCATTAAAGATACCATTACCCCATCTTGAATTACCCCAAGTAGCATCACCCCACGACATTGTAGTATCTCCCGCTGAAGTATTAGCGTCTCCATGAACTTCTACGTTAGACAAGAACATAGCCATTGCTTGACCAGTAAGTGTTGCATCTGGTGCAGGGTCAACACCTGAGAAATTTTCAGACATTGCCATTACAAGAGTGTTTACTGGTTGATTACCATAAACTCCAAATCCCCAACTAGAATTACCCCACGTTGTAGCGGATTTAGCAGATACTTCTGCGATAGTAATGTTATCAGCGACAACCGTTCCTAAATTAACGGACATAGATATTCCACCTGGTTGTGCAAAAGCTGGATTAAAGTTTACTTGAGCAACCATTGGTAAACCAGTTGGTTCTGCAACAAATGAAGAGAATGCATCTACTGTACCTGTAGTTATTGTAGCTGAATTTCCTGTAGCTATTAAACTTGAATCTCCATTTATAGAAATACCACTAGAGCCTTCTGCAGCAGTCATAGCAAGACCAGTTACTTGATGTACATTACCTGATTCTCCCCAAGTTTCTGTTCCCCAAGTATCAGAACCCCAACCTACATTTACTTCACCTGTAACAACAACACCGTCATTATTAAGTGACATATCCATATTTTGACCACCACCCCAGAAAGAACTGCCCCACGTAGAATCACCCCATAAACTATCATTAGGGTTAGAAACAAAAACAGTTAAATCTTGGTTTTGATTCCAAGCACCTTGATTATATGGGTGAGCTCCCCATGAACTAATAACCATATCCATGATACCACCCATACCAATACCGTGCACATAACATAAATAATAAAAATCTGTAAAAGACGAAGGAGTAATTTCTACGTAACGAGTAGTGGCTGCATTAAAAGTAGTTGTGTTTGTGTATTGGGAATAAGTAACAGCTCCATCTAAATAGTAAGTTACACCAGAAGTTAAATACTGATCTTTACTAGTAGTAGTAGAAAAAATTAAAGGATGATTATTATTAGAACCTGCACTTTGTTCAAAACGCAAAGTAGCACCTGCAACCCAGTCAATCGTGCCTGGTCCTGTTGCATTCCTAGCTCCATCTAAATAAAATACATTACCTGTGCCACCTCCATAGAGATCACCACTTGCTACGGTAACCGTATAAGTTTTATTTGCCATAGGAGCCTACCTCCTACTAGCCCGATATTCTTAGTATCGCTGCTGTTGATGTTGGCGCTGGAAACTGAATTGTGAAAGTACCTGA
>Ga0209535_1002694_pt1 | contig 11548 bp, 16 predicted proteins | sample LinPmetageLP28_FD_184041 | JGI IMG/M metagenome (GOLD analysis project Ga0209535, IMG submission 184041) | Marine viral communities from the Pacific Ocean - LP-28 (SPAdes) (version 2) | ecosystem: Environmental > Aquatic > Marine > Oceanic | place: Pacific Ocean | collected 2009-08-22
ACCTGTGGATAACTATTTGACCAACTTCCACACTCGATTTTTACCACGTCTTTTGGACTCGTATCCCAACAGTGTCATGATTTGAGCGATCCTTTTGGCGTTACCGGTGTGGGAGATGTGCATTGGAAGATCGAGCGCCTCCACGATGTCATTGGTGGTGGTGTCTTGTGCTCCCTCTCCACGATCACTCATGATTTTGTGTACCTTATAGGCCCATGGATCATCCACCAAAAACGCGGTTTGGTAATCCTTCAACATCTCCTCAAACTCCGGATCCAACCACCATTTGACTCCGGTTTTGTAGAAGTGGACCGCCTCGGCCCATATTTGTTCTTTGTGGGTTTGGAGATATTGGATGTTGATTTTGGAGAGGATTTTGAACACCCAAAAACGTCTCTCGGGACCGTCATCCATGAATTGATAATTGTTGGTTGTACCCACAAAACACGTCCGGCGCTTCCTTTTGACTGGGAGACGGCCATAGCTGGGACGATACAAATCCTCACTCGTGGAGAAAAATTGTTTGGCTAGGTCTGCGGACTTACCTTGGAGGTCTTTGAGCTCCGCAATCTCCCAAATCCATGTCCCACTTTGGTGGATTTTCTCCAAAGCGTCTTTGGTTCCAATAGGGATGTCCGAGCGGTTGAAGTATTGACCAGCCATGATCTCCATACACATCGACTTCCCAACACCTTTGGGACCCACAAATATTGGAAGAGTGTGAACATGACACCCGGGCTCATAGATTCGAGCCACAAACGAGATCCACATGAGAGCTGACATCCTTTGGATGAGTGGGCGATACTCTTTGGCCGTCTCGCACATCAACACATCCTCCGCGAGATTCTCAATCCGTTTGGTCCCGTCCCACGCTGGGAGCGCTTCCAACCAATCTTTGATTGGTGTATGGATTCTCATGTGGGATACTCTCAAAACGGCTCCCTCGAGGGCCTTATTGGAGACCGTGTAACGATATCTAACCTCCATGTCCAAAGCCATCTCCTCAATCACGTCATCACTCACCAACTGTGATCTCCACAATATTTGGTTGGCATGTTCCCAAAAACAAAGGGACTTGTATTGTGGATCGTGCTCCAAAATGAGATTGGTGTTGATTCGATTTGTCCGAGGTCTAACCGGTTTTTTTAGGTTGCCATGGTCGTCATATTGTGGAGCCGGCTTTTGTAGTTTGTCCCACGTGGATGGGTCCGCGCCCAATGGGATGGTGGGATCCACTGTGGACTCCACATCATCCACCATACGGATCCCGAGTTCTTTGGCCATCGCCAAAAGTCGCTCTCGTGCTTCCTTTTGTTTGTCAGTTGTCATTTTGGTAGTCTCCGATTTTTGTATTGATTGATTTGTTTGTTGTTTGGATCGTGTGATTGGGTGATGAGTCTCGTGACGTGGTCCATATATGGTCTCCACAATGTTGGATCACTCACCAATTGATTGACAATGTCAATGATACGTTGCATGGATAGCCGCTCCGAGTATCTACACCATTGACGGACGGTGGCCGGCTTGACTTCCATGGCCATCGCCAAATCAAAGATTGTCTTGTTTTGTTTTCCCAATGTTGTAACCAACCACACTCCAAATGGTGTGGATCCGGCTGGGATTTTGATGTCATATATCATTTGATCACCATGGAAATTGGAGTTGGATTTGATGTTTTTTAATTCGATCCACAGCTCTTGAGACATAATCACCATCCAACTCAAAAGCGGTCAAAGAGTATCCCATATTATGACAGGCTATCCCATTGGAACCACTTCCAAAATGGGTGTCCAAAATGGTGTCACCATCATTGGCATATTTATGTAAAATCCACTCATAGAGCTCAACCGGCTTTTGTGTTGGGTGGATCTTTCCACCGGTCCGATTGTCCTTTTTGAATAGCGCGGCCGGCTTTGAAAAGGATGTCCACGCCATCTCCCATTGACTGAAATTATCCCACGGTTGACATTTATCCCATGCAATGACACAACGTGTGGGAGGAAGATCAAAGTAATTACCACCCCATATGATTTGATTTTTGGAGACTCTCATGAGCTCCTCAAAATACTCCGGTGGAGGCGCTTTGTCCCACTGTTGAATTTTGGTGTCACTTGCCAAAACTCTTTTGGCCATAAATCCACCGCCTCGAAAAGGATTGGCGGTTTTGATCTCATATGGTGGATCTACGATGGCCAAATCAAAAGTGTTGTCCTCCATCTCTCTCATGGCCTCCAAACAATCACGGTGGTGGAGTGTGATGTCATCCATTTTATATGTGCTCATGATAATGTCTCCAGTTTACCCCACCATCCACATGAGTTGGCGTGGTTGCATGATGGCCATTTTGTGGAGTTGGCTGTTGATGGGTCCACGGAGTAGAACACCGACCGCCGGCCACACGATGGACATGGGATGTGTTTGATGTATTGACCCACGAGAGATCCACCGGCGTTGAGTCCAACCGATTGTCTCAACTGTGGGTCCATCATAGCACTGTCCAACGATTGTGGTTTGTTCCGGTCAAATGATGGTCTCGGTTTTGGCTTTGGGAGTTTGATGTGGTCATACTTCAACTCTAATGGACGTCCAATCCAATATCCACTCCGGTGATACTGGGATGGGTGACATGGATGGGATTTTGGCCATATCTTTGACCCGTCGACGGTCTCCATTTTGGAGTCTCGTGGCCATCCATAACGGAAGTAAATACGCGCCATGTCTTTGATGGCTTTGGTGTCCGGAATACCAATCCCAACCACATCCATCCACAACTCAAAGGAGGCGCGCCACACTCTCTCCCAATCGGATTTTGGAAGTGGGACCGCCAATGGAATGATCACGCGATATTTGTGATGCCGTGGTGAGTGGGAGGCGCTGGTGTGAGCTATGGTGGTCCATCCACGTTGAGCAAACAGACACCAGCTGTCAAACGATGAGTCTCCATCATCCATGTCATACACCAACATTGAGATGGATTGAGCGTTGGAAGTTGAGCGAGTACCGTCAAAGGTGGTGGGACTCCAAAGTGGGAGCTGTGCTTTGTCTCCAATGGACGTGTGGATTGGTGTTGAGAGACCTCGACAAATACTCTCCACATCCATGGTGATATTTTGTCCACTCCGTTGGTGGATCGTGTCGAATAGTGTTATGTTGATTTTGGACATTGTGATTGATTCTCCAGTGTCTTTTGATTGATTTGTTGTTTGAAGTGTGGAGGAAGCTGGCCGGCGTCCTCCACACTTTTTCAATTATTGGATTGACTCGCTCATGTCCACCAATGTGGTGTTGATATCTTGGGACATCCATTTGGCATATAACCGAGCTAGCGCGAGATAATTTGGGACGTCTGGGAGTGATTTATTGTTGATCCACTCGTATATTGATTGACGTGAGACTTTGATGTGATGACCGAGTTGGGTTTTGGACATTGACATATCACTCAACATATACACCACATAGGCTCCAAACGACTCGTGACGGTTAAACTCCAATCGCTTAAACTCAATCCATTTGTGAGCGTCCATCCACGTCTCATGATCCAATCTCGAGGCCGTATCATCATGGAACACTACACCAGTGAAAATCCAACACGATCCCAACTTATTCCATTGAGTCTCGATTTGGCCAATCACCTCATCCTCATGTTGGATTTGGTCGAGCTGTGGTTTATGTGAGCTGTTGGCTACACGTCCAAATTGTTTGATGTATGATCTCTCATTTTTGTTGATTGTCATTGTACACCTCCGTAAACTTCAATCATCTCAGCGATGGTCAAAATGGTTGACCCAATGTCAATGATGTCCGTGTAATAACTGAAATCATCAAACTCAAATGGATCGGTGGAGTCAAGGTCAATGTGGAATTTGATCTCGCTTTTGGGATGTGTTTTGGTGTACGTCTCCCAAATACCAACGGCGATATTCATTTGGAGAGGATTGTACAACTCACGATACTGACGATCCTCAACCCCATCATCATTGATTCGAGCCACCTCAATCCATGCCACCTCATTCTTTTGATCATAGAGATACTTGATCACTTCGATCATTTTAATATTGAGAGTTTCAATGGTGCTTTGGTTTTGTCTCATGTGATCAATGATTGTCATCAGTCGATCGGCGTCCTCATATAAACCTTTGACAACTTCATCAATGACGATGTTGTATGGTGATCGGCTGGTGTCTCGTTTGAGATTGTGGATGGTGTCTAGGATTTGACTCCGGCGATCACGGATCTTTTGAAGTCGATAGTCAAATAATGATTGTTTACTTGTTGTCATGGTTTACTCCTTCCATGATTGGAGCCACGACGATCTCATGATAGGTGGTCCAATGGTTTGATTGTGGTTGTTTGAGGTTGATTTTGTTGACGATGATCATGAGTTGATTGAGTGTGAGTTGATAGTCACCTTTGATGGCGGCCTCCAAATCGGAGATGGATATCAGAGTCAACCGGTGGAGGTCAATGACACTCCAACCGATCTCGTCCATATACTTTTTGATAGTTTGTCCCGTGGTCATTTTAAACACCCAACATCCACACCAACAGCGCGAATGTGAATGGAACAGTTGAAAAGACTACGACCACAAAAGCGGTCCCAATGATTGTGTCTTTGATACGTTGTCTCATGTTACTCTCCCTTCTCAATGATTTGGATGTCGTGGATGTTCTCAAAGTCCCAAATGATTGACTCCATGTTTTCAAGTGAAAAGGGATACCATTTTGTGAGTCCGCTGTGATAAGTGACCACGATGATTTTGGTCGCTTGTTCGAGTTGTGCTTTGGTAATTTGTACCATGATAGGCTCCGATTGATTGTGGAGAGACCAGCTGGCCTCTCCGGTTTGTTGATTGATTATTCACCCAATGTATCGTTATAGATGTTTGGGATTACGATTGTGGTTTTGAGTTTTCGTTCAAGCTCTTGTACTCTAATGATCAATGTCTTTTCTTCTTTCACTGTCAAAAGTGTATAGCCACTGTTTTGATCTTCTTGAAATACGTTGATAATTCTTGTAACTTCTTTATTAAGTTCGATTTGTGTGTAGTTGTTGTAAAACATTTGTGACTCCGAGTTGATTGGTTTGTTTGTTCTCTCATAGTGTAATGTATTACTTACAATGTTGTCTAGTATTATTTACATTTTATTTGATTGATACCAAAATAGGTCCCATAATACCGACACAACAAAAAACATGATAAAATCAATATGTAATCTTTTGACGTGGTGCATTATGAAAAACTCCAACTATCCCATCCACTTTGTGGACATTGAGACCACCCATTTTGATTGGAGAGTTGGTGAGATCATTGAGGTTTGTATTTGGACTTCGAGAGATGGCGGCCATACCATCTCGGACCGCTATCATACGTACATCAAACCACAACATCTCGACCGCGCCAATCCACGAGCTCTTGAGGTCAATGGATATACGGATGAGAGATGGGCCATGGCTCCACTGTGGGAGGATGTTTGTGGTGAGATATTCCGTATTCTGGAATATGGGATCTTTTGTGCTCACAATGTGTCATTCGATTGGTATTGGCTCGATCACCATATCAAATCCACCAGCGGTCAAAAGATCACTTGGAGGAAGTTGGACACCCAATCACTAGTCTGGGAACACATCCCAACTCCGAGCGCGTCCATGTCCAAACTCCGGACTCTACTTGGATGGTCTCACTATAACGCCCACACCGCTCAAAAGGACGTTGAGGATCTGGTGAGGTTGTACAAATTATGTATCATTCCCACCATTGGCCACACTCCACAGCTGGAGTCCATCAAAAAACATGTGGAAGTTGTGAGAGCTCGTGGTGATGATCACGTTTATCTCACCATCATGGATGTGGACGCGATGATCAAAATGGTACGTTTATCCACACAAAATCGGTGATTTTGATCATAATTATGGTCAATATGTCCGTTTTGGCTTTTTCTTTTTGGCGGCTTGACTTGCTTTGATGGCCATCATTTGTCTCATGGCCGCTCGTTTGGTTCGATGGACTTTTGTCGTGTTTTTGACACGATATCCACCACTTACTCTCTCTATTGGCATTACATCACCCTTTGGAATTTGGCTTTGATCTCCTCAACCACTTTGGAGATGATGTCTAATTTTTGTTCCAATAGACTCATCCGTTTGTCCAAGTCCGATATCTCTTTGACGATATCATTCCTCATGGCGTCCTCACGAGCGTAGAGATCCCCAATGATCTTGTCATATCGCTCGCGGAGATCCTTCTCACGTTGCTCATTTTTGGCCTCACGGTCATCCGCTCGCTTTTGTTGCTCTTTGTATTGCCACAACAAAAACACGGCGAAAGCCACATTGGGCCCACCTTGCATGAGGAGAGTTATGAGCTGTTCGTGTCCCATTACAAACCTTTGATCAATGGTTCGATTTTGGCCGGGATGTCCAATAGGTTGTCAATGATGATTTGTTGGCGCTCTTCTTTGGTGATCTTCTCACCACCATCACTCTCTTTGTCTTTGGCCTCAATGATGTCGTCCACCAATGCCCAAATGATGGGTTGGATGGCTTTGAGGATAGCGGCGACCATTTTGATTTTGTTCCAGTCCATAATTTACTCCAGTAAAAAAGATTTGATTCCAACAGCCAAAGCGACTCCAACCAACTCACATCCATGATGGGTCATGAGCTCTTTGTGAGATTCGCAGTCAATGAAAAACGGCTCAAAACATACCGCCACGGGCGCTCCAACTCCTTTGATGGTGTTGTATGCGTTGGATGTCCAATCATTTGGATTGGCGGCTCTTGTTTTGGTTTTGTTGTGGAGAGGTCCACACCACTCATGGAGACGTTGATTGATACAATTGGCCAATACCTCTCCACTCGTGGATCTATGATCATACAAGGTCAATCCATAGTCTCCACCGCCGGCATTGACATGGCATGAGACGTAAACCGCTCGATCATGTCCTTTGGCGTATTCGTTGACCCTTTTGTGTCGTTCACTATACCAACCATCACTCAAAACCACAACGTCAATCCCATGGTCTCTCAACTTCCACTCACAATGATGGATGTATTGAGACGTCAAAAAAGCCTCATGGACACCATCATTGGAAGCTCCAACGCGATTCCATCCTAATGGTGTTCCTAAGTGTTGACGGTCCAAAAATACGATCATGGTGTCAATATACTCCATTTTATGTCAATGGTCATCCACGATGACATTGGGTGTCATTGGCGTGGGTTCATCTCAAAAGCCAACTCCCATCTCCAATGGGTCCCTCTCCACCGTTTGGAGATAATGATCATTTTATGATTGGTGAGATATATTTTGGGAGCTGTGACATCCAACACGTCTCCAACCTGTAACCATCCCAACTCCATATCCACATCCACCTCAATGGTGTTGATTGGGAGACACCTTGATCTCACCATGTCCATTGAGACTTTGATGGCCGTGTCACGGTCATAAATGTAATCACTATCCATGGCCATGGGTTTGACTCCATACCGGTTGACGGATAAAATCGAGTAATCACTGACCACATCATAATCCTCTGATTTGATGTTGGTGACTCTCACCATGGATGTATATTCCTGATCAAATCCACGTTTACCCCAACGGAGTGTAAATTGGTTCATGAGCTGGGATGTGGATCGGATGGTGTTGATGGGTGAGACTTGAGTCACGTTGGAGTCATCGTCAACCGTGATGGACGCCATGGATGTCACGTGAGTGAGTGCCCACATTTGTATCAACACCGGTCTCAATCCCTTTGGACCCATACGGACCGTGATTGGCAAAAATGGTAAAATGTTACCGTTGAGCCAACTCCACGCGGTGATCTTTGGATCGTTGATGTATCCCTCAAAATTGTATTGGTTGAGTATTGGAGCGAGATTGGCCCACGCTCCATCATCAATGATTTGTCCACTCCTTTGGAGCGCCCAACGACAAATATCTCCAGCGCCTTGGAGATCACCCTCTCCAAATGGATTGACCAATCCACCACCGCCGGTCACGTATACCCACCACTCACGTGACTCACCATTGACTGTGGAGTTGGGGATGGCCACGTCATCACTCGTGTCTAGTTCGATATACGCGTAGATATTCCCACGTCCATCGTCATCAAATTGGATGGTTTTTGTGTCGGTGTCATATTTGTCATCTTGGATCACTGCACTGGTGGCGGTGATGGGATGACCGGCCACCATAAACCGAGCGTCATTGGAGGCGTCATGAGTGTGGACACAATAGGACGGGAGAGCGTGGATATTTTTGGTTGTCCCAGCTGTGGTCCGTATCAATCCACCAGCCGATCCCAAAATGATTGGGTATGGTTTACCATCTGAGGTGTCAATGTGGCGGTCTGGGAATCGTGTATCAATGTATTTGTTGGAGTCCATCAACAGCCGATTGGAGTCATATGGTTGAGCCTCAATGGATATGGAGACGAGTTGGTGGAATTGGTTGGGATCTCCAAATTGTGGCTCTTGGATTTGACCACGGTACAAAACCACACGATCCTCAAAATCTTGTTGAGCCACATCGTATCTCATGAGGACATAGAAAAACTCCGCGTCCAATCCTTCGATGGTGTCACCTTGACTCCATCTCTCCAATAAATCCACATCGTCCATGATGAGTCCCATGGACACAATATTCGCCTCCACATTGATGGACGTCAAATCCGCGCTCTCCACAAAATCAAACTCCATGATGGATGGGAGATAATGGAGTGGACCGCCGTTGGATTGGAGTGTGATGTTGTGGGTGGCGTATCGGTGAACACGTCCACCCCACTCAAACTCCACACAAAACACCGGTGTGGATCCCATCAACTCTTTGGAAGTAAAACCCAACATTTATCTCACCTCTCTCAACAAAACCGTGGAGACTCGGAACACCTCACCCATATTGTTTGGGAGTAGCTCATCACCAATCACGTGGTCAATCTGGATCTCCGTCCCAATGGTGGTGAGGATTTGATTGTGGTATCTATTCAACACCACCTCCGATGATGGACCGGTGGCGATGTTTGGAAGGTATACAATAGCATTTTGAGACGACTTGAGATATTGGATGAGTCCCATCATGGCCGTGGGAGCGCTACCATTGACCGCGATTGGTTGACTTGTGTATAGATTGTAATGATCCGGAGCGGCTTGAGCGGCGTTGAGTGATGATGTGTCCACACCATCCGTCCACGCTATTCTCACCACACGTCCATCACTTCCACGGCTGGAGGTGTAAATTGTTCCATTTGGCGCGGTGTTCTCAATGACATTGGACTCAATCTGGATGGTCCGTCCACGTCCATATTGTGGACCGGCTATGACCAAAGGACCGGCCACCATGGTTCCAATCTCAAAATATCCCTCCGCGGTTTTTTGACTCGTGATATTGAGTCTAAACCCACTCAACTCATCTTTGTTGATTAATACCGTGATACTGGACGGGATCAAAGTCATTGTCCCACTCGCGGGATCGGTCGTTTTGATCCCGATCAGTGTCAAATATGACTTTTTGGATGAGGTATTGGCCAACACTCCATCACCATTGGATTGGACTCGACGTTGAACCACGTTACCGGCTCCATCATCCAACAAAACGGACCACCCATCACACTCATTGAGGTGGAGATATGGTCCATTGGCTTGAGTCGAGTGGATGGCGGCTCCCACTCGTGTAAAGGCTATAGCGCCTCCAACACTGTTGTCCACCGTGGCCGCTGTTGACCATGATGTCCCATTGTGAGTCTCAATCAAGAATTGTTTGAAGTTGACACCCGTCAAGTGTACTCCAATCGCTTGAGACTCCGTATGGGTGACCGCGGTCCCTTTGAGAGTTGTGTCCAAATACCACGCGATTGATGAGGTGGAGACGGCTGTTGTGTCCGCATTGGCCACCGCGTCCGATCTCCATCCAACGTGTGGAGATGGTGAGACGGTGTGGAGAGTACGTTGGACCGGTGATCCAAACTGTGGAGTCAATGTGTACTCGTCTCCCTCTCGAGCCGGTCCATCCAATGTGGAGATGGTCAACCCATCACGGATTTGGGTGTCAAATCCACGAGGTGAGTATTTTTTGGCGTTGAGATCACCATCAATCCACCCATCTCCAACAGTCGCTCCCAATCCATATGAGAAAAAATGATAATCCGCGGTTCTATCCGCTCCACCAGCTGTGGGACATCCCCAATATATTTGTTGAGTTGTGTTGGTGTCCGTGGTCAATGTCCCCGTGATTCTTTGATATTGTCGTGGTGAGAAGGCGTCTCCAAAATAGACATGGACCTCACCATTGGAGTTGTCAAGGTGACAAAGGATTTGGATCCCATTGGTTAACGTCAAACCGGTAGCACTTCCAACCGCTGATCCATATCCGGCGTGTACATCATAGACATGGATACGATCGACTCCAACCACAATCTCCAAATGATATGTGTTGGTTGTGGATTGGGTTTGGATTTGGACTCCAATAGCCGTCCCACGTGTCACGGTTCCACCGGTGACATTGGTGATTTTGGTGTGGAGAGTCACTCCATTGGTTTTGTCCGATACCCCTTGGGAGTAGTAAATAACATCACTCCCAGCGGCGTTGAGTGTGATGTGATCTCCACCCAATACATCCGTGGCTCCACCGGTCACATTTTGTGTCCATAGACTATCTTGTTGAGGCTCGTCAAATGGTGCCCACGTATTGAGATCATATCCCCATTGACTATCAATGGGATATGGTTGGAGGCGTCCATACTGTTGAGAGCTCCATCCACCCAATGTGATGATGTGGAGACCATCGGCAAAACTATTGGTCCCCGTGTTGGTCCAATTACAAAACATCATAATCTCACCTTGACCGGCCACGGCTTTGATGTTTTCACATCCTCCACCGGAGTGGGTTGGTGTCTCAAACTCAATCACCCGACTATTGGCAAAGGTCCCAGTATTATCGCCATATTGATACCATTTTTTGGCGTATTCCTCCACACTGACACCAGCCAAATCCGAGTATCCACCATATATGTGAGTTTTGTCGATTTTGGTCATGTAAATATATAAACGTCCATCGGTATCCAACACCAATGTCCAATCACCACCCGTCAACCGGTTGGATGTACCCGTGGCAAATGATCCGGATATTGAGTCCGCTGGGATGAGTCCGAGTTGATCAAATACACTGTCAAAAGCGTTGGTCACTCGTGTGAATTTGATACTGTCCGCGCTCGATATATACCCAATGATCAAAACTCCATTAAACTCCACGATTTGTGGGAGATAGAAGTGGGAGCCATCTCCACTCTCACTCTCATCCACAAATTGAAACTTGAGACCACCATTGGTGGATCCATATTGTCTCACACGTGAACAAAAGGTCAATGATGTGTTGTGAACATTTAAAGCCGCAAATAGGAGGACTTGATTGGCCGTGGCCGCCATCGTGAGCGGTTGAAGTTCAAAACCAGCCGCGCCGGCTCCAAATACTCCACTCACATCCACATCCTCCGGAAGTGCACGACGTGAGACCAACGTCCATGTCACACCATCATCCGTGGATTTATAGATTTG
>Ga0209535_1002695_pt1 | contig 11548 bp, 14 predicted proteins | sample LinPmetageLP28_FD_184041 | JGI IMG/M metagenome (GOLD analysis project Ga0209535, IMG submission 184041) | Marine viral communities from the Pacific Ocean - LP-28 (SPAdes) (version 2) | ecosystem: Environmental > Aquatic > Marine > Oceanic | place: Pacific Ocean | collected 2009-08-22
TCAACTTGTTTTTCCACAATCTTTTCTACAGGTTTTTCTACGATTTTCTCAACTATCTTTTCGACAGGTACTTCTTTGATAACTTCTTTTTCAATTATCTTTGGTACTTCAACTCGCTTTGGTACTTCTACTATCTTGACATCAATAGCATTGTTCAACAGTGCGTTTACTGTAGACAGTCTTTTGTTGTCTGCTTCTAATTTTTGTAACAATGCGTCATCGGTAACTTCCTTTGGCGCATCTACTATTTTTGGTGCAGGTGGTACTGGAACAGATTTAGATTCTTTGTTATCTAATTTTGCAAGTAATGATGGGTCTAATATCTTTTTCACTTATGCTTCGTACCATACTCCGCCACGTTTAACATAAGTCACACCGTCAACTGTTTTTGATTCCTGTATCGGTAGTTCTGGTTTTGTCTGAGTGTGTGCAACTGCTTTTGGATTGGTTGCATTATACTCGTTCATTATCTCTTCACGTTTTTTGATGATTTTGCCATTCGGCCCAATCTCATCACCACGTGAGTTTACAGGTACATTACCTACTGCCCTCGCTGTTTCGTTTGCTCGTCTAAGTGCTTCGAAGTCAATCTTAACACCTCTGGCAGTTGTGACTATGCTTTTTGATCTTTGTTTTAAAGCCATATGGATCTCCTAATTGTATTTACCTGCTACTTATCGGAGGAATTCGTGGATGTCTAAATTGTGTAACAATGGGTTGACTTTGTTGATACCGATTAAGAACAGCACAAAACTGGCCAACGATGATCCTCTACCAACTCCCCACACTATGTTATTCGCTCTCATGGTGTCCACCACATACTTGATGTACTTTAACACAATGATTAGATTGCGTTCTTCAAACATGATAAGTTCATCATGTACCCTTTGAGTTTCTTCTGCTGTGGTGCATTGATCCAACACAAAATTTTGAATGTCGAAGTCCATATACTCTTTGGGCATGAACCAAGCACTCAACTTCATTTTGTGGAAGTCTTCTATGTTTTCTGTGATGGTGTTGTGATCGCTGAGCACCTTCATGTCCTCTAAAAGTTCCTCACAATATTTGTTCCACTTCTCTGATTCTGTTTTTTCTATAGCAATATCACTGACGTCGAAATCTGGTCTATTGTATAATAATTCTATGATATCTCTTATCGAGTAATAACATCTTCCATATTCATCTACTGTCATGTTGTCCATACCTTGTCGTTAAGACCAAACTTGTTATATTCATTTTGATCTGTGTAATTCATAGATCGGAAAAGATCTGATACATTTTGGTCAGATTGTTCTATTATTACAAATGTAGGCCTTGTTGCTTCTATCATCCTGTGTCCGCCTTTGACCACCTTGAGATCGTGTCCTTCACAATCTATCTTGATAAAGTCTACGTTTGGCTTGCCATTCTCTTCCCACCAGTTGTCTAATGTATCTGTCTTTACTGTAATTTTTTTCTGATAAGACTGCATCGGTTCTAGACTGTTGTATCCGGATTGATTGCCTTCTTCCGCATAGATGTAAAAGTCTGATTCTCCCGTGGTGTCGCTTAACGCATTATTATACCCTTGCAAGTTTTTGAAAGGCCACTTGCTTAGATGATTTGTGAAAAGAAAAGTATTAGGTTCCCATGCATACACTTTGCCTTGTTTTCCTGTGTGCTTTAAGAATAACGAACTCCACCATCCATAGTTGAATCCAACATCTAGACAAGTGTATCCTATGATGTCAATAGACTCGATAAACTGCTTTTCTAAATTTGCATTAGGATCTTGCTCTGTGATAGTGCTCATGCTCTTACCCCAAGGTTCCATTATGCTTTTTCGATTGGTTCCCAAATTTGTGCTACCAAATCTGCTGTGTTTAAGTCTCCACCAAGTGTAAAGTCTATCACATAGTTGCTGTGGCAATGTGGACAACTGATTGGTCCACTTGATGTGAATTTGGTATGGCATTTACAGCATTCCATTTTGTGTTCTATCATTTCTTACCACCATCTATAATTGTTGGGTTGAACTTCTTGCTTTTTTTATTTTGTGGCTTTTCGGATTTTTTGTCAAACTCTAAATTGATATCTTTCCATGTAGGCATCTTGAAATCAGGATCTTGTGGGTTATACGTGATAGGCTTTGCATGTTGCCACCATTGAACCTCTCCGAAGTCACCTTCGATAAACAATTTGGTCATACCAAAAGTTTCGCTGGTGTACACTACATCGTCACCTTGGTAACTGTCTAGTTTTACCTGTGTTATCTGTATGTTTCCTTCCACGATGTTAGTCAACTTGCTGTGTATTATTGCAACCATTATCTGATCGAATGGTTCTTCTGGTATCATGATTATTTTATCAGCAAATTGTGATACTGTCTCGGCATTTATATTCTTGTAATTCATTATCATTCCATTGTGCATCATCGATTGGAAAAAGTATTTGATTCTGTCAAACGCTCTATTTTGATTATTGATGTTGTCTGTGTTGGAATTAAATTTTATTCTTACAGTGTAGGTGTTTGGTACAACAGATTCGTGCAACAGTATTGTGCTTGTGAACTCTGTGCTCCATTCTAAATTTGGTAATTGCATTATTCTATGTTAATTAAGTCGTCCATGTCAGAACCTTTGTCTTTTTGTTTGGCGAGACGTTTTGCTGTGCGATCAGATAATTCCAGTGTGTATACCATTACTAGTGATTCTATCTGTTGTAGCATGTCCATATTTGCATTGGTTCTCATAACCATAGTTTTACGTTTCTTAAGGTCAGAAAGTTTCTCCTGAATCTTTTCTTCAGGCATCTTCCTAAGGTCTTTCATATCAATCAATGGATGATGCATAACTTATTATAGTTGATGCTTAGTTAAAAGTCAATTAATAAACTAGGGGAGTAGTTGCGAACTTTGTAGTGCCGCCATCTGTTGTGAAAACGTCAACAACGATTGTACTTGCTACACCTGGTATACCAACTCTTGTGCTAAAGTCAATACCAGTGCTGTCTAGTGTTTCTGTAGTAGCATCTGGATTGTTTAAGAATGGCAAAGTTACGCCTGACAATGTAACAACATATGAACCACCGTTAGTGATGATAAGTCTAACACTCTCATGTCCTGTGTTTTTCCAACCTGTGAATGTAAGTGTAAGTGCCGCTGATGATGTTACTGTGAACACATTACCGTTTGCGACATCAACTGAATTAGAACCACTCACTGTGCCTAATGCACTAACTTTGTCTACTACTTGGTATGTTTTGTAATCAAATAGTTCAGTTCCGGACATGTCATTTGATGCTGTGACAGCCGGGGATGTAAGGTTTGATTTAAGTACTGCTTTTGAATGCAGATCTTCTAGTTCTGATTTTGTATTAGTTAAATCAGTTTTGATTTGGTTAAAATTATCCCTAAAACCCTGTGAATCGTTGTCTTGTCCTGCTACAGGAAAGGTTGCGTCTATACTTGTTGGACTTAAACTTGATGCCATAAAATCATATCCTCGTTTGTTTTATTTATCATTAAACAACCAACTGCTCGTATCTGCGTACAGCGTCACCTTGCAAGTGAGTAAGGTCACGCATAGGCATAGGCAGTGTTCTAGTACTGTTTTTGCCAATATCAAATGTAATTCCAGCATCACCAAATGTAGTGCCAGACAGATCAAATGTAGTTTCTGCTGGTATACCGGTCACACTTATATTTGCACCAGTGCTGTCTGCTGTGATATTCTGTTCGCTGTTGAAACTTGTGTTAGCAGAGCCGTCTGTTTTTATATGTAGGGTGTCTGCTAGATATCCACGTGGTGGTGTTAAGAAGGTTAATCTTGTTTTATTAAGAGTGAAGGTTGTGGTTGCGACATCTCCTATTTTGACTGTTGGTGTTGATTGTGGTTCAAAGAATATAGTGAAAGCCAGTGTTGTACCATCACCACCATTTGATATATCTGTTTTTGTTCTTTCGATAGCATCAAATGAAGAATTACTTTTAGTGTCGAATCCGATGTTTTGTTTTCTTAGTATTACTATAGGAGCATCTGCCTTTGGAGGATCATTAAAAGTTATCACAGTAGAACGCTGGTTGCCACCATCTGATGTGATTAGGATAGAGTCGATTGTAACATCAGTTGCATCACCACCTGACTCTACTCCAGTGTGATATTCTATATCAAATATCCTTCCGTCTGTTGACCCATAAAAAATACTTGCATCTGCTTTGATAGTGCCGATGTCTGTTGTTCCTTTTCTGGTCAGCAATCTGTCATCTTGTGTAACTCCATCGATGGATACTCTCACACTCTTGTTTGTTGAAATAGTGTGGGTAACAGTGCTAGATGAGTCATTAATAAAGTTTGTGATTGTAAATTCTCTAGTCGTTCCATCACCTGTCCTAGTTACGGTTTGTTCAGTAGCATCTATCGTAGTGCCCAAATGGTCCATGGTAAAAATTTCATTAAAACTAAAAGGCAAAGTCTTGATATTGAAACCTTGTTTTTCAATAGTGTATTTGAGTTGTGCTGATTCACCTGGTTGGCAATATGCCACAGGCACAGCAGGAGTCCATCCTAGGCTGTTGCCTGACACTTGTACAGAACGCATCCACAATGGCAAGAATTCACCTGTCACTTGTCCTACGTCATCTAATTTGGATCGCATGTTTTTCAAACTGTTTGGATACACAGTGTCTATTTGATTTTGATCTGCTGAGTATAAATTAGAACTTGATCTAATCAAGTCAGTGACTCTGAATGGAATGTCTGTTTCTGACCCTATGTCTTGTGATGTGCTTATGCCATCTATTGTATCTAGCACAGGATAATACAAGACTTCGTAAATGGTTGTGCCAGAACTATTTGTTGCTTTTGCTGTTGTTAAATTACCAAAGTATACAGTTTTGTTTGCAAAATTTCTTTGCATTGTCTCCATGTACTCTGATAGGTAAGATGTTTCTAGTCCAGATATCAAAAGCATTTTTAGATCTTTGGCCACACCAAACTTTTCGTCTTCTGGTCTGTACAGTTTATCGTTTGGAAATATGTTGTTGTCTGAATATTGTGCGATGAATCGATTACGTTGTATAATATCTAATCCTGCTTCAGCGAAAACATCACTGTGTCCTTTGCTGTACGGTGTTGACAGTTTGATCTTGAACTGTTGATCGCTCGTTGTAAGTGCTGTGTCTGATCCTGTTGCTGTCACAGTGAATGTGTATTCATGATCGACACTGGTTGTTTCTTTTGTGTTGATTACATCTAATTTTGTTGCTCCACCATCTAGTTCAAAATATCTGTTTGATACCACACCTTCAACTTCACCATTTGGTTGCACGTTTAACCCTTGTGGTAGTTTGCCGTTCTTGTATTTGTAAGCAAAAATTACGCCAGTTTGTTTAGAGTTTGCTTGTACGTTAAACAAGGAAGTCTTGCCCGGTGATATAGTACCTAAAGTTAGAACAGCCATTATACGGTCAACTCCACTGGTGTGGACCAACTGATGGCTCCTGCACGGTCATTCTGTATAGTAATTGTGAACTCACGTTGGGCATGTACACTTAAACTACCGTCAGTGGTTCTTTGACATCTAATTGTGAATGTGTAGGTTTTTTCATTTGCTATCTGTGTGTTGATTGTGCCAAATATTTCTCCGTTGGAACTATCTAGTTCCATGCCCGGAGGTAATGAACCTAGCACTAAAGAATAAGTTAGAGTGTTAACATTTTGTTGTAATAAATCTGCGTCTGGATCAGTGACTTCAATCTTAGCAATATGATAATTCTCGTGTGTGAATTTGCCAATCGATCCTTCCGGAGTAACAAAGACAGGCGGTCTGTTCGAAGAACGATCTGCTGTAACACTTATTGAACTGTTTAAACTGTACTTGCCATCTGCTGTAGTGTTGACGGTATCTGCTCTGTACTCGTCTGCTGTAGCAACATAAAAATCAAACTGTCTCTCAGCCTCGGTAGCACCGTCTGTGACTCTCAAAGTGAATTGATAGTATCTTGAAATTGATCTGCTCCTATAGATATCATCCCATGCTGTTGCTGGTGCGTCGAATGGGTTCATATCCCATCCAGTCACCCTAGTGTCGGTAAAATCCTGCTCTGGTGTTACGATGCCTGAAATACGTCCAGACTTTTGATTAAATGTAACTCCAGGAGGTAAATCCCCACCTACTTGATAATATTTTAAAATGTTATTGTCTGAGTCTGTAGCAACGATGGTGGTATCTATGAATTGTCCGTCAGTCAAAGAGAGTACTGTTCCGGATGGTGTTGAGAACGTAGGTGCGTCTGGTCCTTGCACTGTAAGGCTGAATGTTCTATCGGCACTGGTCGAACTATCAGTCGCCCTGATTACAAATGTTGATTTGGTGTTTTGTGCCACCTCTGATGGCGTGCCTTTGAGTACTCCGTCTGCTGTCACATACAACCCACTAGGCAGTGATCCTGCATGTACAGTAAATGCTGTCGCTCCTGTGGCAGTCAAAGTGCGTGTGTACGCAACTCTTTCTTCTATTGTGCCCAGTGATCCTGCTGTTGTTGTCCAGACTATTGCCATATACCATATTTATGGCATAATAGTCATAAAAAAAGGGCAGGTAAAACTGCCCTTGTAAATTATTATTCTATGATATTGTAGCGCCGTTAACTGCTAAAACATTCCACTTGCCAGTTGTACTGTCAAACATCAATGTAGCCGTTTCACCTACTGCGTTGAACAGTATTTGTGTTGCTACGTTCAAGTTAGTGTTGGAAAGTGTTGCATTGTTGCCTGCCGCAACCATTATGATGTGTTTGATTTGTCCTACAACTCCGTCAGCAATAGATAAAGTTGCTGTACCACTTGCTGTGTTCAAGAATGAAACACCGTTTGTTACAGCGATAGCATTTCCTCCACCTGCTCCTGTTAGGGTTTCAGTGGTTGAATATGCATTATATCCACCTACCAACAAGTTGCCGTCAGCATTGGTAGTGCCTTCTACTGTCAACTCGTTTTCGATATCAAGACCATCTGTGATTTGTAATACAGATGAGCCTGCACCGTTCAATGGACCTGCTACTGATAGGCCATCGTTGACAACAACACCCGAAGAGTCAGTTGATGTAATTGTGTTTACATCGATTGAACTTGCTGAAAGGGTTCCATTAACGTCAACACCACCAGCAATAGTCATGCCAGTTGTAACGTTGATAGACGCTGAGTCATCTGAACTGAGGTTGTCTACTTGTAGTGTTTCTTTGATTTGTATTGCAGATGAATCATCTGAACTAATCTGTGAGCCACTTACACTGATTGCACCTATTTTAATTGCGCCTGTTCCAGCCGCTGATAGTTGTAAATCATCGTTAGTGTTAGTTGCCGCGATTTCGTTTTCGGTGATTTTTATGCTGTCTAAAACAACGCCACCAGTTCCGTTTGGAGTAAATGTGATACTGCCATTGGTCTCTAGTGAAGTTATAACTGAACCATTAATGTTCAACTTATTGTCGATTTCTACATCAGCCGCTAATTCGATCTTACCTGTTCCGTTTGGATCAATGATAATGTCTTCGTTAGTGCTAGTAGATGTCAATGTGTTGTTGTTAATGTCCAGACCTTTGTCTGTGTCCATACCCAAGCCTGCATAGACTTCGGTAAAGTTTTCATTAATTTTTGTAAAGGCTGTTCTTAACGGATCACCTGTTCCGTCGTTGGCTGAACTACCTATACCTACTGATTGTTGTGCCATTTTGAGATCTCCTAATTGCTTATATTTATTTTATCCTTTTGTAATCCGAATGTAAATATTTTTATGTTTATCAAAGATGAGGTCATTATCACAGAGCATGTACGCAAGTCTAAGAAGGGAAATTATCACCCGTTCAGACGTAGAAAGACTGTGTGCAGATTTGTGTGTGATGCTTGTGAGAAAGAGTTTGTGCGTGACAAGGGGTCAATAGATCCAAAGCGATTGTCAAACAATTATAATCATGTGTGCCCTACATGTGATCCTAAACGTTTTGCACAGAAGGAGGGTGTCGAAAGACGTAAGAAGTTAGACTTGCCAGTCGACGGTTTGATCACTATTGATAAATTATGAAATTACAGCACTGCCATACTCTGGACCGAATGTTTCCTGTTCAGTTGATTCCAAGTTTGAATTACATTGCTGGATACAAGTAAGGGTAGGTTGGTTAAGAACGAACTCCCAAGCATTCCATTGATCACTTAAGAATATTTCACCAAGTGTATTTTTATTGATATTAGGTAATTCTCCTCCATAGGGTTCCAAAATATGTTTTTTGATCATGCTCCAAGTGATTGTGTTATGAGGGTCTCTTACATGCCAAATGTGAATACCTACTAACATTGTGCATGGCCACACTGTGCCATCAGGATATATCGCCACATCACCTTTCCACACCGACCTGCACTGTATACAAACCTTTGCATTTAATCCTGTCACCATTTTCTCAGGCACTTTAAGATCGCCAACCTGTGTTGCTGGCTCTAATTTATGTGGTAGATTCTTTGGTTGATTGTTATCTGTAAAAATAAATCTTGTTGACCTGATTGGTCTGAACTTAGCGAATCCATATTTCCTTGCTAGGTCCATAGCGTCATAGACTTGATGCTGGTTGTGTTTGAAAATTATAAATTGCCATACCGCGGTACCGCCTCCGTCAATGAATGCACGGGCATTTTTAAGAACCTTTTCGTATGTGGTGCCCACTCTATACAAATGATGTGTATCTTCCAAACCATCGAGTGCAAATTGCACTGTAGCATTTCCTCTTTGTGCGTAAAGTTTACCTAGTTCGTACCAAAAATGTTCGTCATGCGTGTCTCCGTTGGTGTGGACACAGATTTCACAAGTCTTATTAGACAGTGATAAAAATTCTTGTATTTGTAAAAACTCAGGGTTCATTGTAGGTTCCCCTGTCGCACCCGAGTGATGGAATCTTACAGCCATTTCGAAATACTTTTTTTCTATTCTACTTTTGAGGAGTTCTAATGAAAGATTGTTTTTGTTGAGTCCTGGTTTCAGTCTGTAGTTTAAATCGTATCGTGGACACTGAGGACATCTTGCGTTGCACAAGTTTGTTAAATCAAGATCAAAAACCCCAACTCTTTGATTAAACACTGAATGACTCACCACAACCGCATGAACTAGCGGCAGTAGGATTCGATATGTTGAAATGGGAGCCAAAAACTTCTCTTACGAAATCTATTTGCGTGCCTGCTACATACATCACACTGATAGCATCTACGATAAACTTCGCTTTGCCTAGATCAACCACTTCATCTGCTGGGTTAATTTCTTCATTGGTCGCAAATCCCCATTCGTATTTGAAACCACTGCACCCTCCACCTTTGACAGATAAATGCACAGCGTCTGTGTTGTTGTCTTCACACAATTTTATCATTTGCTCTTTTGCTGAATCAGTTACAGTAAACATGCTCATATCGTATTTAATGCTTTTTCAACGATTGGATATAATCTTTGTGCAATTAAGTCATGCCCCAGTTTGTTAGGATGCCTGTTCGAAGCATACAAATTTTCTTTTCTTGCTCGTTGTAATACCTGTAGTGCGTGCCAGTGTGCTGTGGGTAAAATATTGTACCTATACAAGTATTTCGGGTCTGGAGTGCCAAATGCATTTACTAATTGTTCATTGCTCTTTTCAGGCCAATGCTGTGTGAGTTGTTTCCTTCTAACTTGTGAGTATCCAGGCTCTTCGAAGAAGTATGACATGGCATATGGTATGCCTGCATATTGTAAGTAGTTCCCCAAATAATTTACTTGATGAAAGAAATGTCTTGCAAGGTCATGCTCATCATTCATGTGTAATCTAAATTGTTTATGAAATTCGGTTATTTCAGGTCCTGCCATGCAATCACCCTCGTGGGGTGGTTGATGTATGTTGAACCTAATGTAATGATCGTTGTGAGTAAAAGTGTATCTAATTGGGGATGACCAACCTATCAAAACAAAAGTGTTGCTGGCATCTTGTGTAAGCAAGTAGTCCATGGTTGATTCCACAATATGTTGATTGCTTACTCCAGGCATTGCAATATTAACATAGTCATCGAACATGTTATACTTTTCAAATATGGTATGTGCATAACACTGTTTGGTATTTGCTTCGTCATACCCGTCAGTGACTAGTTCTTGTCCATGTGTCATGGAACAGCCATTCGCTAATAATTTCATATTAAGTTATTGTATATTCTGTTAACAGCAATCGCAAGAGCAATCTGCTTCGCATGGACAAGTGTGCCCACATTTTTCACAAGTATTTTCTAACATACTATATTTATATTTCGAAGATGTACATATAAGAATATGCAACGATAAAGGCAGGTATTGCACTGTAGATGGTTGCCATCACTGCGGCTTTGGGTGCCATCGCTATTGCTGGAAATAGTGCGTCACCATCATTGCTAATTGCATTGCCTAGTTCTGCTGACAAAGGAATGTAACCATTAAGATAAAATGTTGCCACCACTACCTGTGGTCCACATCCAGGTAAAAATCCAAACAGGATTGCCACCATTGGTACAAAGGGTGCCCACAAATCAAAAAACATTTTTAGATCGATACTAGTGAAGTACATGAATATTTCAAAAACTAAGAATCCGCATATGACCCACGTCGACACAAAGTTGGTTGTATCAACTACTCTGCTGACATAGCCTCTGCTCTTGTCTGTGGAACATTGGAAGTCGCTGAGTGGATTGAACGCCCACATAAAGATAGAAAGTATTGCACCACTTGACCCGACTGCTACGAAAAAATTATCATACATGTCTGATCCTAGATCAATCTGAAATGCTGTGATGATGCCTAAAGCAAATCCAGGCACAAAAATTATGACCCAGAGTGCATTTAATTTAGAGACAAAGGTTGTTTTGATCTTTTCAAACTCGATGTTGATCCTGGACTCTGGTTGCATGAACTCCACTCCGTGTATGAGATCAACTAGGTACCCAGATATCGTTCCAACCACAATGCCCAATACGAATATAAGCAATCCAGTCGACGGTTCCATTGCAAGTATAAGGAATGCCGCATCTCCCATTGTTGCTGTTAACACAGCGACGAGAGATCCAAAGGATATCCTTCCTTGAATATATTGTGTGACTACAATGATTGCACCACCACATCCAGGTATTGCACCTAAGAAAGAAGCAATAGGAACATGTATTTTTTGGGTCTTGCTGAGAAATGTTTTAACATCAAACCTTGTGAGGCTGTCTAACCCAATGAACACAAACAAAGTGAAACCTACAAATACTGATACTTGGATGTAGGCGTCTACCATCGAGGCTCTTATAGTTTCACCAAAATTTCCGGTCTGGAAAGCAAGTGCTATGATAAGCAACCCGAAGAATGATTTTTTTAACAGTCTGCCATCGTTGGCAAACATAATCTTCTTTGTGTCCGACAGTGTCTGTTTTACTGCATTCATCAGGTTATTTATAAAGATGAATGTAGCATGGGCTATAATTTACTGGATGTCTAATGCCAACTTGGCATCTTCGGTCATCATGTGTGGACCCCACGTGGGATCAAATGTTAGATC
>Ga0209535_1002696_pt1 | contig 11546 bp, 15 predicted proteins | sample LinPmetageLP28_FD_184041 | JGI IMG/M metagenome (GOLD analysis project Ga0209535, IMG submission 184041) | Marine viral communities from the Pacific Ocean - LP-28 (SPAdes) (version 2) | ecosystem: Environmental > Aquatic > Marine > Oceanic | place: Pacific Ocean | collected 2009-08-22
CGGAGACTAGACTAGCCGGACCGAAAAATATAGGAGACTTCTTAGAGAAGAAAAAATTAGAGTTAGTTGCAACTGATGGTACACAAAACAAGAAGTCTAAGAAGCCTGTAAAAGCGAAAGTTTCGAAAAAGATAAGCCAACCCGAGAAAGAAGATAAATTTGAAGAACCAAAAACAAAGCCAGAAGCCCCAGTAAAGCCAAAAGGTATCATCGAACAAGTACCAAGAGGCGACTTTCTTGGTAAATCTTTTCCTGTTATAATCGCAGAAAAAAATTATATCGTTAAGTTCGAAAATGTAGATGCTGAAAGTTCAGTCACGAACCCTTTCTCACTCGGAGTCGACGGCCAAATGACTTTGACCCTGCCAAACAAAGAAACAAGATCATTTAAGCTTAAAGATACACAGTTTATTCCATCCTTTAGATATATGATACGTAAACAAGACTCAAAGGAGCCGGCTCTCCGTGTAGGTCTCAAAGCTGCCGGAGGTAAGAAAGTTAACGGAATATTGGATGAATCAACGATAAAGAAGTTGTTCAAAGAAGCTTTAAGTATCAACAAGCCTGGTGGTGAAAAAGAAATATCTATGAAGACAGAAGGCGGAAACTCGCGTACCGCAAAACTGATGAGAAGAAAATAATACTTGACATATCAAATATAATGTTATAATATATTACCATGATAAGAATAATAGGTAAAATACCTCACAACCTAACTGTTGCTTGTTCTGGTGGAATAGATTCTATGGCTGTAGTTCATTTTCTTCTTCAAGGAAAAAAGAAAGTTAACTTAGCTTATTTTAATCACGACACACAACATTCTCATAAAGCTCAAGAGTTTGTAGAAAACTACGCAAGTGACAACAAGTTGAACCTAGTTATAGGTAGAGTTCAAGGGTGCAAAGGAAAACGCTCTTTGGAAGAATTCTGGAGAGACGAACGTTATGATTTCCTGCAGCGCATTAGCAGCAACTATACTATTACTTGTCATCATCTCGACGATTGCGTAGAAACTTGGCTTATGTCATCTTTTCATGGACAATCTAAGCTGATACCTTACCATAGAGGCGCCAATGTTTACCGTCCATTTCTTATGACTGAAAAGAAATCAATAAAAAATTATGTTGAAAAAAAGCAAGTACCTTGGATAGAAGATCCATCAAATCAAAAAACAAATTTTATGAGAAACCACGTAAGACACAAGGTTTTACCTCAAGTTTTAGTGGTAAATCCAGGCTTACGAACTACAATACGTAAAAAATTAATTGAAACTTACTTGTAAAGTCTGGTATAAATATATGTATAAGGGCCTATAGCTCAATCGGTTAGAGCATCTGTCTCATAAACAGAAGGTTTCTGGTTCAAGTCCAGGTGGGCCCACCAATCAAACTAAGGAGAAAACAATGATTGTAGAAAAGTTGAAGAATATTTTAGAGGAATTAGCGCAAGCCGAAGAAGATGCGACAAAGAGTGAAGACGGAAACGCCAGCGCTGGCAGGAGACTTCGAAAGGCGTCAATGACTGCCATCAAGGAGTTAAAGGAATTACGTAACCTTATTTTGGAGCAGACAAAATAATGAAAGATTATTTCTGGGGCTCAGCTGAAAAAGAAGAAGAGTCAACACCAATTAGTGTACACGATTTTACAGCTGAATCTAAGGGACACGCCTCGACAGATAATAATGTTGTGGAATTTAGCCATAACAGAATTTACTTCTATTCAGGAGTTACTAGGCCTAAGATTCTGCAGCTTAATAAAGGCATCTTTAACTTAAATGTAAACATGCTTTCAAAGACTGGTCCCCTGGAATATACTCCACCGCCGATTATGTTACATATCAACAGTTACGGAGGGTCAGTTTTTGCCGGGCTTTCGGCAGTAGATTACATTAAGAATTCAAAAATTCCAGTACACACTGTTATCGATGGGTGTGCTGCATCAGCAGCAACATTAATGTCGTGTGTCGGTTCACATAGAATGATGCACAAAAATGCCTGCATGTTGGTCCATCAGTTGTCTGGAATGATGTGGGGCAAATTTCAAGAAATGCAGGACGATATGGAAAATTCAGAGATGCTTATGGAAAAAATTAAGAACATCTACAGAGAGCATACAAAGATTCCCAAGAAAGAAATGGATAATATTTTGAAGCATGATATTTGGTGGGAAGCTGAAAAGTGCTTACAATATGGTCTAGTGGACGAACTTATTTAATATAGGAGAGAATATGAAGAGAGAATTGAGAGAAGAAGAATCATATGAAATATTGTCAAAATACATTCAAAATGAAAATGAAATTTTAAATTTTAAAAATCACAGAAAGCATCCAATCAGAAAAAATGTTTTTCGATTTACGATTGATTTAATTTCTCTAGAGTTTTTAATTCAACTTATGGAAGACGATGCGGTTAAAAATGTTTATTTTAACCCGTCAGTACCTCCCCCCGGCGGAACTGTTGACAGTATATCAATGAGATACAAAGTATATGTTCAGTATCATTTTAAGGATAAATAAATATGGCCACATACAGGAATGTGCAAAACAGATTGCACAAATTAAAGACTGAAATAATGGAAATCGAAGAATCAATTAAGAAAGCAGAGACAGCAAAAAAGCCACACTTTGCAAATAGACTTAGGTTAATGATTAAGAAGAAGCTAGAAAAAATTAGTTCTTTATCAGAGGAAGATTAATATTGGTCTTCCCAGTGTACATTTGAACCACTTCATATAAAAATAAAGATGTTGCATGCCAGTTGGTCATTATGGTTACATGATGAAAATTGTGTGCAGCCCACAATACACCTACCATTTTGTTATTCATATCTAAAATAACCGACCCAGAAGAGCCACCTACAGCAGGAACACCAACCATGGCATTGGAAGCATCTATATCACCACTAAACAGTCCAGTTAAAATAGGCATTACTGGTGGATGGTATATTCCAGCCGGAGAACCCAAATAATATACCTCTTGTCCTGCTCTGGGCCCGAACATGGAAAAGTCAACACCGTCTTCTTTTAAAGTGGGAACCCAAAGCGCACACATATCAACACTACCCATTCCATTGTCATGTGTTGCTTTTATAACATGTGCTTGATGCTCACGACCTTTATAGTCTACCACACTCACTTCCTGCACATGATTTGATATTCTGTTTTCGTCAACTTCTGATTCACAAACATGCCCAGCGGTAATAACTATCGTTTGATCTTCAATTATATTAACAATCATGCCACTACCCATTGACATAAATTCTCCCACAGGACACATTGCTTTGTATTCTGGTAAGCATTCTAATATCTTGACTGTGTGTAAAACTTTTACGTAGCTTTTGATCGGTGGAGATACCTTACGCTGTAAATTTATCGTTGTACAGCTAAAAATCAGCGGCAAAAATAAAATAAAAATAAGTCTGCTTTTATTCAACATACATAATAAATATATATGAAAATAACTTTTCGTTAAAAGGAGTACAAAATGAATATCATACTTACGGCCCTAACAATCACCGCTTTATCCATCTGCGGGCCAGGAAAGAACACAATCAAAGAAGATTTGATTATCAAAAAAAATACTAATTCTGCAGCAGAAAAAAACATTTCCTACAAAAAGGTACCCACTAAATGGGTAAAAATGCCTAAAAAATCTAATTAATAGTGCTATCATAAAACAAAAAAGGATACATTTTGGCTAAGAAAACTTACGTTCTAGATACAAGTGTTTATTTAACAGATTCTAATTGTATAAATTCATTTGGAAACAACGACATCGTCATACCTCTTAAAGTTCTAGAAGAAATTGACAAACATAAAAAAAGACAAGACTCGGTTGGTTCACAGGCTAGGTCAACAATACGTTCACTCGATGCCCTGCGGGACAAGGGTAGTCTATCAAAAGGGGTCCGAATAGATAAAGGAATGGGAATCATAAGAGTTTCTTCTTATAACCCACTTTGCCTACCAGATGATTTAGACCTAGAAGACCCAGATAATCAAATTATCGCTACAGCACTTTCTGAGCAGGAGATTGCACCAAAGTCAAGAAAAGTTGTAGTTGTGTCTCGTGATATAAACATGAGAGTTAAATGCGATGCATTAGGCCTTCTTACTGAAGACTATCAAGCAGAACAAGTTGTTGACCATGCAGAGGGTTTATATACCGGCAGAGCTGAAATACTTGTAGATGAGCAAGATATAGACCGATTTTACACCGGCGAAGAACTTTGGATGGACCCAAAAGAACATACTTTGTGTCCTAATCAGTTTATAATGTTAATCTCCAACTCAAATGACAAGAAAACAGCTCTAGCTAAATTTGAAAACTACAACAAACCACTACAGAAGATTTTAAAAAGTAATAAGAAAATTTGGAGCACGGAGCCTAGAAATAAGGAACAGCAATTTGCTTTTGAGCTTTTATTGGACCCTAGTATACCAGTTGTTTCTCTAGTTGGAAAAGCCGGCTCAGGTAAAACCTTGTTGGCATTAGCCTCCGGACTTGAGCAGACATTTGGCAAAGGCGCAATGTATAAGAAAATAGTGGTAACCAAACCAGTAGAGCCAGTCGGAAAAGATATTGGATTCCTTCCGGGCTCCATGGAAGAAAAAATGTTGCCATGGCTCGCACCAATTCAGGACAATTTACAGTTTCTTATGGGGGATGATAAAGCAACGCTAGAACTATACATGGAGAAAGGGCAGATTGAGGTAGAAGCAATGACATTTATACGAGGCCGTTCAATATCAAACGCATTCATTGTAATCGACGAAGTTCAGAACATGACACAACACGAAATAAAGACAGTACTGACAAGAGTAGGAGAAGGTACTAAAATCGTCCTTACAGGCGACATCGAACAGATAGACAACGTCTACATAGATGCAACCAATAACGGCCTCTCGTACGTCGTAGAGCGCCTTAAAGACGAACAGATAACGGGACATGTAACACTATTGAAAGGGGAGAGGTCCAAGGTGGCCACGATAGCAGCAACAAAACTATGAAAAATCCAGATTTATTAAAAGAAGTAATACCGACAGAGTCGGAACTAAAAGAGATAATCGTTAATTATGTAGGTAAAACTATAAATCCAGAAAATGATGAAATTACAGTAGAGGACATCGTAGATGTATTTGCAGAACAATTTCCAGAATTTTTACTGGCACTCGCGGAAGAGAATTGGGTTAATGGGTACACCCAAGCGCTTTCCGATTCAAAGGCAGTGTTAACAGCCGCAGAGGTACCAGAAATTGACAATAAAACAATACATAAAAGCTAAAGAATTAAAGAATTACTCTATTTCAGGTATTCAAGTTTACAAAACAAATAACTTGACAAATCCCGATATATCTGATAAATTAGTTATAAGTAAGATGATTTCAAGTCTTCCTGTTAAGTTTTTAAAAAATATTAAGTCTATACATATAGGTGATTTTAAGTTTCTAAGAGATAGAGAAATGCAGGCAGCATATAAGGATTCTAAAATTTACGTTACAAATGTACAGTCAGACTCTAACGACATGCTGGATGACTTAATACATGAAGTGGCTCACTCGGTAGAAGAGATATACGGCCAAACAATATATTCAGATGGTCAAATAGAGAAAGAATTTTTACAAAAAAGAGGAAAACTTAAGCTGCTTCTAGGAAATATGGGATTTTTCCCACCTAAATCTACTAGATATCAAGATTCCAAATATTCGTTAGAGTTCGATAAGTTTTTATACGATACGATTGGATATGAAAAGTTATCTACGGTAACATCTAGCCTGTTCTATTCTCCATATGGAGCGACGAGTTTAAGCGAATATTTTGCCAACGGCTTTGAAGCTGTGTTTTTCGACGAGGATCTTGTTAGATTAAGAAGTTTGAGCCCTGTTCTGTACAATAAAATAAAGGAGATTACAAATAATGTCGAAGATTGAGAAAACATACACAGTTTCTGGCAATTTACTAACGGTACGGGTAGAGATAGAGAAGAGACTATATAAAGACCAAGAAAGAGTGCTTTTGAAAACGGAAGATATAAAAAATGCCATATCAGAAGAGACACAATACAGTGTCATAGAAGTAGTCGAAGACTGCGCCGGAGTTTCGAATGGAGTAAAGAAGAGTACAATCTCGACCTGTGGTACTTGGGTTTTTAAAATAAAACCAGTACGAAAAAAGCCCAAGAAAGTGCAAACAGAAAACCCAGGACAGCAAATTAACAAACCGTCAATAAAGTCCAGAATGAGCAATATCGCTAAAAAAGCATCACAAAACAAAGAATCATAAATGACAGAAGAAATTAGAAGAATCAGTTACTCGGAGTTAAAAAACTTTACAGAGTGCTCTTACCGACACAAACTTATTTATATTGATAAGCTACCATACTTTTCAGGAAACGAATATACGGCTTTTGGCACCGCGATACACGCAGTGTGCGAGGAAGTAATTCCAGATAATTCAAAAAACGCGATGGAAGTATTCGAACTTAATTTTCTCAACGAACTTGTTCAATTAAAAGAAGATGGCCACGAATTAAACAAGGAGATGGTCAATGATATGCGACAACAAGCTAAGCCAATATGCGAACAAGTGATACCGGCAGTTAAGGAGTATTTTGGTGATTTTAAGATAGTATCAGTTGAAGAACAATTGCTGGAGCCCATGGATGATATCGAATCTTACGGAAAAAAGTTCAAGGGGTTTATCGACATGGTTATAAAAACTCCGGATGGAAAGTATCATATCATTGATTGGAAGACTTGCTCTTGGGGTTGGACTCGGGACAAAAAGTCAGACGCGATGACCACCTACCAACTTACTTATTACAAAAACTACTTCGCTAAAAAACATAGCGTCGACCCAAAGAACATTGAAACCTATTTTGCACTGCTCAAGCGTACAGCCAAAAAAGATAACGTTGAAATGGTCAGAACCACTTCAGGGTTTAAAAAGACCACAAATGCTTTAAAAGTTTTGCAAAATGCTGTTATAAATATTGAGAGAGGTAACTACATAAAGAATCGCCTTTCTTGCAGATACTGCAAATTTCACAACACAGAGAATTGTACATGACAAATAAAAAAACAAAAATTTTAGTTATAGCTGACAGCCCACTGGCCCCATCTGGTGTCGGAACGCAGACTAGATATATGATAGAGTCCTTATTAGAGACGGGAAAATATTCTTTTATATGTTTAGCGGGAGCAATAAAACACCAGGATTATAGACCTCAAAAAATTGAAGGGTACGGAGACGACTGGGTAATATTACCAGTTGATGGTTATGGAAACCAGGAAACCATTAGATCATTGATTGACGCTCAGCGTCCAGACGCACTGTGGTTTATGACAGACCCTCGCTTTTTCACCTGGTTGTGGGAAATCGAAGATGAAATCCGAACTAGGATTCCAATGATTTATTATCACGTATGGGATAACTATCCGTATCCCACTTTCAATAAACCATTCTATGATTCTAACGACTTGGTCTGTACAATAAGTAAAGTGACTGATGACATAGTCCGAACGGTTTCCCCGGATGTTGAATGTATACGAGTACCGCATGCGGTCGATAATGACATATACAAAAGATATCCAGAAGATAAATACTTAGAAACTAGGAACCAGGTTACTGGAGGTGATGAGGATTGTATTTTGTTTTTTTGGAACAGCCGCAATGCAAGAAGGAAGCAGTCAGGAACTCTATTGTTTTGGTTTAACGACTTCCTAAATGAGGTGGGTAGAGATAAGGCAAAACTAATTATGCACACTGAGCCGAAAGACCCAAATGGTCAAGACCTTGTAGCTATTATGAAAAGTCTTGACTTGATGGGCGGACAAGTGTTATTATCCACTGAAAAGATTCCACCAAAGCAGTTAGCTTTGGTATATAACGCAGTTGACTGTACTATTGCGATATCCGATGCTGAAGGTTTTGGGTTGTCGATTATGGAATCATTGTCTTGCCAGACACCAGTGATTGTTACTATGACCGGCGGACTTCAAGAACAAGTAACTGATGGTAAGGAATGGTTTGGAGTAGGAATTGAACCCTCCAGCAAGGCAGTGATTGGCTCGCAGGAAGTTCCATGGATTTATGAAGACCGCATAAACAAAGAGGACTTCTTAGCAGCATTAAGAAAGATGTATAATATGTCGAAAGAAGAAAGAGAAGAGATGGGAAAGAAAGCAAGAAACCACGTAATGACAAATTACAGTATGGAATCATTTAGAAACCAGTGGAGTGAGATTTTTGAAAAAGTAACCACAGAAATGGGTTCTTGGGAAACACGAAAGAACTATAAGCCTTGGGAGTTAATATCACTATGAAAATTTTATTAGAAGGACCCATACTTACGTCATCTGGTTACGGCGAGCATGCTCGACTGGTATTAAGATCTCTGCTAAGTCTCAATAATTCAGAGTTAGACATCTATGTCAGCCCTGTACGATGGGGAGCAACTTCCTGGTCTTTCTCAGATTCAAGCCTGAGAAACAAGATTACGCAGTTTGCTACTAAACATGCCCAATATATGGAGTCTTCGAAAGGCCAGCCATCCTACGATGTTCAAATTCACGTTGGTATACCAAATGAGTTTGAGAAAAAAGCACCATACTCTGTGTGTGTCACGGCAGGCATCGAAACAAATCGAGTAGCACCTTCTTGGATTGCAAAAACCTACCAAGGAATAGACAAACTTATTGTGCCTTCAGAGCATTCCAAAAGAGGGTTTACTGAAACAATATTAAACGCCAAGAATGAGAATGGAGAAGAGTTCGAAGCAGGCGTCAATTGCCCAGTTGAGGTGGTCCCTTACCCGGTAAAAGGTATCGAGACAGAAGACCTGAATCTAGACTTAGAGGCCGATTTCAATTTTCTTTGCGTCGCGATGATGGGCCCAAGAAAAAACCTTTTAAACACTATCAAGTGGTTTGTAGAAACATTCAGAGAAGATTCATCGGTAGGACTGGTTTTAAAGACTAGTCAAGCAAAAAATTGTATAATGGATAGAATAAATACAAAAGCTAATTTGAAGGAGTTTGTGGATAGTCTAGGCGATAAAAAGTGCAAGGTTCAGCTTCTACATGGGAACTTATCAGAGAAGCAAATGAACGCGCTCTATCAGGACGATAGGGTCAAGGCACTCGTCTCGATATCTCACGGCGAAGGCTATGGCCTTCCTTTATTTGAGGCAGCCTATAATGGCCTTCCTGTCATCGCTACTGATTGGTCCGGCCACGTAGACTTTCTGCAAGCTGACCTTAAAGAGAACGGAAAAACGCGTCGAAAGAAATTGTTTGGCAGAGTTGAATATTCTCTTAATTATGTCCAAAAAGAAGTTTTATGGAAAGACATAATCGTGGAAGGCTCAATGTGGGCTAGCCCAAAAGAGAGTAGCTTCAAGAGTCAGCTAAAGAAGTTCCATAAAAATATCGGAATGTATGACAAGTGGGCCCTTTCGTTAAAAGAAAGTATTCACGAAACCCATGAAGAGGGTGCTATTCTCGAAGAAATGTGTAACTCTATATTTGGAGAGGATATCCTATCTCAGTTAAAACCAATAGATATTGATCTATTACCAAAAATTTCCTTAATCACTTCTGTGTTTAAGGCAGAAGATTATATAGAACAGCTAATGGAAGACATGACTCGTCAAAGTATTTTTCATAAGTGCGAGTGGGTAATTCTAAATGCAAACAAAACAGGAGACGACTTTGAAGAAGAAATAATTTTAAAGTATAAGGAAAAGTATCCTGATAATATTGTTTACGAAAGGATGAAAGAAGACCCAGGCATATACGACACCTGGAATAAGGGCATTAAAATGTCAACAGGGGAATACATAACTAACGTTAACTGCGACGACCGCAGAGCGCCTAGAGGCCTTGAAAAGCAGGCTGCCATGCTGTACTCTAACCCTTCGGTAGAGCTTGTATACAACGACTCCTTCATCACACATGAGCCGAACATAATGTTTGAAGAGTTGGGACCAGATACACAAAAATACAACTTTGAACAGTTCTCGGTGGAGGCAATGCTCAGAAGTAATCTTCCTCATAACAATCCTATGTGGAAAAGGTCAGTACACGAAAAGCACGGTTATTTTAATCAGCACTACAAGTCCGCCGGCGACTGGGACTTTTGGCTTCGATGTGCTTTTGGTGGGTCAGAGTTTATGAAACACCCAGAGGTGTTAGGTGTGTATTACTTCAACCCAACAGGCATGTCTACAAACCCTGAACACGACTCCTGGAAGAAGGTACATGAAAGAGAGATATTCACAAATTATATGAAGATGTACCAAGATAAACAAAGGCAGAACAAGGCTTCGTAATGGACCTGTGCACTGTAACAAATGGTAAATATATTAAAAATGCCCTTAATCTTATAAACAGTTACAGATTAAACTCTTATGGTTCAAAGGTTTTTTTATATTACTTTGATTTAGAGCATGATAGTGTTGAGAAACTTAAGAAACTTGAGAAAAACAACATAACAGTAAGAGAGGTGCCTTTTAATTGTAAGCATGCTTATGAGTCGACAGTCTTTTATTATAAAACTTTTGCCATCAAAGACGCACTACCAGATTCTGACGGCATTATATATTCAGACGCCACCAACACATTTGTGAGAAAAGACAACCTTCGTGAGAGTCTAGTAGACGATGCATTGTTTTTACCATACAACGACCCGCGACTGATTAACAATTACTGGACTACAGACTTGTGTTTCGAAAAGATGCAAGCAGAATCCGCGAGAAACATGATGCAGTATTGGGCAGGTTTTCAAGCTTATGGTAAGTCTGAGAAAAATCTACAGTTTGTAAACGAAATGCACGATTATATGTTAGACCCGGACATCGCTCTACCAAATACCTCTATTAAGAATCCCGATGGCTCTAACAGGCCCTGTAGAGAACACAGGCAAGACCAATCAGTATATTCCTTACTTATACATAAACATTTTAGACACAATTTTTACGACCCTGTTTTGCAAAGTAAATATGGGGACTGGCAAACATTCAGGGTTCATGACGACACTTATAGAGTGAACGAAAGTGTTATGGTGATGTCTTCCCGCGAGTCTAAACATGGCAAAATGAGGTTTTTAAGTGAATAAATACTCAATACTATCAGTAGACTCAAATCCAGACTATCTGTTTTTAGCCCCAATTACTTCGGCTTTCTGGGTAGACCTGGGATACATTCCTTTTATAATGTTTGTAAACAAGGATTTCAACCTTGAGGTGAAGAGTCTAGTGACAAAACTATCCGAAGATGAAGGTGCAGTAGTCGAAGATCTAGAACACATAGAAGGGTATAGAACTTGTAATGTCGCTCAGCTATCAAGACTTTACGCTGCAGCATCAAACCGGTTTAAACCAGATGATTATTTAATGACAGACGACATAGATAAAATCCCAGTAGATTTTATGTGGTTTAATCAACAGGACTTCACGAAAGACATTCACATTTTTGACCCAGATGAATTAAACTATACCAGGCTAAAGATGGGAAATATAGGTATGAACTCAAGTGTGTGGAGAGAAGT
>Ga0209535_1002699_pt1 | contig 11539 bp, 25 predicted proteins | sample LinPmetageLP28_FD_184041 | JGI IMG/M metagenome (GOLD analysis project Ga0209535, IMG submission 184041) | Marine viral communities from the Pacific Ocean - LP-28 (SPAdes) (version 2) | ecosystem: Environmental > Aquatic > Marine > Oceanic | place: Pacific Ocean | collected 2009-08-22
TTTAAACAAAAATCTAAAGATGTATATCTTGCAGGAGATGATGACCAGGCTATATTTGTATGGGCTGGTGCAGATGTAGAAAGATTTATTAAAGAACCATCTAAAGAAAGGGTTCTAAAGTACTCAAAACGTGTGTCTAGAAGGGTCCAGGAAGAGTCTCAGAAGCCTATTGAGCAAATTATGGGCATAAGGAAAGAAAAACACTATTTACCTAGAGATTTTGAAGGAGAGTCTTTAACTATATCTAATTTAAATCAAATAGATTTAACAAAAGGTAAATGGTTAATACTAAGTAGAACTATATCTAGACAATTAAAAATAGCTGAAGAATTAAAAAAAAAAGATTTATATTATGAAACTAACAAGGGAAAAAGTTTTAGTGTAACTTTATATAATACAGCAATGCTTTATGAAAGTTGGCGTAAAGGAAAAATTTTACAAGAAAAAGAAGAAAAACAAATACAAGAATATTTAGGAGATAATTTATTTAATAGAACTATGGATTGGTTTGATCAATTTGTAAAAGCTGATGAAAAAGAAAAACTATATATAAAAAATATGTTGGACAACAAAGAAAATTTAAATACTAAAGCTAGAATATGGCTATCTACTATACACGCAGCAAAAGGTGGAGAAGAAGATAATGTAATTTTATGTTTAGATATGGGAAATAAAATTCTTAAATCTATTAAACGCAGTCAACAAAAAAATGATGAAGAGCATAGAGTCTGGTACGTAGGAACCACAAGAGCAAGAAATAACCTATATAAACTAAAAGCAAAAATAAAAAGAACGGGGTATCAATTATGAGAGTTATAACATCAGATATATTTTTAATATTCTGTATATGGTTTTTTATTATGGAGGCAATTAAATGACACACAAAGATATATTTAAAGATTCATTTCCGCAAGACAAACAAATTGGAGGATCACATTATAAGAAATTTCATATCCAACCATATGAATTTATTTCTAAAAACGACCTTTCCTTTTTTCAAGGGAATGTTATAAAATATGTATGCCGTTATAAAAACAAAGCGGGAATACAAGACCTTGAGAAAATAATTCATTACTGTGAATTAGAAATTAAAACAATGAAAGATTTAAAAAAGAAATGATTGTACCTCAAACAGAATGGTTAGCTCCTACAGAATATCCTGATTTAAGATTAGCAGAAGAAATTGCTATTGACTTAGAGACACGTGATCCAGACTTAAAGAAACTGGGTTCAGGAGCCATTATAGGTAATGGTGAAATTGTAGGTATAGCTGTTGCTGTTGATGGTTGGAAAGGTTACTTTCCTATAGCACATGAGATAGGTCCAAACTTAGATCGTAAAAAAGTTTTAGATTGGTTTACTGATGTGTGTGCATCACCTGCTACAAAAATATTTCATAACGCAATGTATGACGTATGCTGGATACGTAATTTAGGTATAAAAATCAATGGTTTAATAGTAGATACTATGATTGCATCATCATTAATTGATGAAAATAGATTCTCATATACTTTAAATACAATGTCATGGAAATATTTAAACAAGGGTAAAAATGAATCTTTATTAAACAAAGCAGCTAAAGAAAGAGGATTAGATCCTAAAGCTGAAATGTGGAGAATGCCTGCTATGGACGTAGGATCTTATGCAGAACAAGATGCTGTTTTAACTTTTGAACTTTGGCAGAAATTTAAAAAAATAATTATAGAAGATGATCTACAAAAAATATTTAATCTTGAGACTGATTTGTTTCCATGTCTTGTCGATATGAGGTTTTATGGTGTGAGAGTAGACGTTCAAAAAGCTCATACGTTGAAGACAGAGCTAGCATTAAAAGAAGAAAACTTAATCCACCAAATAAAAATAGAAACAGGAATAGACATTCAATTAATGGCTGCAAGAACCATTGCACCACTTTTTGATAAATTAAATTTAGAGTATTCCAAAACTGAGAAATCTGATGAACCATCATTTACTAAAAACTTTCTTGTTACACATAAACATCCTGTAGTACGTATGATAGCAGAAGCTAGAAAGATAAACAAGGTCAGAACTACATTTATTGATTCTATTATTAAACATGAACACAAGGGTAGAATACATGCAGATATAAATCAAATTAGATCTGATGATGGAGGTACAGTTACAGGTAGATTTAGTTACTCTAATCCTAACCTACAACAAATTCCAGCACGTGACCCCGATACCGGACCATTAATAAGAAGTTTATTTATACCTGAAAAAGGTTGCAAGTGGGGTACATTTGACTACTCGCAACAGGAACCAAGGCTTGTTGCACACTATGCATTAAAATTTGAGTTACCATCTGTAAATGATATTGCAGATTCATATGAAAATGATCCTTCAACAGACTTTCATAAAATTGTAGCTGAGATGGCAGACATACCTAGGTCACAGGCCAAAACAATTAACCTTGGTTTATTTTATGGTATGGGTAAGGCAAAGTTAATGAATGAATTAGATTTAACAAAAGATAAAGCTGATGAACTTTTTAAAAGATATCACGACAGAGCACCTTTTGTAAAACAGTTAATGAACAAAGTTATGAATGCAGCATTAAACAAAGGACAAATAAAAACATTACTAGAAAGACGTTGTAGATTTCCTAAATACGAACCTATTTTAAAAGGTAGTGACTGGGGTAAATATATACCTGCAGAAGATGAAGAACGTATGAAAGAACTACAAGAAATGGGACCAGTGTTAATAGATTTTGAAAATAATATAATAAAAGAAAAAGATGGTGAGCCTAAAAAAAATTATTGGCACAACAATCCAACACGTAGAGCTTTTACATACAAAGCATTAAATAAATTAATTCAAGGTAGCGCTGCAGATATGACAAAAAAAGCAATGGTTAATTTATATAAAGAGGGTCATTTAGCTCATATACAAATACATGATGAGTTAGATTTTTCTATTGAATCTAAAGATCAAGCTGATAAAATAAAAAAAATAATGGAACAAGCAGTAGACTTGGAAGTTCCGAATAAAGTTGATTATGAATCTGGACCTAACTGGGGAGAGATAAAATAAATTATGGCTTATTTAAATGCGGACATACCACCTATTTACTGTAAAATACGTAAGGAGTATTTATATGATCTGGAAAAACATCAAGGAGAATCTGTTGACTGCTGTGTCTTTAGTGTGGTCTCTATTACAGATAGGGCTCTCTTATTTAATATCATGTTACCAAATGGTGCATGCTTTTGGCGTTTACCTATATCAGCGTTTTTTCAAGAAAAATTTGACAGAAAAGACGTATCAGATACCGCAATCGACAATCTTCAATTATGGAATTGCTTTAGTTATTATCCTAGTGTTCATTGCTTTAGTTTTTTAAGAGGAAAACGAGGTAAATACTTTGGTAAAGATAAAATAAATTATCCATTTGAATATTTATTTACTATTGACTGGGGGCACCCAGATAGTAATATACTAGATACAGAGCATTCTGAAATTCCTGCGGAACATAAGTGTGCTCACATACTTGCTTTAGATAATGGCAATTATGCAGCGCAACCTAACAATAGAATATTGTGGGATGCTCCAAATTACACTACTAAAAGAGAAGTGCCTGATTACAGCGTCCAAACTACAAAATGGAATGTAGAAAATAAAGATTGGTTGACTGAAGATAGTAATAAAATGTTTTATACAACAGAGGATAAAAAATGAGTTTAAATATATGTATGGATTGTAACTTTAATAAAAAAAAGTGTCAGTGCGTTGTTGAAAAAATTATAGTTAAAATAAGTTGGTGGAAAAAAATTTTAAATTGGTTTAGGTAATGAACATTGCAGAGTTATTTAAAAAGAATTTTGTATTAGTACCTGTTATAGCATCAGTTCTTTTCGGGACGTTCACTGGCGTTAAGTATATTGTTAATCTAACAGACACAATCAATGCTAATCAAGCAGAACTTATAAATCTTAAACGAGATTTAAATGTAGCGCAGGAAAAAATTACAGATCAAAACACAAGGCTAACCTCTGCAGAGTCCACTTGGCAGATGGCGGAAAATTTATACAGACAATTAGCAGATGAAGTTAGAGAACACAGCTACGATATTAAAGATTTAAATAGGTAATGTATGGAGGTTCTCAGGATGAATTACAAATTTACTGCACTACTAATTATAATGTTTATATGTTTAACTTTGTTTGCAAAACCTGCATATCCAAGAAACGATTATTTAACTAATGGAACCAACTCATGCAGAACTGGTGAAGTCGATGTTAGAATCGAAACAGAAAACAGGGACGATGACTACAGACACAATTCTAGTTCTAATAATTACAATAATGATAGTGACAACGATCGTCTTAGTGTAACTTACAGACACTACATTGGTGCAGCATGCACTAAAGAATTTAGAAAAGTACAGCAAGAAAACATGGAACTAAAACAGCAGCTAGAGCTGATGAAAATGTGTGGTAGAGTTAATAGCAATCCTAGTCTTGCACAGAATGAAAACTTTAGATTATTAGTGTCAAAGTGTACTGGTATAACTCCAGTTAAATTAGATAACAGACCAGCAGATGGTAAAAGTAAATGGGATGAGTTAAAGGATGACTATAAAAAAGAGAACCCAGAGCTAACTTTAATGGGAGATAAGATCATAGTACCTACTAAAAGCAAATTGAAAATACCACCAAAAGACTATATAATGCCTCTACCAAAACCTAAAAATGAAGATTAGTGAAAATACATCTGTAAGCATGCCAATGAAGAATATGATTGGTATTATTATTGCTGTTGCAATGGGTGTGTTTGCATATACCGAAGTAACTGCTAGACTAACAAGCCTTGAGACATCACGTGAGTTGTTTCAAGCTGATCTTTTAAAGAAGAGTGAACAGTTACCCACGGACCAGGAACAATACATGTTGATAGAAGATTTGTATAAGACAACAGAAAAATTAGAAATAACTCAAGAACAAAATATGACGAACAAGGTTAATATAGAATTTTTAAAAGCGCAACTAGAAAAAGCTTTAGATGATGTTGAACAATTAAAAGATAAGGTAAGGGCAAATGGCAACGGGACGTATTAATAAAAAAGTTTTAGACCATATAGCTACTATAAATAAAGAAGCTAAACAAAGGCAATTAACAAAAGATTTAAAAAAAGAAGTAGAAATAGGCAAGAATGGTACACAAAAATATGTAATAAAACAAGGGCCCAACAAGGGTAAAGTTTTATGACAGAAATGGTTGTAGCATTGTTAATGATTATTAATGGTGAGATAAAAGAACATAGAATACAAGACTCCATGTCTACCTGTTTAAAAGCTAAACGTATTGCAATGAGATCAGGTACAAATCGTATAGACTATCAATGTATTAAATCTAAGGCAGAAACAGAAATTTATTTAGGTGAAAAATCTATTAAAAAGCTTATACTAAAATAGAAAAAATTATGGATTTAAGTAGACACTTTACACTTGAAGAGATGACTAAAAGTATGACGGCCACACGTAAGGGTATTAATAATACACCTGGACCTGGGGAAATAAAAAATTTAGGTGATCTTTGTTATGAAGTTTTAGAACCACTACGGGCACACTTTGACAAGCCAGTTACAATCAGCAGCGGCTATCGTTCAGAGGCTTTGTGTGAAGCGATCGGATCAAAAAAAACATCGCAGCATGCGAAGGGCCAGGCCGTAGACTTAGAAATATTTGGCGTACCCAACATTAAAGTTGCTTACTGGCTAACTAACAACGTGGATTTTGATCAATGCATCATGGAATTTTTTGACAAGGAAGATCCTGCAGGGGGATGGATACATGTTTCATATAATGAAAATGGATCTAACCGAAAGCAAATATTGACTTTTGATGGTAAAAAATATACTGAAGGTTTACCGGACATGAAATGGGAAGGTGGAAAAGTAATTGGATAAGAAAATAATAGCAGCATTTAAAAACATAGATACAGTACATGGCGTTTGTGAAGAATGCCAGGAAGAAGCAATTTTAGTTGCAGTTGTATCTGAATTTTACAGATGTACTAACTGTGGACATGACACTAAACAACATATCAACGGTAGAATTAGATATTTAAGACTAGATGATACGGATAAAAAATGGATAAGAGAAAATTACATAAAATGACAACCAAGAAAAAAATATTAGAAAAACATAGCAAGCATCACAGTGCAAAGCATATGAAACAAATGAAAACTGACATGAAAAAAGGTGATTCATTTAAAAAAGCACACACGAAAGCACTTAAAAAAGTTGGTAAATAGTGGCCAGAAAATTTAAGTCTTTTGAAACAAGAGATAAGCCTAAAAAACGTGGACCAAGAAAACATAAAAAATCATTAAACAAAGATGAAAAACGTCAGAAACGTACTAAACGTTACAAGGGCCAAGGTAAAGGCTAAATTATTTCTTGAGCTTTACAGATAAATTTAGTAAAAATTTCTTTTTCATTTATAATTTTTCTACCAAAAGATTCTATTATTTCAGAGCTATGAGTATAGCCATATAACGTACAATTATACATTTCATTAAATTCAGATTGTGGTGTAGATATTTTTATGCATTGATTGCCTGGTATAGCACTACACATCCACATAAATAAAAAAACTTTTGTCATTGACAACCTTGTAAAAAAATATAATAATCCTATATTATTATTTTATAAATAACGAAAGGATATAATAATGACTGACGTAAGTAAATATAAATCCGTTGCACTATCACACAATAGTTGTGACAAATTGGATAAGATCCGCAAGGTCATCGTACCTGAGGTAGAAGTATCTAGAGCTAAAACTTTAGACATATTAATTAACGAGAAAGCAAGGAAATTAAATGGCCGATTACGGATCAAGAACTCTTAATGAGTATGATGCATTTAATCCAGTAAGAAACCTTTGGAGAAATGTATTAATAGTTGCAATATCTGATGCGATTAAAATAAAAAGTAACACAGTTAAATACAAAGAATTTTATGAAAAAAAAAGATTTCATGAATTAGATTATGTTACTCTATCTAATTGTGATTTTGTTAAAGTATGTGAATATGCAGAACTAGATCATAATATAGTTAGAAAGAAAGTAATAAAAACATTAGATGATATGGAGAAAAATTATGACAAAGATAACATGCCCTCGATGCCATGGAAACGGTTATATCAAAGTAAAGGAATCAATCGAGAAGCCAGTGGAAATCATACAGCAGTGTCTGATTTGTAATTCACAAGGAGAAATAGAAATGAGTACAGAAAGATTAATATTAGAAACTAAATTAGTAAAAGAACTAAACGGAGTAATTAAAAAGTTAAATGATGAAGTGGATATATTAAATAAACAAAAAGTTTTTTTACAATCAAAATTAAAACAGAAAGGAGCAGTAAATGAGAAGAGCAATGTTGGAAGCCCTAGAGAAGAAGTACGAGGCTGATATAGCGTCAGCAGATGCTACTATACATATATATCTAAATAATTCTGTAGGTATTGGTGAACACCCACAACATTTAGAAGAAATTGATAAACAACTCGCTAAGTTAGTTGAAGCTGAAGAAAAAAAAACTGCACTACAGGTTTTTAAATTATGAGCAAATATAATAATCCTGTTACTATAGTAAAATATAATAGTTCGGAACGTGGTTTTATAATCAATACACTATCAAGTTTATTTAAACCTAGTACTATAAAAAAAAGAAAACTAGTACCTTTGATTACTAAACAAGAAATTTGGGAAGAATTAATTTTATACGTTCAAAAGATGAAAGAAAAATTTCCCTACACGGATGGTAGATTATGTGAATATTGTAAAAAACCTTGGACTTACATGAGACATCAAAATGGATGTATAATAGGTCAAGGGCCCCGACTAACATCTACCCCTGTTACTACTAATTTTTCTATTGATAGATTAGATAATAATTTAACTTATACTAAACAAAATATAGTTTTTTGTTGTGGTAGTTGTAACCAAATAAAAAACCAAGTTACATTTGATATGTGTAAAAAAATTTTAAAAATGAAAGAAGAAAGAAATTTATAATGAAATGTCTACATTGTGGTGGTGATCTTAACTGGTGCAACGATTTTGATACAGAGGATGATGATGAATATTCAATAGTTAGTATGTATGAATGTATAAATGAAAAGTGTAAAGCCTGGCATGAAATATATCATGGTTTAAAAGAAAAGGAGACAGTCAATTGAAGTGGAATAAAAAATTTAAATACCCTAAGACTAATAGAGAAGCTATACAAGGTGAACGGCACTACCATATATATGATGAAAAATTGCCGAGTGTCACGACCATACTTCAAAATACACAAAGTGACGAAAAAAAGGCAAGTCTTGAGAATTGGAAAAGACGTGTTGGGCCTGTATCTGCTGAGAATATTAAAAATGAAGCGGCAAACCGGGGATCAATCATGCATAAGTTGATTGAATGCTATTTACTGGACGAAAGACACCTTGATTTGACTGATCTTGGTCAACAAGCTGATAAGATGGCACAAATTATAATTGATGAAGGTCTAAAGGGCTGTATGCAAGAAATATGGGGTACTGAGGTTTGTTTACACTATCCAGGTCTATATGCAGGTGCATCAGATTTAGCAGGAATTTATGAAGGGCGTGAAAGTATAATGGACTTCAAGCAATCTAACAAGCCTAAAAGACGTGAGTGGATTGAAGATTATTTTATACAACTTGCAGCATATGCTACAGCTCATAATCAAGTCTATGGTACTTCGATACAGTCTGGAACGATTCTAATGTGTACTAAAGATAATTACTTTCAAAAATTTACAGTTCAAGGACCAGAGTTTCAGAAATGTATGTGGGAATGGTTAAGGAGAGTTGACCTATATTACGAAAAACGTAACAAAATAGCCAATAACCATGAATAATGTGTCAGGAATCAGGCACCAGGGATTCCCCCTAATAGGTTTAAAACTTTTTTTAAAAAAAATATTTTTCAAAAAAGATGAGAAATGTCTACTACCTTACTACCTGAACAACTTTTTGTTGGTATACATAGCTTATTTAAGCAATTTTGGTAGTAAAACGTCTACTACCTGGCTACTACCTGCTACTACCAAGATATATCAAATTCCCAATAAGAAGAACTTTTCAAGTGAATTTATAAAGTGTATAAATACTTTAAAAAACTCTAAGGGTAAATATGAGACGTAAACGAAAAAATAAAAAAATTATTCCATTGAATCTAAAGTCACTAGGTAATGAAATATCTGCTTATCCGTTTGTAGAAATAGAATGGCTTGATATAGAAGGTGATGCTGGCTGGAGCACTACAAAAGATCTGAACAAAGAAAATTTACCTACATGTGTTTCTAAAGGATATCTAGTTAGTCAAAAAAACGGAGTGACTAGAATATTTACTGATTATATTAAATCTAAAGATAAGCCTACGTTTGATAGCATTGGAAATACAACTATGATTCCAACCTCTGTGATTGAGTCTATAAAAAAAATAAATTAGTTTAGTGGTTTATTTTCTTTTTTGTTTTGTGGGGTTTTTACTTTTTCTTTTAACTCTTCAAATTCTACACCTTCTAAGATTGGAGAATAATCGTCTATTATTTGTTTCATTCTGCTTTCTAATTCTTCTGTTGATAGGTCTTCTAATTTACCGGTTCGGATTATTTTTTGTTCTATGTAAAGACCTGCAGCCTTACCTCTAGCTACTTCTGCATTAACTGCAGCTGACCAAGCTTTCTTATCTCTAGCTTCATCTCTTAATTTTGATAATTCTGCTATATGACTACCGAATGTAACTTCATATTGCTTTTGCCATTCTTCTCTAATCTCACCTATATATTGTACAACTAATGGAAATAATTTTGGATTTTGTAATTTACTTGCTGCCTGACGTGCTGAGTCTTTTGCATAGCCAGCTTCAATAGCACAAGCGGTAGCTGTCATTCTACCTTGTTCAGATATTAGTAAGTTAGCAAATTTAATTTGTTGTTCAGTTAATCTTTTAGGTACACCCATTTTCTCTCTTGAAACTTCCTTTACCTTTTTTAGGTTTGATTACTTGTGGTTTAAATTTAGATGTTCTAACCTCTTTTGCTATTGGGTTAAATATTCTTTTCCATTCTTGACTGTATAAATCGTTCGATGGTCTTGACCTGCCATCCCATTTTTCTTTTTTCATAGTATTGTTTTTTAACACAACAATGATATAAACACAACCTATGTTAAGCGGAAAAGCATTAAGACAGATATTAGATAAAATGATGAAGTCACCGGTAGCACAAGAGGCTAGAGTTCAGATTCAATTACCTGATGGACAATATTTAGATATTACTTCTTTACAAATGATGGAAAATAAAATATTGGGAGCTAGAGAAACTCACCGACTTGTACTTACTGTCAAGCCTGAAACATGGAAAATGGGTAGCATTATTAAGAAACTATAATGTACCTGTTAACCTAAAAATAAAGTGAAACCAGAGACTAAATTTTATGGAGAAGTTAAAAAACATTTTAAGACATTATCGCTTATTAGACTGGAAAACCTTAGTGTTCCCGGTACTCCTGATATATTGGCTAGTAATCGCAATGGCTTCTTTTTCACTATTGAACTAAAATATACAAAAACAAACAAAGTCACCTTCTCCCCACATCAAATTGCGTTCCACGTGAAACATCCACGTAATACATTTATCTTAGTCCAGGATGCCTGTTCCATGCTTCCAAAACTTTATGAGGGACATAGAATCAGGGAGCTTGCTGCTTGCGGCTTGAAGCTTGAGGCTTGCTGCTTGGGGCTTGATGCTTGCCGCTTGATGTTTGAAGAGCTTGGAGCTTGAGGCTTGCTGCTTGAAGCTTGGATCAGGTGCACGCCCGGTCGAAGGCCGTCGCCTTATGCCACAGCTAATGACCTGATCCAGTATTCCACGCGGGAATTTTTTAATGTTTACCGTAACTAACAACTTTTATCTCAGGGTCCCAGCATTGTCTACAGCTACCGCAAGAATTATTTTGTGCAGGTGCTGGACACGTGGCTCCAGTCTCAACTACCATTGAAGAGTTGGGCCAGCTATCATTTCTTTGTCCAATCATTGGAGGTGAGAATCTTATAACTAAGTTTGCCGGTTTACGGTTTAAATGTTTTTTGATCCATGCTTCACGTGTTGGCATCCAGTGCTTAACTTCAGGCGTGAGCTCACACACTTGATAAATTTTATTTAAATGGTCTAAATCCTGAACGTCTCCTGCATCATGCCAGCGGAAATACTTCTGTCTTAAAATTTGAGCTGCCATTGCCCTGGTCCATCCTTCCAGCTTGATTGCCGCCAGTCTACGGTATTGTGCAATCTTAATATTTTTGTATCTTGTGTAATTACCTTTTAAAGCATAGCATGCGCTGCATACTGAGTTCTTAACCTTCCTAAGCTTTGAACCTGTTTTACATTCCCAGGCTGGCAAACTGTAACTTAGGCCAGGCATTTTACTTGTACGGGTTAATGAGTCCGTAATCTTTCTTGCTTCTTTTATTAACATAATTATATC
>Ga0209535_1002700_pt1 | contig 11537 bp, 12 predicted proteins | sample LinPmetageLP28_FD_184041 | JGI IMG/M metagenome (GOLD analysis project Ga0209535, IMG submission 184041) | Marine viral communities from the Pacific Ocean - LP-28 (SPAdes) (version 2) | ecosystem: Environmental > Aquatic > Marine > Oceanic | place: Pacific Ocean | collected 2009-08-22
TAAGACCCCCTGCCTTCAGGATACTTTGCACCAAGAGTACCTCCGGGTTGTCCCTGTGCATTGTTAGGCGCTAGGCTTTCAATTAAAGCAGCCTCCGATCTTTTTGCATCAGAGTCTCTAATCCTTCGGACAGTCTCAATATCCACCCCGTTTATAGACGCAAGGTTAGCTTGTGTAGACGGAGAACTTATCTGTGCTGTCTCAGGAGGAATAGGAACAGGGGCTAAGTCAAGGGCTGCAGCACTATCTGCTGCGCGTTGCTCCAACAAACGGTTGACCCTAGTGCCAATTAAAGCATCGCCCTCTCTCGCTAGTGCAACAAGCGCAGAGTTGCGCTCGTCCATCATAAGCTCCACGGACTTAACCTTATCTCCATGCCGTGCCATAACTTCAGGAATGGCGTTGTTTAACCCCTCCAACGTTTTAGCTGAAATTTTTACAAACTGACCCTCACGAATACCTAACTCTGGTATGTTCGTAAGAATAAACTTCGTGTCTAAATCAGCACCACCACCGTTCGCAAACGTCATGGCTGTTTCCTGTAGCTCCGGTGACGAGCTAAGAATACCGCCCATCTGCGCCAGCCTGTTTCGAGAGTCGCGGTTCCTGAACATGTTCCGGTTTAATACGTTCATTGCGAACCCTCCTAGTTAAACATGCCTGACTGTTGCAAGCCGTACAGACCTAAGCCAAGGCCACCGATTTGAGAGATCGCACTCGGGCTTGGTTGCTGTTGTTGCGAGAATGTCTGCTGCGCCGTGGGCATGCCCTGATAAATGTCCGAGTAGAACCCAAGCTGCTGATACGGAGCCATGATATTCTGGTACTCGTTCATACGTTGCGCATCCAGAAGGGCCTGTTGCTGCGCCTGCTCTTGCGAACCCATCTGACTAAGCATGTTGATGTCTTTAAACGCAAGACCCTGAGCCGCCTCGCCAAGCTGCGCTTGCTGCATACCCAAGGAGCCAAGACCCTGACCCAAGCCCAAGGACCCCTGAATACCAAGTTGCGCTGCTCGTTGCTGACGTCCCATCGCTCCCTCATAAGCTCCCATCGCTCGTTGCGCAGCACTCTCATAACCTGATTGCCGCATACCCGCCGCAGTGCGACCTTGCTGGCTTAGAATACTCTCATCCAACTGGCCCTGACGAACAGCCTGACGAGACCCGCCCATAGCTCCCGCCGCAGTAGCCTGAGCGTTAATTCCAGAACGTTGTTGGTCCCCCTGACGGCGAATATCTGTCAGGGCTTGTTGAACCGCCGCGTCCTCATACGGATTCATGTAGGCAGAGACACTGTTTGGATCAAACTGTGCGGTTGTTCCAGCGAGGCTTGACAGAGAGTCTTGAACACCTCCATACATTGTGCCGATCCCGCTGCTCAATGTGTCCGCTCCCGCTTGCAGCATCGGAAGGTACGATCCTAAACCAGTAGAAGCAAGGCTCGTAGCCTGCTCTTGAAGAGGGCTTAAAGAAGCAACCCCATACTCGGGCAAAACAAACCCAGCGTCCTTACCTAAAGCCTGCGCCCGTGCAAGTATCTCCTCTTGGTACTTGCGAAGGTAGTCAGGAATCTCGGTCCTGCTAATCTGTTTTACGGTCTCAACCATTTTTAAATTCCTGCATGTTTCTAAATAGCTTGGCGGCTACCGCTCCTCGGGTGCCGTTGGGAGCATCCCCAATCATCTTGCCTGCCATTTCAGCGTCTCCGCCACCTATGTTTCTCAAGTCCTTTAGAGACAGAACAACTTCCCCGTTTGAAAGCATAGCTTCCTGAACAGGGTTGCCGTCCTGATAGATCATTGCAGGGATATCATCACTGGTCCCTGTTCCGGGGCCTTCGATTAGACCACCGAGTCCTTCGATTTGACCACCTCTTGCGTATAGTGTAGGGTCAATACCTACACGATCTTCCATATTACTGTCATACTCGTCCCGTTCTGCGGCGGTGTTAAACCTCGTACCATCGAACCGACTTGCGTAAAGATTTTCTAAAAACTTAGACCTATCAATGGTCGATCCATCGTATCCCTCAGAACTTCCCGTGCCTGTGTAAGTAGTAGGCTGTTCTGGTTTCCCTAATGCCGCCGTTAGAATACCCGCTTGAACGAAGGGGTTTGAAAGCAAGCTCTTCTTCGCCGCCGCATCAGCGCCTATAGTCCCTTTCGCAGCCAAGGGTTTTCCAAGGCCAGCTTCAGCCAGTGTATTACCTATAGATGCACCCATTGGTGTGCTTCTAAGGGCATTACCAACACCAAAAGCTGTGTTTGCACCACCAGCCAAAAGCGCGTACTTAATAGCGTTCTTAGAGCTTCCTCCACCAGCTAACGTGCCTAACCCTGCACCAATAGCAGGAGCCAAGAACCCCGCTCCGGGGATTAAAGCCCCAGCAATGCCGCCTAGAATGCCACCAATGTTAATGCCCATACCAAACCACCACTATGAATTGACCGCACATTATCATGATATCTCCAAAATACTAGCTACAACATGCAACCTGTTTGCCGTTGCAGCCGTGACTTTTAAGATTTCATCTGCCTGAACCACGAGCGGTGCCGTCAATAACTCAACCGTACCCTTGGCTCCAACAGCCTTGTCCTTGTATAAACTAAAAACGCTTGATCCGCTAGTCAACGTTAACGTCAGAGTGTCCGCGTTGTTGCTGTCCTCTGATACAAGGATAGACTTTATAATTGCGGTATCAAATGGGCCACACGTATAAAGTGTGGTTGCGTTAGTTGTTGTCAGATCAACCTTTGCGTTTACATATGCGTTAGCCATCAGCCCATAAACCAGCTTAGGGCAGTCGTGTCATCGTCTACCACTTGTTGCGTGTTGTTGAACTGGTTCAAAAACACAGAGAAAGATCGAACCACCTCGTTCAAATACTCTTGCTGGTATTCTTGAGGAGGTGTCGGAAAGAACGGTGCTGGGGTGCTTGTAGCCATTATCTTCTCCCATCTGGTCTAATCTCTATGCGCGGCACACCCAACCTCCAGAGGACGTTTGCATCGGTAGACTGCAGCTTGAGCGTAAAGCTGCGACCTCTTAACCGTGTAAAGTACTGGTTAGTGTACTGATCGACAGGAGTGCTAGACGTTTTTGAAATTGTATTGGTTGAACTGTTTTGGTCCGTCTGCCCCGGAAAACTCTTGGTCTCTAGTATAAATTCTAGAGAAGAGGTATCCACAGCTTCTCTAAAGTTAATATCTGGAATTACCCTACTAATAAAAGAAAACTGATTACCGTCTGTAATAGACATGTCTCCAGACTCAATAAATGAGGTCATAGCAGAACCGTTATCTTGTGCTCCGACCTCTTGGTTAAACAAGAAGTTGTCAGGGGCCGTTGCAAGAGGCAACGAGGATATACCACGATCCAGCCACGCCGTTCTAGCTAGGCTTCCTATAAACCAAAGCTTTTCAAGGTAGTTATAAACCACATATCTATCGTTCTCGCTTGAGTTTGCAGACGGATAGAACCACCACACCTCTGAGAAAGACACGTTGGCTCCCGCGATAATCTTGTCAGACTGAGAAGTATTTATGTCATCAAATACATAGTCTCGCACAGTGCAAGGTATTCTTTGAACCGCACCCGTAAATGCATAGAACTCTGCCGCACCCATCCAAAACACCGAATCGTCCACCGCAACCGCAGCCTTCGGGCTGGCAATGGTGATGTTTTCCGAAATTAAGTTTATACCAAAGGTAAACGGCGGTCCAAGGAACTGCATTGCGTGGATAGATACATCTGTAAACACCAGTATCTGTTGCCGTGTTTCAACAGCTTGAACAATCTTGGAGCCAGAGCTTATTCGTAAATCACCCGCTGTGTTGGTAGAAGTGGGATACCAATCAACAGGGTTTTCCTGACTGCTAAAACGTATTAACAACGGGTCTTGAACCCCATCGCCATCTGTTGATGCAGAACTAGTACCAAAACCATCTGCTCCAAAAGCAATCACATGTCTGTCTCTGTCGGACAAAAGAACCTGTGAAGCTATAGTGGGAACCGAGGTCCGTGTGCCAAGACCCAAGGCATTGTCCGTTAGAAACTTGGCTCTTGTACCTGTGCCGTTGGTCTTGTCCCAGTAGTAGATTCTGCCGTTTCTTTCGTTTAACAACAAGTCTTCGCCAAAGTTGTCTTGCGACCAAATGCGCAGGTTTGCAGAGGGAGTAATTGTCCCTGAGACCAAAGATAAACCCCAACCAGAAAAATCATCCGCTGTGGAGGCGTTGCCAGAGGCAAGCCGAACCGAAGATTGGTTTGCATGTGTAGCAGCGGTGGTGCCTTTATGACCTCTGGTACAGCTAGTTAAATCGTTAGAGCTTATGCCGCCAACCAGAATAAGCTCTAAATCTATCATGACGATATCCCCAGCTACAATCCCCGTGGAACTGGCTACCGTAATTGTTGTGTCACTGTCCGAAAGCGTACCACCCTCGTTCACCGTTGTCGTTAACGCCCCTGCAGTTGTGCCGCCCCAAAAACCAGCGCCCCACCCTGTACCAAACACTGCGTCATTCAAACCTGTGCCGATTTGATACGTTCCAACAACACTGCTACCACCATTGCCTGTGTCACTGGCGTTAGCCGCAACAGCCGTTTGGTCTAAACCCCCAGAGACAGTAATGCTTTCAATCGTAGACACGGTTCTTGCCGATATCTTGTATGTGTTTCCATCTACAACATCGGTAATCTGATACTCTTGATTTAGAACATTAGCTGTTATAGTGCCGCCTAGTGTGGCTGCTCCAGAAAAAGTAACAAAGTCATTAGCCACACAACCATGATTTGTATCTGTCACTGTAATTACAGCAGAGCCGTTGGCTGCAGAGAAAGTAACATCTCCCGCAGAAGTTGTTTGCCTAATAGGAGTAACGTCTTTGAAGTCCGTTCCCTGTCTAATATAGAACTTTTGCTCTGTTCCAAGACCTAAAAACTTCTCTCCGTTCAAAGATACAAATTCATGCAACCCACGGCACAACCCTAAAAAAGCTTTGTTGGAGTTCTTTTCCCAACCGTTTAACTTTTCCGGATATCCGAAACGAAACCGTACTTTATCACAATCCACCCAGCCGTTTTCTTCCGAGAACGGCGTGGTCTCTTTGTTTATTCCGGGTTTAAATTTTAACTTTGATAGGGGCATCAGGCATCATTCTTTGCGTCTGTGGTGTAAAACAGTTTCATCCCTAAAAGCCTAGCATCTCCTGTCTGACCGTCTGCCCCTACATCTCGCATAATTTGAAAGTATGTCTGTGTGTCCACTGCGGCACTAGCCACTGTTACCGCGCCACTAACCGCTGAAACAGTCATGTCGTTAGATGTGCCGCTAAATGCTTTCGCCGTTGCTACCACATTAGTTCCGAAAGAAGAGTTTACAGAAGCATCGTCAGCTATACTTACGCCTGATAAACCCCAAGCTACAGTTCCAGTATCCGTTCCCGTCACGGTCCAAAAGGCTTGAAAGGTGATCGTTCCCTCATTCCAAGATTTAGGAAAGCACACGGTAAATTGCGCGTTTTCCTCAGAACTGGCATCAAAGTCCAAACACCGTAACTCAGGTCCATTGCTTAATTCAACTTGAGCCAAGCTCGCGCACCCACTAGTTGTGGTGGGGTACATTGCTGTTGCAGGCACATAAATAGTTTCTAAGCCTGCAACCTTAACCGCGACAGAACTGTTAGTCAAAGCGCCACCAACGTCTAAAGCCCCTGCCACATCCCCAACGCCAGATATGTCTAACGTTGCAGCATCTAACTCCCCGGTTAGAGTGACGTTTCTAAAACCTGTAATGTCTTTATCGCTGTCAACAACGACAGCTTTACTAGCACTCACCGTTCCCGCCGTAACATCTAATTCAGAAGTTTCTATTAAGCTTGTAAAGTCCGTTACTGCTGCACTAGAACCCGCACCGTCAGCTAAAACAATTGCTGATTTACCAGACAGAATAGTAACGTTAGCACCCGACCCTTGCGTAATAGACAAAGACTGATTGGTGCTGTTTAGAATCATATAGATTCTGGCCTTGTCGTTTTGCTGCAACGTGACAGTGCATGTGTCACTCGGAGTTCCTGTAAACTTTATTGCCTTATAATGACCGTTGGACAAAACTGCCGTAGTCGATAGCTCCAAAGTATACGAAGTGCTAGACAGAGCAATCGAAACAAACCCGTTTGAAGCACGGTCTATAATATCAAAGTTGTTATTGGTGCTGTCGCCCCATGTACCAGACTCATCGCCCGTTGATATTTTCTTGAGCGCATTTGCTGCAGTGTATGTAGCCATGATGTGACCTCAGCTATAAATTTAATTGAACTATACCCATACTTCTGCTTCTAAGCAACTACGCAGCGATCTCCTCCCAGCTTGGAGATTGAGACGGCGTAATAGCAGAGAATCCGGAAGATTGATTCGGGGTGATTAAATCCCAAACGTTGACTGAACCTACCGCGCCCGTGGCAGAAACCCCCGTAACAGAAAAAATGTTTTTATTATCGATTGTTACCGTTCCAACGGCCCCCGTTGCGGGAATCCCTGTAGGAGACACGTTAGCAATGCCTTCGATTGTCACCGATGTAACGGCACCCGTTGCGGCAACCCCTGTAACTACAACGTCTACAGGAACATTACCAAACCCCGCTATGGAGTTGTCAGCTAGTGGGGCAAAACCTAACATTACGTCACCTCAACCCAAATTGTTGTGTCTTTGTTCATTTGTTACCCCTCACTGAAAGTTTACAGCAATACTAACTCTTTCTGTTTTATTTGTGCATGGAGCAACCATGTGGCGCAAGTACGACCTAAATATTAACAACGCATTTTCCTCTGCTTGGTAGTTTATTCTAGTAAAACTTAGAGGGTTATACTCTGCAATGCTTTTTACAGGAAGCATGTCAGGTTCCTTCGGGTCTTCAAAAACTAAGTCACCAGACCCCTCTGGTGCAGCTAACCAATACACGCAAGAAAAAATACACCCCGTATGGGAATGAAACTCTTGGAATGAATGCTCGTCATTTATGTTTAACCAAGCACTTTCTATTTTATACTCGACATTCTTTGCGCCGTGCATCTTTGCAAAAGTATTTACATTCTTTGTTATCTCTTGCAACAAAGGTGCAAACTTTAAGTCAGTTTGTAAATTAAAAGTATTGATTGTTGCATACGTGTTACCCGTCCAATGGTCAGACCCAGAAGGAACTTTTTTCCGCAAATTTAAAGAATGGTCATACAGATCAACAACTTGGTTTTCGTTAAGTAAGTTAACTTCTCTGTATATTGACACTGGAAACCATGTTGCTACTTCGGGCATTAAGTTACCTCAACCCAATTAGTTGTGCTTTCATCCCAAGTGTATATTTTGCCATCGTCAGGGTAAACTACTGGTGCTTCCCACGTGCAAGTATCCTCGTTCAGAACCCAACTCGCATACGGTGCGGGTGGGATAAAAGCATCCCTTGTGCTGTCATATGTGAAGCCAATTCCAGCATAGTTTTTTCGTAAGGGTGTGCCGCCTAAAGTATGTTGACCGCCGTAAGTGTTGTATGAAGTCTGAACCCACTGCCCTTCTTGAGTGTCTATAAAGTCTTGCTCTGCAACAATTACGTTGGTCACAAACCCATCTTCTATTTTTGCGTAGTGTGCCATGTTTATTCCTATCACTGAAATTGGTAGCGAAAAGATACAATCCCAGAGCCGCCAGCACTTGCTGATGTGCTTGTGCCAGAGCCTCCAGCGCCACCGCCGCCACCACCGCCTCTATTTGAAAGGCCCGGAGAACCATTTTGTCCGTTATTTGCACCAGCGCCACCACCTCCGCTGACTGAACCTGCTGACGAACCACCCTGCGCTCCACCGCCTCCACCGCCTGCCACAGTTACCACGACAATGTCATTTGTTGTAGTGACGCCACTTCCGCCATTCCCGCCAGCATTTCCAGAGGCATCTCCACCCACAGAACCAGCGCCGCCACCTCCGCCACCGCCATCAGATTTTCCATCACCGCCATCATTGCCTTGCCCAGATGTGCCAGCGGCCCCTGCATCGTTTCGGCCAAAACCACCCGCTCCAGAGCCGCCGGTCCTGTCACCTCGGTTAAAATGTGCCCCGCCGCCGCCAATAGATGTAAGGTTGAAGGCACTAGAGCTACCCCCCCTTGTTCCGTTGACAGCCGCTGCGCCACCGCCAACAGTAACAGTATTACCGCCTGTAGAGCTTACGACTAATGTTCCTTGAAGAAGCCCACCTGCACCCCCGCCGCCACCGCCGCCATTGCCGTTATCTCCACCTCGACCATTTCCTCCTCCAGCGAGGATAGCATATTGCAGGTTTTCAAAGTCACCTTCTCCAATAACGTTGACAGTGAATGTGCCAGAGGAAGTAAATGTGTGTATTTTAAAGTCTCCGCTTGTCGTAATAGTGCCGCCCGTTGCTTCATAAAAAACTCCACTAACGCGATTAGCGAAACTGCCAAAACCACTAACGTTAAAACCAAAGCCTGTCATGTTAAATACCTTACAATCACGACACCAGATGCCCCATTACCAATACCGCCACCACCTGTATTTGCAGCAGGATCGCCGTGACGGTTTCCACCAACTGCTCTTGTTACTGCGGAACCTGTTATGCTGCTTGAAAGTCCTACACCGCCAATTCCGTTGCTACTGTCGCTTCCAACTGCTCCGGCCCCTCCTGCGCCGCCACCACCACCGCCTTGTTGATTAGTGCCTGCTACACTATTTCCTCCATCAAAACCCTGCCCCGCTGTTCCACTGCCCCCAGATATATTTGCTGAGTTGTCACCCCTACCGCCTGCACCACAGCCGCCATTTTGGATTGGGTCAAAACCAATACCACTACCACTTGCGCCGCCGCCTAAAGAAGTTATTGATCCAAATACAGTGTCAGCACCCTTAGTAGCAGTTCCCGATGACGACGGACTGTTTGCACCTCCAGCACCTATCGTTACAGTATAGTTTCCGGGTTCAATAGGAAGTTGACTTTCTGCGGCACTGTTTCTACCAGAGGATTCCCCAGCCACTGTATTTCTATAACCTCCTGCTCCACCGCCACCTTTGGTGTCTAGGTCCCTAAATCCACCGCCACCTCCTGCAATAACTAAATAATCAGCATTACGGGTCCCACTTTGCACAGCAAAAGTTCCCGATGAAGTAAAAGTGTGAATCGTGAAAGCTCCTGAAGTAGTTATTGTTCCACCAGTAGCCTCTAAAGGTACAAGTGATGACCTATTAGGGAAGCTGCCAAACCCCAAAACATCATAACCAAAACTCATCTCAAGCTCCTAGGCATCGTTTGCTGCATCTGTGGTGAAGAATATTTTAACGCCTAACAATCGTGCCACGCCGCTAAATGTATCTGTGCCTGCATTAGCATCCCTGAAGATTTGGAAATACGTTTGCGTGTCAACCGCTGCATTAGTAATAGTCACATCTCCACTTACGGGAGAAACCTGTTGGTCTTCCACTGTACCTATACCTGCGTCTGTGACTGAAACGGCAGTGCCATAGGCAACATCAATGGTTGCGCCATCTGCGACTGAGACACCTTGCAAGGACCAAATACAATTATCAGTGTTTGTGTTACTCGGCGTCCAAAACACTTGAAACGTCACCGTGCCTTCGTTCCAAGATTTTGGGAACGCTATTGAAAATTGAGCAAAGTCATCAGCAGCGGCTGCAAAATCTAAAACCATTAAATCAGGTCGTAGCGCGGTTGTCTCAACTTGCGTTAGAGCAGAACTTCCGTTTGTTGTTGCTGGATACATAGCAGTGGCAGGCACCCAGATCGTTTCCAAGCCAGTGGTCTTAGCTACTTTCCCGTCTAGCTGGTTTAAGTCAGCCGCTGAACTGGTCATTGCCGTAGATGCAATTGTAAGTTGGCCCTCTGGAACAATAAGACCCGCCGCGCCACCAAGAATTAAATCATCAACACTCGCGTCCCATTGCATAAACGCGCTGGCAGTATCCCCGAAAAACTTAACGTCATAACCCGTATCATCAACGCCCACCGTCAAGGTTGCATCTAGTTGAACTGCGCCGTCAATATCTACCGCATCAAGGTTGGTCGTTCCATCAACGTCAATGTCGCCGCTAATATCTAAAGAGGCAAAAGTTCCAACGCCTGTTGTGGTGATGTTGCTTGATCCATTATTTATTGCCCCAAACCCAGACGTAATAGACCCTGAGTTTAATGCTCCCGTTGTAACAATGTTTGAACTTCCTGCCGCTGGTGCTGCGGCAATATCAGACAACACTTCTGAAGCTGACCTGCCCTCAATAGCCGTTCCATCTACTCGCAAGAAATCATTATCAGCAACACCGCTAGTAAACTTAGGCACGTTGTTGTTTGAAATTCCCGTGTCTAAAGTAGCAGTGGCTGTTACTGCTGTGCCGTTTAATGTTATAGCGTCAGCTTCTAATGTGCCGTCAAAATCTCCATCTACAGCATCAATGTTACCTTTAAAAACGGTGGCACTAACTGTTCCCGTACTTGGGTTATAAGCAAAGTTGCCATCCATTTCCAAGCCAACATTGCCTGTACTTGATGTTGCACCCTCTACAAAAGCAATAAGGTTTTCTTCGTTTGTACTTTCATTGTCAGTAACTAAAACGTGAGCAGAATTAGTTGCGTTTGTGACTGTTGTACCTGCAATAACTGTAGCTAAAGCCGTACCATTAACTGTGATTGCATCAGCTTCTAACGTACCATCAACATCAACATCACCGCTTATATCAAGCGAAGCAAATGTGCCAACACCTGTAGTAGTTAACGAGGTAGCCCCATCATTAACAAATATATCCGCCGCAGACGCCGTGATAAACACCTCACCGCTACCGCTAAGATTAATAGCGTTATCAGAATTAGAACTTTCCGTGACATTCCGTGTGAGCGTTGTGCCGCTAGAGGTGTAAACACCACTTCCTATCTCAAAGTTAGTGCTGTCTTCTATGGCATAACGCACCGTCTGACCGTTGGTGATTCCAGCTTGTGCAAAGGATTGGTAGCCAGAAAGCGCACTGCCCAGAGTAATCGTTCCAGTACCCGTGGTACTGGTGGACATTTTTGCACGATTTCCAAGAACAACTGCCATGTTATGCTATCCGTATAATTGCGTTACTTGCGTCCGCTGTAGGGAAAACAATAGTAAAGTCACCAGAGCTTGCGCCCTTATCCGCTCCAAAGTCTAAAACAACCACAGACGGGTCGCCACTAGCCGCTTCATTATAGATCAACCCACCTCTTACAGAAGAGATTGTTACGTTGGAAAACACCTCGTCAGCAAAGTCTGTAAGCGCCGTTGTGCCGCTAGTAGTTGGCGTTACGCTTGTTAGGAAGTTACCCTTCGCAGTGTAATTTGTTCCCGTAACTTCGTTGCTACTGGTATAGGCGGTGGTTGCTGCGGTAAAGCTGGCGCTGTTTGTGTACAAAGCCATTTTAAACTGGTCGCTTGCTGCGGTGAAATTGTGTGTGCCTGTCATCAATTCTTTTTTAAAAGATGTACACATGAAGTTGCCT